>Ga0247819_10000158_pt1 | contig 41719 bp, 56 predicted proteins | sample 13C_Xylose_Day6_FD_193428 | JGI IMG/M metagenome (GOLD analysis project Ga0247819, IMG submission 193428) | Soil microbial communities from agricultural site in Penn Yan, New York, United States - 13C_Xylose_Day6 | ecosystem: Environmental > Terrestrial > Soil > Agricultural land | place: USA... | reverse complement strand
CACCTGGCTCGACCCGGCCCTGGTGCCCGGTGCCATCGCCGCAGGCAACACCATCGCCGACGGCACCGGCATCGACCTCGCGGACGACATCAACGAGGCCTTCGGCTTCGTCGAGGACGACGAGTTCGACGTCAACGTCGCCTTCACGGGTCGCTTCCTGCGTCGCCGCCTGCGCGGCCTGCGGGACGCCGACAACTCGCCGATCTACCTCGACGGTGTCCGCTCGGACAACCGGACCGCGGAGATCTACGGCCAGGACCTGATGTACGTCGGGAACCGCTCGTGGGACCGCGACGAGGCCGTGCTCCTGGCGGGCGACCGCTCCAAGGTGCTGCTCGGCATCCGCGAGGACGTCCAGGTCAAGCTCCTCACGGAGGCCACCATCGGCGGCATCAACCTGGCCGAGAAGGACATGGTCGCGCTGCGGTTCAAGTTCCGCGTCGCGTACTCGACGGCCTTCTCGACCGCAGGCGGGGAGGTCACGGACTACCCCTTCGCCGTCATCACGCCGGACGTGACCCCGTGAGCCTGACGCAGTCCCAGTGGGACGCGCAGCGCCGCGAGGCCAAGGCCAAGGCAGCGGAGCAGTTCGAGGCCAGCAAGCGTGAGGCCGTCGCCCGACTGGTCGAGGAGCGGGGCATCGCCAAGGCAGCCGAGCTCGCAGGCCTCAAGGCGGTCCAGGCAGCGCAGGCCCCGGTCGAGGTCGATGTGGCCAGCCAGGACGACCAGGGCTCCGTCGAGGACGAGATCCAGGGCCAGGCCCCGGCAACGGGCGAAGGCACCGGAGAGGCACCGGCCACCCCGGCCGAGTGACCACCGAAATGAGGGGCAGGGTAGGCGGGTCCTGCTCTGCCCCTCAGTCATAGAAGGAGCATCACAATGGTCAGTGAGCAGATGGGCGCTTCCCAGGCTGGCAACTACGTTCCGGTTTCCTACACCAAGGGCCGGACCATGAAGGCCGGTCAGGTCCGCATCAACCTCTGGGACGTGGTCGGGGCGCACCCGAACACCGGTCAGGGGATGGTCTGGAACAGCCCGTGCCACTTCTTCTTCGAACTGATCAACTCGCTCAACGGCCACACGATCGGCTCGGCGCACGTCTACAAGACGTGGGGTGTGAACCCCGGCTGGGCCGTACTCGCCAATCTCGGCGGGACCTACGGAACGACCTTCCGCGTTCGCGCTGACGTCACGGGCACTGGCTCGTGCATCGGCTGCGGCAACGGGGAGGACTTCTATAACCGACCGCTCTACACCACGTGGAAGGCGACGCTCGAGTACGTCGCCTAACACACAGGAGAACTGACATGGACGAGCTGAACGCGCTGCTGGCGAACCTTCCGGGGTACGCGAGCCTGACCGAGACGCAGAAACAGAATGCGCTCGACGGTGCTCGCATCCCCGACAGCTTCGGCATCTGGCCGGGTGAAGCGGGCTACGAGGTGACGTATGACGTCTACTACGCGGCCCTCACGCTGCTCGGGTTCCTGCAGGCACAGCCTGTCGTCCGTCAGACCTCCAGCGAGGGCACTTCCATCGCCGTGGACGCGCCGAACTGGGGTGCCCTCGCCTCCTACTTCCGCTCGCAGAGCGTGATCTGCAACACCATGAACGCCAACTCGGCGCTCTCACGTGTGGCCATCCCCGAGGGGCCTCACGTCCGCAAGACCGACATGTCCGGAAGGGGGTCTCACTATGGTGATGTCGACTCAGACCTTGGCTGAGAGCTCCCGCCTGCTGGCGCTGCTGCTCATCGACGAGCTCCAGGTCCTGAACGTGGGTGACCTGGTCACCGTCGGGCACAACACCCAGCGCGAGCTCACCCCGGTCGGAGACCCGATCCCTGGCCTGGTGCAGACGACCACACTGGCGAACGCGGCCGAGTCCCTCGTCACGAACATCTACTCGGTCAAGGTGCCGGTCGGCACTGCGCTCGAGCCGGGGCAGGCCATCCGGGTCACCAAGGCCATGACCGAGCCCAGCCTGGTCGGCAAGGTGCTCCTCCTCGACAAGATCAGCCAGAACGGTGTCGCGGTGCTGCGCAAGGGCGTCGCATCCGACATCGACGCGGTGGACCAGCAGGGGAAGGAGGGCCTCGCATGAGCATCACGATGGGGGAGCTCGCCTCCCGCTACGCCAAGGCCAGCCAGAAGAGCCCCGGCAGCACCGAGCTGAAGCAGCTCGCCCAGGTGGGCGTCGGCCTCGTCAAGCGCGAGATCCAGGGCTTCCACGCGGTGGACACCGGCACCATGCTCAACAGCACCACGGCAGAGGCCGTCGGGAAGGACAAGTACCTGATCGGCCCGACCGTGGACTACGCGGCATATGTGGCCCTCGGCACCAGCCGGATGCGGGCACGGCCCTTCCACATCACCGCAGCGGACAAGCTCCGCACGCAGGCGACCGACATGGGTTTCGACCCCGACAAGCTGGGAATCTGACATGGGCATCGCGCTCTCCGACATTCGCCCCCTGGTGGAAGCCATCGGGGTCGCCGTGTTCGATGGGTACGCACGCAGCGGGGCGAAGGTGCCCTACGTGGTCCAGCGTCCCATGCTCATCAACTACGAGAACCTCGCCCTGAACGGGTCGGCGATCGACTGGGACAATCAGTTCAACCTCTACGCCTGCGGGGGGTCGGTCGAGGCCTCCTTCAATCTGGCCAAGGAGGTCATCGCAGCAGTCCACGGTGAGCGGGTCGGGGGCAGCACCCTCGCCGCGTCCATGGGCTACTCAGGCGCTCCCGTGGAGGGGCACTACGAGACCGAAGTCACGGTCCAGATCAACACAGGAGGTATCTGACATGGCCAGCAAGGGCATCGTCGTGAAGCACAAGGAGTCGGGCGTGCAGTACGCCATCTCCGAGTCCAACTTCAACGAGGCGACGCACGAGAAGGTGCGCGACCTCAAGCCGGGGGAGTCGGTGCTGACGTACAAGCCCCGCACCCCCAAGCCCATCTCCGAGGTCGCCACGGCCCCGGACAGCCAGGGACCCAAGCCGGGTTCCGCCAAGTAAGGAAGGAAGAGACATGGCACCCCTCACCCAGTGGAACCCGGCGACGCAGATCAGCCGGGGCAACGTCGCGGTCGGTGTGGCCCCGGTCATCGTCAACATCGAGTCGCCCACCCTCGCCGAGATCAACACCGGCATCGGACTGGACTGCTCGATCACCACGATGAACGGCACCAGCTCGACGGACAGCGAGTCGATCGACTGGCTGTGCGACCCCGAGTCGGAGCAGATCCCGGGCAGCACCACGCACTCGGTCGACGACCTGGTCATCAAGACCACGGGCCAGGACGACGATGACCTCATCGACGGCCTCAACGTCGGCGACGTCGTGTACATCTGGCGTCGGGACGGCCTGCCGCACGAGACGGCTCCGGCCGCAGCTCAGCGCATCTGGGTCTGGAAGGTGATCATCACCTCCATCGACCCGGTCGAGGCGAACAACACGTTCGTCGGCATCACTGCCCACATCACGGTCCTTGCCCGCAGCAAGACCTCGGTCCCGATCGCGGCCTGAGCCACAGCCACACTGAAGGAGAACAGAGATGGCATTCAGCAGTTACGAAGAGCTCATGGGAGCGGTGGAGGAGCGCCGCGAGGAGATCCTCACCCTCGAGCTGGACCTGGGGGCGAAGTACAGCCCCGAGCACGAGCAGGCGAAGAAGGAGCTCGCCGAAGCGCAGGCGATGACGAAGCTGGCGGGACAGCCGTTCCTCGGTGACAACATCGACGCGCTCAAGGCTCGTGTGGCCGAGACCAAGCCCGAAGAGCGCCTGGCCTACGTGCAGTACAAGAAGCTCCCCCTCGGGGAGTGGGAGGCACTCACGAAGGCGAACCTGACGCCGATCGAGCAGTACGAGCGGGTCCTGCCCAAGGTCTTCATCGGTGTGTTCGGCACCGACCCCGTACAGCCGGAGGACTGGGACGAGTCCCACCCCGGCGAGGAGTGGGTCAAGCCCGAGCCGCTGATCACGGATGCCATCTCTGTCTCCGTCCGTGGCGGGAACAAGTCCATCCTCGCCGGGAGCAACATGCACCCGGTCGTCCAGTCCTTCATGGCCTGGCAGAACTCGTCGGGTGAGGTCACGATCCGCCCTACGAAATCGGGCCGCGACTAGCACTCCTGCTGGACATGGCCCTGGTGTCGGGGCGTCCCCCGCTTCGCCTCCTTGACGAGGGGCACCCCGACACCTGGACGGAGCTGGACCTGGAGGTCCTCTCCCAGTGGAAGACCATCAAGGAGACCAGGTGCCCCGGCTGCGGGCGACCGCTTGCACAGCACCTTCACAACTCAAGATTGGGACGGGAAGAGACCGTCGAGGACTATACGCCTTGGTCCCTTGACTGCCCCGCGATGCAGGCCATCGCCCAGGGTCAGGACATGTGGAGAACGGCCAACAAGTCGGTCCTCGAGGCGCACCAGCGGGGCAACGGCCCTGACCCCTCGATGGGGTTGTACTGGCTGGCCCAGGGCTACGGCGAAGTCCTTCCCACTCCCGATCAGTAACTACCAGCAGGAAAGGAGAACCGGCAATGGCAGATAACGATGTCCGAATCAAGCTCTCGCTTGACGGCTCCGACCAGGTCCAGAAGGGCCTCGCCGGAGTGGGCGACAGTGCCAGCGACGCGGACTCCAAGCTGGGGGGCCTCGTCAGCAAGGGCCTGAAGGGTGCCGGTACGGCTCTCGTCGGGTTCGCGACCGCAGCGGTCGCCGCTGGCGGGGCTCTCACTGCTGGCGTGATCAGCCAGTATGCTCAGTACGAGCAGAACATCGGCGGCATCGAGACCATGTTCAAGGACTCGGCCGGTAAGATGCAGCAGTACGCGGCCGACGCGTACAAGACCGCAGGGCTCAGCTCCAACGAGTACATGTCCCAGGTCACCAGCTTCAGCGCTGCGCTGCTCCAGGGTCTGGGCGGCGACACCGCCAAGGCGGCGGACGTGGCGAACACGGCGATGGTCGACATGAGCGACAACGCCAACAAGTTCGGCTCCAACATCGGCGATATCCAGAACGCCTACCAGGGCTTCGCGAAGCAGAACTTCACGATGCTCGACAACCTCAAGCTCGGCTATGGCGGCACCCGCGAGGAGATGGCCCGCCTGGTCAACGACTCGGGCGTCATGGGCGACAGCTTCGAGGCAACGGCCAGCAACCTGGACGAAGTCTCCTTCGACAAGATCATCGAGGCGATCCACACCGTCCAGGACGAGATGGGCATCGCCGGTACCACGGCCAAGGAAGCCACCGAGACCATCAGCGGTTCGGTCGGCATGCTGCGGTCCAGCTTCGACAACCTCCTGATCGGCCTGGGTAGCGCGGACGCTGATGTGGCCAGCCTGGCAGGCAACGTCATCGACTCGCTCGAGCTGGTCATCACCAACGTCACCCCGGTCATCGAGAACATCGGTGCCAACATCGCTACGCTCGGTCCCAAGCTCGGCGAAATGATGGGGTCGCTGGTGGGCGCAGTGAGCTCCGCCATCCCGGCCATCCTGGACGCTGGTGTGGCCCTGGTGGGCGGTCTCATCACGGGCATAACGCAGGCGCTTCCCGGCCTCATCACGGCCCTGGTCCCTGGGGTCATCGGCCTGGTCCAGACCCTCATGGAGCTCGGGCCTCAGCTCATCACCGCAGGCGTGCAGGCGATCGTCGCACTGGCATCGGGTATCGCGCAGGCGCTTCCGACCCTGATCCCGCTCATCGTGAACGGTGTCATGAGCATGATCGGGTCGCTGGTGAATGCCCTGCCCATGCTGCTCGACGCTGGCATCCAGCTTGTGACCGGGCTCATCCAGGGCATCCTGACGGCCATTCCCCAGCTCATCGCGATGCTCCCCACGATCATCAACGCCATCGTCTCGTTCATCGTGACTGGCGTGCCGCTGCTGCTGGATGCCGCAGTCCAGCTCTTCAACGGCATCATCCAGGCCATGCCGACCATCATCTCGCAGGTGGTCGCGGTCCTGCCTACGCTCATCGACTCGATCATCAACGCAGTGCTTGGCAGCATCCCGCTCATCATCGACGCGGGCATCAAGCTGATCACGTCGCTGGTGCAGAACCTGCCCGCCATCATCTCGGCGCTGGTCGGTGCCGTGCCCAAGATCATCAGCTCGCTGCTGAACGCGATCTTCAGCAACATTCCGCTCCTCATCGGGGCCGGTATCAAGCTGATCACGGCACTCATCACGAACCTGCCTCAGATCATCGGAACCATCGTGGGGGCCATCCCGCAGATCATCGGCGGCATCGTCGGTGCCATCATCGGGGCTGTGCCACAGCTTGCCAAGGCAGGCCTCCAGCTCATCCAGGGTCTCTGGTCCGGTATCAGCAACGCTGCGGGCTGGCTGATGGGCAAGATCGGCGGGTTCGTCAACAACGTGATGGGCGGCATCAAGTCGTTCTTCGGCATCAAGTCGCCGTCCCGCCGGATGGAGGACGAGGTCGGTGAGTGGCTTCCGCCGGGCATCGGTGTCGGTGTCGAGAAGAACGAAGACGCAGCGCTCGACCCCATCGCCGACCTGAACAAGAAGATCGTCAAGGAGGCCCAGAAGCTTCCCGACCTGGCGATGCAGGCCAACACCACGCAGACGCTCACCCAGCAGTTCATCCCGGGTGCGGTGCCCACGTCCAGCATGACGGCCACACCGAGCGGTGCAGGCGGGGCGCAGTCGGTGACCATCACCGGCCCCCTGGTCAGTGTGGCCGAGATGACCGTCCGTGACGACCGTGACATCCGTGCACTCAGCACGGCACTCAAGACCGACATGACTCGCGAACTTCGCGCTCAGGGGGTGCTCGCATGAGCTTCAAGCTGGGGACGTTCGACACGTCCGACATCACCGGCCTCAAGGCCATCCTCCGGGCCTGGCCGACCCTCCCGGTCGACCTGGCGCTGGACGACCTGCCCGCAGGCGACGGCTCGCTGTACTACCAGTCGCGCTTCACCGAGCAGGAGTGGGTCTTCAACCTCGAGCTCACGGGCAGCGACCTGGACGACGTGATGGCCAAGGCCGACCAGATCAGCCAGGCGCTCAACCCCCGGCTCAACGGTCTGCAGGACTTCACGCCGAACCCCGCAGGCAGCGAGTGGATCTGGCAGGGCGTCCTCAGCCAGGCGATCGAGTGGGAGCGTGACAAGGTCATCTGGTTCAGCGACCAGGGCGTCTGCCGTATGGCGGGCACGGCCACCATTACCACGCCCAGCCCCTACGGGGTGGCGCTGGGAGCCCCTGAGGAGACCACAGCTCCGGGAGGGATGAGTCTCACCGGAGGCGGGAACACCAGCTACCACCCCATCATCGAATTCCGCGGTGTGCTGTCCGCTGCGCAGTCGCTGACCGTCGGTGGCACCGTGGTCACCGGCCCCCTCACCGCAGCCCAGACGATGGTCCTGGACTTCGGCGAGATGGACTTCTACATCAAGACCACAGCGACCGGTGACAAGGTGCGCAACGTGGCCGACCGCATGACCAGCTTCGAGCGTCTCGAGGGCATCGGCACCATCAGCGTCCCGATCAGCATCTCGGCAGGTACGTTCACCAAGGCAACCGGACGCGTTCCGGCAAGGAGGATCTGATGGCCGAGTACTCCCGCGCCACCAGCCGGGGCGACTGGACCGGTGAGTGGGACCCGGATGCCGTCACTCAGCTCCTGCTCCGCATGGACTCGTTCGTCGGCAGCACCGTCGACCGTCCGACCCCGGATGCCAGTGGCAAGAACCGCGACGCCAAGGTCATCAAGTACGGTGGCACCAGTGCCGTCGCCGTGGCGAACCGCTGGGGCACGGGCATCCGCATCAACAACCTCGGGGTCAGCGAGCAGTCGTACCTCCACATCGAGAACGATGGCACCCTCTGGCCTACCAGCGGGTCGGTCATGGTCGGTGCCTGGTACAACGGCAAGAACACCGAACAGTGGAGCCCGGTCGTCTCGACCCGTGGTGGCGCAGCAGCACCCCTCTTCCACCTGACGGTGAACCACAGCGCAGGCCCGAACGACCTGGTCAACTATCGCTTCTACAACAACGCAGGCACCGAGGTCGTCAACAACTACCTCACCGGCTTCCAGATCACCCCGAACGAGTGGTTCTGGATCGGTGCGGTCATGGACGTCACGCTTGGTACCTGGTCGGTGCACGCGGTCAAGCTCAGCGACGGGACCAGCGCGTCCGCCTCTGGTGTGGCCAGCCTGAACAACGCATGCGTCGCGCACCTGGAGGCAGGGTACGGCCCCGCCACGTTCTACGCGCAGGCCATCCTCGACGAGGTCGTGGTGGTCGCCCCGTTCGCTGGCAACGCTGGCCAGTGGGCACTCCGGAACCGGCTCGCCAACGGTGCGCTCGAGGCCACTGGCGCGGACTGCACCACGGTCTCCGGCCGTGCCAGCGTGCGTCCTACGGCAAGCCTCCCTGTCGTCCTCCAGAGCCGCGCCATGCCGGGGGCCTGGGGCACGGACACCCCGCAGCTTACGGTCAACGGCAGTGGCGCGACGGTGCGCTACCGGACCAGCTCCAACCTCACAGCCTGGTCGGCCTGGCACGATGCCTCCGACATCACGACCGAGCCGAACGCGGCCTGGATCCAGTACGAAGTCACGCTGGCCACACTGGACAGCTACATCGACGAGATCCTGCTGAGCACGGCTCCTCCCGCGACCCCTCCCCTGCCGAGCACCCTGCCGGTCGAGCCGTTCTCCCTCGACCCGCTCCTCGTGGTGCCCAGCGGGGGAGGGGTTCTCCTTCAGGACACGCTCCTCGCGTGCCGGACCCTGGACAACTCCAGCAACGAGTCCACCCTCACGTTCGCCCTGAGCATGGGTGACCCCAAGGCCCGTACCATCGAGGCCGAGATGCCGGTGCGGTTCAAGGGCCGGAACTATGTGGCCCGCAGCGTCACGACCACCAAGTCGCGCGGCAAGGCCATCGCTGAGGTCTACTGCGAGCGCATCTGGTACGACCTGCTGTACGCGGGCGAGATCGCTCAGCAGACCTGGAGCATGACCGCAGCCGAGGCCATCACGACGGTCCTGGCAGGGACCGACTGGTACGTGGGCCAGGTCGACCCCATCGGGGTGCTCGGCTGGGAGAACGACAAGGGCACGGTCCTCGGGGTGCTCCAGCAGATCGCGAAGATCTACGGTGGCGACCTCGTGTTCGATGACAAGAACAAGTTCGTCCACCTGCTGGACCAGGGTGGTCGTGACCGGGGCACGTATTTCGACTACGTCAAGGGCATCACGTCGGCGCAGAAGCGGGAGGACACCACGTCCCTCGTCACGCGCATCTACGGTCGCAACGCGGACGGCCTCACCATCGCCCCGGCGAACGGTGGGGTGGAGTACGTGGAGGACTTCACGTGGACCACGCAGGTCCGCGAGTCGACCTACGACTTCAAGTCCGGCATGACGCCCCAGGCCATGCTCCGCTTCCTGAACGCCTTCATCGCAGACCGCGCCAAGCCTCAGCTCAGCTACGAGTACCAGGTCGCGGGGCTGGTGGACCGGGTGGACGAGGTCGACCGGTTCGAGGTCCTGGACATCGTGTTCGTGATGGACGAGGACTACGCCCAGTCCGTCAAGAACCGCGTGGTCCAGCTCGAGATCGACTACGTGGACCTCCGCAACAGCAAGATCACCCTCGCGAACAAGCTGCGCAGCCTTGCCAGCAGTGACGACAGCAACGACCCGGGAGCCCTGACCACGGGGCAGACCATCGACACCCGCGACATCAACCCCTTCAACCTGCTGATCAACAGCCGGGGAGACAATGGGATGGCGCACTGGGCAGGCTCGGGTGTGAGCGTCGTGGAGGGGGGCGCGACTGGCCGGTACAGCTTCGCGTTCGGTGCCAGCGGGGGCTCGCTCGAGCAGACCGTGGCCAGCGACAACCGTGAGTCGTACGTGTTCTCCGCCCAGGTGGACGCCGACACGGACGCAGCCCTGCAGATCGAGGTGACGTTCCAGTACACGGACGGCACCACTGAGACCATGACTCTGGAGCTCTGATGGCCGTTCGCCGTGTGCAGGTCCGCAACCCCCAGACCTTCAAGCAGACCCTCACCATCAAGGTGAAGGTCACCACTGCCGACTCGCCGGTCGAGGTCACTGACCTCATCCTGCAGGCTGGCACCACGGGCACGGGCTGGGTTCCCAACGTGACCGAGATGCCCTGGACTGCGGGGGTGACCCCGTGAGCTTCCTGCGCACGTTCGGCCAGCTCAAGCCGTCCAAGAGTGTGGCCGGTGTCAAGGTCAAGATCACCACGGCCAGCGACGCCAAGGTCACGGACATTCAGCTCAACCCTGGCAGCAGCCTCTTCTCCTGGTCGCCTATGGTGGGCGACTTGGGGCTCGTGACGGACGAGACCTGGCGCTTCATCAACGGCATGATCCAGGCGGACTATGACACCTGGGTCGCAGCCGACGAGGACGAGGCCAGCCCGTACCGGGGCCAGGTGTACCCCGTGGGCACGCAGACCGTCCAGTGGGGCCTGCTGTACTGGGGCGATATCAGCTCCCCGCAGGAGATGAACGGATACGAGTACAGCACGAGCACCGGGGCAGGGGTTACCCCGCACCACACGGCTCGCGCCGACCAGCGCCTGGACCTCACCACGACCGGCCTCATGTCGGCCATCGTGGGGGTCAAGGGCATCCACGCGGACCCCGGTAGCCCTGTCCGCACCGACCTCGGCTCTGTCACGGCAGCGCACCCGCAGGGGTGGAACCGTGTCTGGGCCTTTCACCTGACCTGGGCTGACGTCCTGGCTGATCATGGGAGCTGGTAATGCCTCTCGTCGAACCCGATGACGTGGACTACGGTCCCACCACGTTCAGCGACCTGGCTGACGCGCTGGCCACACTGTACGCGAACGACACGTACCTCAAGGGCCTCATCGACGCCATCGTCGTGCCGCCTGCCCCGACCAAGACCGCTATCACGCTGGGGTCGGGCTACACGTCGAACGCCTCGTATGTGGCCACCCAGACGATCAAGGACGGCAACGTCGTGACCCTGGAGCCGGGTGTCATCAACTGCCCTAGCAGCTTCTCGGCGGGCACGTACTACACCCTCGGCACGGTCACCAGCACGCACCGGCCGACTGACGGGAAGCACCGCATGGGAGTCGGTGCCATCTTCACGAGCACGGCCATCGTCCCCATCCAGTTCCGCATCAACGGCTCCACGGGGGAGATCAACTTCTACTCGATCCCTGCGGTGACCGGTGCATCCTACATCATCCTGAACAGCCTGGTCTGGAGCGTCTGATGGGCACCCGCGTCACGCTCTGGCACGCCAACGCCACGGTCCGCACCGAGGGCGTCCTGGACAAGTACGGCGAGAACATCGACGACGTGTTCCTGGTCGCCTATGAGCTGCGCACCACGGGCCTCGTCAACCTGAACATTCAGAACACCGTCGACGCAGTCCGCGCCAAGCACCCGAACATTCGCTGGTGGCTCACCCTCCAGTGCTTCAGCGCGACCGCCTGGAAGATGCTGAACACCGACGCCACGTTCCGGGCGACCATCCTGTCGCAGATGGCGGGCATCTACACGTCGTACCCTTGGCTGTACGGCCTGGACATGGACGCCGAGGGCTTCGGCAGCAACATGACCACGGCCGAGGCCTACGCAGGGTACACCATCCTCGGGGACCACGCGCGCACCTTCGGCAAGAAGCTGTCCGCAGCCCTGCCCGCAGCAACCGAGGGCAACTTCAGCATCGGTGGCGAGAACTGGCTCGACTACGAGCTGTTCGGCGCGTATCTCGACCAGGTCGCCATCATGACGTATGACTTCGCCTGGTCGGGTAGCGCCCCCGGTCCCATCGCACCCCGCTTCTGGATTCAGCAGGTGTATGACTGGACCGTCTCTGTGATCCCCCCTGAGAAGGTCCTCATGGGCGTCCCGGCCTACGGGCAGAACTGGTCCATCCACGCTCCTGTGCAGGACCTCCCGGGTTACCCCGGCTGGCCGTACCGGGGCAACTCTGGCGCGTACTACTGGTTCTACTTCATGGCGACCGGTGTGTGGGGGCCGATGCCCGGTGACGACGACCCTGTCGCCTGGGACCAGACCCGTGCGAGCTGGTTCGTGTTCCGCGACAAGGAGACGAACAGCCCCTTCACGCTGATCGGGTGCTACTGGTGGGCCACGGCCATCCAGCGCACGGCCAGCAGCGGCATGGAGCTCGGGGAGTTCAACGGCAAGTCGTACTTCACCCGCTATGGTGTCGCAGCGGCCGACCCCGTGGGCGGCATGGCTGACCAGACGGTCGGTACGCAGTACATGGAGCACACGGTCCGGCCCATCCAGGTCGTGGACGCGAACGGCGAGTGGGCCAACAACGACGTTCACAACATCACGCTCGAGGTCCTCCAGCGCGACCCTCAGTCGGCCACAATCATGGACGATGACTGCGCCACGGCTGGCACCTTGGGCATCTACTACAATCAGGCAGGCGGCGCAGCCTGGAGCCACTGGCGTCAGGGTGACCCGCTGCTCAACCCCCGTACCTACGGCCAGTTCCGCGTCGGGGCTGCTGGTCGCCTGTCGCTCACGAACATCGACGCAGGCGGCGAGTACCACGTCCAGGGCCGGTTCCAGCTTCCCGCTGCTGGGGGCAGGGCTGGCGTCTTCCACGGCTCGTACGAGGCAACCGTGGACCAGTGGGGCACGCTCATCCTGAGCCGCAACGGGACGACCCTGGCGACGGCAGCAGTGAGCGCACCTGGCCTCAGCGACAACCCTGGCTCCGGCCGTGCCGTGATCGGCCTGCGGGTGCGGGGCCAGCACGCTCGGGTGTACTACAGCCGGACCGAGGTTGACGTGCCGCTGGTCCTCGAGTACAACGACACGAGCTATGTGGCCGGACGCAGTGGGATGGTCAGCATGAGCGGGCAGGCGTGGTTCGATCACGTCCGCTGGGGCGATGCCTGGTGGTACAACCCCCGCGAGGCCGTGGACGTGCAGGTCGGCCCCTTCATGTTCTACGACGTGGGCCGCATCCCGCGCACGAACGTCACCTGGGACGGCTTCAACCGCTTCCGTGTGAACACCGACGTGGAGGAGCGCACCACGCGCACGCAGGCCATCTCCAACGACTGGGCCTTCATCCACCTGAAGGGGGTGGGCATCGCTGCGGGTCAGACCCGCCAGGTCAAGCTCATCCCCCGTGACATCGACTGCTGGATCAGCAACGCTTACCTCTGCGACCCGCAGGGCACCAGCCTCAGCCACTACAGCGACGCCGAGTACATGGCTCACAGCCGTGACCTGGCCGACAGTGAGTGGGGTCTGGACGGAATCGCCGTATGGCGCTTGGGTCAGGAGGACGTCCGCTTCTGGGAACGAGTAAAGGGGGGCAGGTTGGACCCAGACAACAGGATCCCGATCCTGTAGCACCTGCCCGCCGAACTAACAAGGAGAATGAGAATGGCCACCAAGGCACTCAAGAACCACCCCGGCATGTGGCTCCGTGAGGACGCAGCCGACGCCATCAACGCCCTCGAGGACAAGTACGGTGTGATCAAGATCAACCGTGCTGGCGTCACCGAGGCGCAGCAGCAGGAGATCATCGACAAGTGGGACCGGGGTGAGCGCGCTGGGCTGTACCCCCCGGCGCGCCCCGCCAAGGAGTCGAACCATGTGGCCGGGGGTGGTATCGCGGTGGACGTCTACAACTACACCAGCGATCGCGCCAAGCTCAAGGAGTTCGGCTTCGAGTGGTACGGCCCGACCGACCCGGTGCACTACACCTTCAAGGGTCGCCCGGCCAGCAACGTCGGCCGCGTGACGGTCAACCGCTCGGTCGAGGACATTCAGCGCAAGGTCGGCGCTGCGGTCGACGGCAAGTACGGCCCCGAGACCACGGCCAAGGTCAAGGCGGCGCAGGCAGGCGCGGGCCTGGTGGCCGACGGTATCTGGGGTCCCAACACCGACGCGGTCTTCTTCCCGGTCGGCAAGCCCCTCAACAAGGACGTGAGCCAGCTCACGTTCGCGGACATTCAGTGGCTCCTGAACCGTCACGGCTACGGCCTGGTGGTGGACGGCAACTGGGGTCCGAAGAGCAAGGCGGCGCTCGCCGACTTCCAGTCGCGCAACGGTCTCACGGTCGACCGCATCGTCGGCCCGCTGACCTACGCCAAGCTCAACCGCTAAGTCCCCACAGCACTACCGAAAGGAGGCCTCATGCTGGAGGCCATCGAGCGCATCCTCAACGCTCTTACCCCCCTTCTCGTGGCCCTGGTCGCCGCCTATGGAGGCGTCCTCGTGGCGAAGGTCAACAAGGTCCAGCGCGAGACCAAGGCGACACACGCCAAGGTGGAGCAGGTCCAGAACGACATCATCACGAACCACGGGAGCAAGAACATCGGGGATGCTATCGATCGTCTGTGGGAGACGCTCAGTGACGTCAAGGCAACGCAGGACACCCTCGTCCAGGACGTACAGGAGCTGAAGGATCAGGATCGGTCACTCGACGCGCGGCTCGACAACATCGAGCACGCAAGCGAGGAGACCAAGGAGGCCGTCACTGACTCCATCCGGATCCCGAAGCCCCTGCACGCCCTGGTCGAAAAGATCAAGGGACACTAGGAAATGGACACCGTCATCACTCTCGCATCCATCCCGGCGATCATCGCCGTGGTCACCCTCGCCAAGGACCTCGGCCTGCGCAGCACGTTCGCGCCGCTGCTGGCCATCCTGCTCGGTGTGGCCTTCGCCATCTTCGACCTCTTCGCGGGGGCCGGGGTGCTCAGCACCCAGACCGTGCTCGGGGCCATCAGCCTCGGCGTGATCCTCGGCCTCAGCGCCTCGGGCCTGTACGACGGTGCCCGTGCGATCGGCAGCAAGAACAGCGCTGCGGTCATCGTGGAGGAGTCGGCGGCGACCAAGCCGGTGACCCGTTCGCAGGACACGCTCGACGGCATCTGACGCCAACGAGAGAGGCCCCCTGGCGCTTGCCGGGGGGCCTCTTGGTGTGCGGGGGACTAGAGCACGGGGAAGGGCTGCTCCAGGAGGACCACGGCCACACCCAGGTCCGTCTCCAGGCGACCCCGCTGGTGGTCGACGCGGCGAAGGCGGATGACGGTGGCCTCGTTGCCCTCGGGGTCGATGATGCGCTGACCGTGCTCGAGGTCTTCGGCCTTGACGGACTTGATGGACTCGTTGTTGTTTGTCATGGTTGAAGCCTACACGAGCCCTTCAAGGTTCGCAACAACTAGTCGACGAAGTTGCCGTAGTCGGGGTTCTGGAAGTTGCCGGTCGACATGCCTGCACCCTCGAGGAACACCAGGAACAGCCACCAGGCGAACTGAAGGACGAACCAGACAGCAGCGCAGCAGGTGACCAGGCCGATCACGATGAGCAGAAGGCCGAAGAGCCCCGCGAGCGCGCTGGAGCCCTCGCGGCGACGACGCCGGGTCTGGGGCTGCTCCTCCTGAACGAGGAGGTCATCGAAGGTATCCATGAGAGGCAGTATGGCACAGCCGGGGGCCAGGGCACAAGCCCCAGCCCCACCAGCCGGATTAGAGCCATGCGCCCTTCGTGGGGCGCGAGCCGAAGGCGAAGCTGACGTCGTCCCGGCTGGGGGTGAGCGCTGCGGTGAACGTGATGCGGCGACCCTTGACACCCTGCTCGTCGGTGCCCTGCGCGCCCAGGAACCAGCAGGACGGACCGAAGTCGTAGCGGCTCTTACCAGCAGCCACCAGCGCCTCGTCGTATGCGTCGTAGGCCTCGTCGGCCTGCGCCTTGGGGAGCGACACGTAGACGCGGAAGCCCCGGTCGTCCTTGACCGTCACCTTGTACGCAGTGCCGTAGTCACCCTCGACGACCTTGGCCCCGACGATCTCGCCGGTGACCACCACGCGACCCTCGGGTGCTGGGGTCTCAGCGGCCTCCTCCTTGCGTGTGGCCCGCTTCTCTGCGATGGCCTGGAGGACCTCGAGCTGACGTGCGGTGTAGGGGCGCTCGTCCAGGTTCCAGAGGCGGTCGGCCAGCGAGCGGACGAAGTTGTCGCGCTCGGTGATGTGCGACTCGCGGTTCTCGGCGAAGCTGGCGACGTCGGCTGCGGTGCTGACGAGCTCCCAGATCTGCGGGTGACCGGCGGCGAGCTGGTCCCATGCCGACTGGCGGCGAGCCAGCTTGGCGAGGCGCTCCTCCTCGCGCTTGGCGTCACGCTTGGCCTGCGCCTTAGCCTTGGCCTCGCACCACTTCTGAGCGTCCTCGAGGGTACCCAGCTCGTCGCCGAGCTTGGCGGACGTGTTGCCGCAGGAGTAGCAGATGGAGTCGAAGCCGTTGAAGCTGTAGTGGCCAGTGCCTCCGCAGCGACGGCAACCCTTGAAGAAGGTGCCGTTGTACTCGACGAACTCGTAGCCGACGTGCGAGTGGTGCTTGACGATGATGCTGTTGATCTCCATGTGATCAGTATGCACGATCATCACCAAGCACGCAACCCCTATTCCTCAACTTCTTCGGGCGGGGGTGCCTTGATGATCTGGAGCCGGTCGTTGATGTAGTACAGGCCAGAGCCTCGCTTGGTCTGCACCCCCAGGCGCAGGAAGTCCATGTCCTCGGCAGGCGGGGCCAGGTTCATGATGAAGTCCGACCAGCCGTGCAGGGCCGTACTGCCCAGGATCATCTCCTGGATGGACTCACCCTTCTCGAAGACGCGCTTGCGGGTGTGGTGGATAAACATGATGGCGCAGCCAGTCGCCTTCGCGATGATCTTGAGGTCCTTGAGGATGGCGTACATGTCCGTCGAGGAGGAGACCTCAGCCTTGCCGATAGACATGGACAAGGTGTCCAGGATGACGATCTTGAGGCCGTACTCGTTGATCGTCTCGTAGAGCCGCATCTTGTCGCAGGGGGTGTCGCAGGTGACCTCACCGTCGTCCTCTACGTGGAGGCGACCTTCGCTGAGATCGATGGGGTCGAACCGGGTCAGCAGGGGCAGGGGCTCCGCCGGATACCAGATGCGGTCCTGCCCGATGTGGCCCTCCCAGTGGTACTTCTCCCGACCTCGGCTCTTGTTGATGCCTTCGGACAGGCGCTCGGAGAACAGGTAGTCCCCGTCCTCCAGGCTGAAGAAGCCGACAGGCTTGGGCTTGGCCACGCTGATGCCGAGGGGCTTGCGGCCGGAGGCGATGCCCAGGGCCAGCTCGATGGAGACGCGGGTCTTGCCTACCTTGGGCGGGGCCACCAGCAGCCCACAGCCACCCTCGGGGATGAGGCCCTTGACGAGCCAGGGCATCGGCTTGCGGATGACCGGCCCGAACTCCTCCACGGTGGACATCTTCCACGCGCTGACCGACTCCTCCGTGACCTCGTCGTCCTCGATGGGGTTGCTGGCCTTGGGCTTGGGCTTGGTCTCAGGCTGGGCCGCGTAGGCGTTGGAGATGTCCTCCTTGAGCCGGTCAGGGTCGTCCTGCCACTTGTTCCAGGCGGTCGCCTTGATGAGCTTGAAGGTGAGCTTCTCGTCGAGCCCCAGCTCAGCGGCCTGGCGGGCAAACTTCCAGAGGAGCTTGCTGCGGTCCCCGTAGGGGTCCTCGGCGGCGAGCTCGCTGGCCAGCCCAGCCGGGAAGCCCAGCCCACGGGCCACACGGGAGAGCACCTGCCCGCGCGTGTAGACCTGGCCGGTGCTGCGCAGGACCTTGCCCTGGAACGGGGCGCGCTTGTGGTGCCAGGAGCCGGGAACGCGGAGAAGCTGGCCGATGTCGACGCCGGACTTGTCACTGCCGAGGGCATGGGTCAGCATCCCCATGAAGCCGTCACGGTGATACTCACTGGGCTTGAGCGGGTCCTTGAGAAGCCAGATCGCCTGAGTGTGGCCGGGGCTGGTCTCCCACATGTACGAGGGTCTCAGTGACTCCAGCAGCTTCCGGTCGTAGGACTCGTCGCAGTCCACCCAGATCACACGCTGCGAGGGGTACTTCTTGGCCCTGCGATTGTCGCCGTGGCTGACTGCAGGGGTCCAGTACCAGTCCAGCGCCTCCCGCATGTCAGGGAGCTTGCCGGTGCGGGCATCCAGTGCCTCGCCCTCACGGAACCGTTCTTTGTCCTTGTCGCCGATGTTGGCGATGGACGGCACCCAGACGTTTCCACGAACGCCTGAGTGCCGCCACACCTTCCGCATCAGCTCGAGAGGGTTGCTATCCACTCCACTACTTCCTGAGCCTTGGGGTCGAAGCTGACGAACGTCTTGCCGCCAGCCTCACGGAACTTCTTGAGGTTGTACTTCTGCGCCTTGGTGGGCTCCTCCTTGGCGCTGCGCTTGGCCTCGATCGCGAAGAAGCGACCGTGGGCCGACCCGAGTACATCGGGGGTTCCCTTCTGCTGAAAGGAACCCCCGTGTGTACGGACGCAGTAGACGCCAGGGATGGAGTTGAGGCGAGTCATCATCGCACGGACGATGCTGGCCTCATCCACGTCAGCGGCGCTTGACGGTGCGGCGAGCCGGAGCAGCCTTGGCCGGTGCCGCCTTGGGCGCGGCCTTCTTGGCGGGAGCCGACTTGGCTGCGGGGCGACGCTTGGGGGCCGGGGCCTCCTCTTCCTCGTCTTCCTCGTCCTCGTCGTCATCCTCGTCCTCGAGGTCTTCGTCGCCGAGGTCGTCCTCGTAGTCCTCGTCGTCTTCGTCCTCGTCGGCTTCGCCTTCGAGCAGGTCCAGGAGCTCGGCCTTCTTCAGACCCGTGGGGTCCTCGCCCATGTCCTTGACGGCCTTGCGAAGCTGGGCGAGGGTGAAGGTCGAGTAGTCGGGCTCCTCCTCGTCCTCTTCGTCCTCTTCGTCACCCTCCTCCTCGTCGTCGTAGTCCTCGTCGGTGTCCTCGTCACCTTCGTAGTCCTCGTCCTCCTCGTCGCCCTCGTACTCGTCGTCGGCGTCCTGGTCGGCGTCGTCGATGATGGAGAGCTCGTAGACCGAGTCGGCCGTGGAGCGGATGGTGCCCTTGTACGAGTCGTCCACGACCTCGACGGCGACGGTCTTGCCGACGACCTTGTTCGGGTCGATCTGCTGCGCCTTCTTCGGGACCGGGATGCCCGCAGCGACGAAGAGGTCGCGGAGCTTCCAGAGCTGGTTCTGCTGGAGCTTGCAGTAGAACGGGAAGCGACGCGTCTTGATCTTGCTGCTGGTGGGTACCAGCGCGAAGACCAGCATGTCGGTCCCGTCCTGCGCCTCGGTCTCCTCCACCGACGCGATGGTCATCGGGTAGAGGCCCTCGTCGATGTGCTTGGTGTTCCAGCCCGAACGCTCCTCCACCTTGGAGAAGTCGAGACGGATCTTCTTGGCCTTGGTTGCCATGTTCATTTCCTTCTTCTTGGGTATCTCGGTCAGCGGGTCCAACCGAGAAGCTGGTTCAAGCGAGCCGGGGTCGGCTGCTTCAGGTAAGGCGGAGTGCCCTTGTACACCTTACTACGTGCACCGGCCACAATGCTAGACGACGGTCCGAGCCAGAGGCGGCGCACCGGCTTGTCGTTCACGTGGGCGATGTACAGACGGCCGATCGCGTCGGACATCTGCATCAGGATGGAGTAAGGGCCGGGGGAGAGGTCGGGGCCGGTCATGACCGCCAGGTCCTCGTCCTCGTCCTCGGGGCTCCAGTCCTCGTTGGGAAGCTGGAGCTTCTCCTGGCACACCACGTAGACGTCCTTCTTGCTGTTGCGCAGCGTACGGAGGATGGTGGCGAGGTTGTTGTTCGCGATGCCTCGCTGGTTCAGGCTGGGGGTGCCCCCACCAGCGATCTCGATCAGCAGGTCCGCATAGAACGATGTGGCCGTGTCCAGGACGATGCGCTGATTACTGCGCATGAACGCCCCGTTCAGGAGCTTGTCGATGTTCTTGAGGCTGGTGTCCTCCTCCACATCGAACCCCGTGGTGTCGATGCCGATGAGGCCCTGGTCGGCCGAGATGATCCCGGTCTTGCCCTTGGGGGCACCTGCCAGGGTGAACGTCGTCTTGCCCACCTTGGGGCGACCGTAGATCGTTTTCAGGGTCACTTCTTGGCCTTCGCTTTCTTCTTCTGGTTCGGGTAGTAGTCGAGCGGGTCGCGGGTCCGGACGTAGCGCGTGCGCTGCTCGATCTCCGAGTGGCCGTGGATCAGGTCCGCGATGGTGAGGTCCTTGTAATTGCACATGTAATCGGAGCAGGCGTGCAGGTTGCGCTCGATGCAGTCGGGGTCGTCCCAACGGTACTGGAGCAGCCTGCGGGCAGACGTGAAGAACGCCTTGCGCTGTCGCTCCCGCTGGGCAGGGCTGAACTCCATCTTGTCGCGGCGGAACAGGTCGTCATAGTCACGCTGCTCCAAGGCCACAAGGAAGTCCTCGACGTACTCGCGCTCCTCGTCATCCTCGATCGCCAGGAGCTCCTCGCCCCGCACCACGGTCATGAGCTTGTGCTCCTTGAGCCATGCCTTGAAGACCGGGAGCGTGGTGCCAGTCGGCTTGAGCTGTCGGCTGATCTTGCCCTTGAGCGTGAAGCTGGGCACCGAGATGGAGCCAGTCTTGCAGTAGTCGTAGATGAACCCCTTGGGCTGGGGCAGGGGCTTGCCCTTGTACCGGAGCGCCGCGTATGACTCGCTCTTCTCGCAGGCCCAGAGGTAGGAGTAGTGCTGGAAGGCGAGCTCCCGGTAGCGCCAGTCGGGGATCTTGGCGTGCGTCTTGTGGTCGACCAGCCACACGTCACCGTTCTCGTCGATAACGATCAGGTCGATGCGGCCGCGATAGAGCACCTTGCCGCGGAACATGGCGCGCTCCACCGTCAGCTCAGCGACGATGGGGGTGAGCTTGTCCTTCCGGTACTTGTACTCGTAGGACATCATGATGCGCTCGCACTCGGTGGCCAGCACATCGACCTCTTCGTCGAACTGCTCGAACCGGCCCTTCTCGATCGTCTCCTGGTGCTTGGCACGCCAGTCGCGACCGTTGGCCCGCTCCTCGAGCAGCGAGTGGACCCAGGTGCCGCGCGTCAAGGGCTTGCTCTCCAGCCGGGGCCGCAGGCCGAGGACGATACCGTAGTACGTCTCGCGGGGGCACTCGACGAACGAGCTGACCATGCTCTGAGTGATGACCAGCTTGCCATCGTCGGTCTTGGGCCAGGTGCCGCGGAAGACCGACTGGGGCTTGAGCCCAGTTGACGGAAGCTGCTGCGCACGCCCCTTAGAATTCCGCAAGGGGCTCGCCTCCCCAGCATCGCGAGATCGTGACGTCTGCCTTGAGGAAGAACTTGCGCGTGAGACCATCGTCAGCCTTTTCCATAGTCTGTTGAACAATCCTGCCCACCTTGCGCGCGGTGCTGTACGGGGCCGTCAAGCACACGCTGTCGTGGACAGTGGTAATGAGTCTAGCACCCAACTCCCGGACCCGCAAGTCCCGAGCAATTCGGCCCAGACTGATGAGCATGAAGTCCGAGCCTAGCGACTGGACCGGACTGTTGATCGCCTGGCGGAAGGCGTTCTCCTGCACCCAGTAATCGTCGTTGTACACCTTGGGCAAGTGGCGGAACCGGCCGAACTCGTTGTGGACCCCACCGTACTCGATGGCCTCCCGACGCTGCTTCCGGTACCAGTCCTCCAGCGAACCGAACGTGTTGAAGAACTCGGCGCGGAACTTGCCTGCGTCCTTGGGGTTGATGATGACCCCGTAGTTCTCCCGCACGTAGTCCGCGAAGTGCTTCTCGCGCATGCCGTACACGAACCCGAAGTTGACACCCTTGGCGAGCGAGCGGTGCTCCTTGGTGAGCTCGTCAGCGTCGACCAGCTTGTGCGCCATGAACGTGTGAATGTCCGTGCCCTCCTCGAAGAGCCGGATCATGGTGGGGTCGTTGGCAAGGCGCGCGACGATGCGGAGCTCGAGCTGGCTGAAGTCTACCTCGATCCAGGCGAGGCCCTTCTCCCCGAAGAGGTTACGTGTGGCCTTGTCGCGCGGGATCTGCTGACTGTTCAGCCCAGGGTCCTCGTCGCTCGGGCTGCTGCTGGAGAGCCTGCCCGTGACCGTACCGGTGAGCTTGAAGCTGGTGCCGATCCTACCGTCCCGCGTGCGCTCCTCGATGGGGATAAGGAACCCGGTCAGTTGCTTGTACAGGGTTGCGCGCTTGACGAGGAGCCTGGCTGCGGGGTGGTCGATCTTATTGAGGTTCTCGGCGGACAGGCTGGGCACCCCATCGGGCCAGGTCTTGGAGGGCTTGCCGACTGCGGGGCAGACCGCGCCCTGGTGGATGAAGAGCCACCACTTAGTCCAGTTGGAATTGCCCCAGTTGACCGACTTGACGAACGAGGGCCAGCGGTCCTTCGGCGGGATGGACTTCTCAAGCTGCTGCTCGATCTTGGCGATCTCCGCCTGGACGCGCTCCTTGGTCTTCTTGACCATGCCCATCCGGACCGGCATGCGGTTCGCCTCCATCTCCTGGAGGGGCTTGACCGCAGGGAGCATGATGTCCCGCATGATGCGGACAGGGTTCTCACCCGGCCGGAGGTTGCGCTTGTTGTGGCGGCGCTGGTGCTTGAGCAGTTCGCGCCCGATGTGGGCATCCTTGCCCGCGTAGATGCTGACGCGCTTCTTGCTCAGCTTCCAGGCCACACGAGGTATCTTGACCCGGTCCTCCCAGAACTGGCCGAACTCCTCGCCGAGCGACTTGACGTTCGGGTCGGACCAGTCCTCGAGCCCCAGGTGCCGCATGCCCTGGTCCTTGAGGCCGATGGGGTGGTTCTCGTCCTGCAGGTAGGCCATCAGCATGGTGTCCCACACGACCCGGATCTTCGCTCCGTAGCTGCAGAGCCAGCGGGTGTCGAAGGGTGAGTTGTGGGCGGCACCCCTGCGGATGCGCAGCTTGGCGATCTCAGCCTCGCTGCTGGGCCACCACACCATGACGTCGTCACGGTCCAGGGGTGCCAGGGCGATACACAGGATCTGGCCGTGCCCGACGGTCAGGGCCGTCGTCTCGATGTCGAAGTACGTGATGTCGTCTGAGAGGGCCAGGTACTCTTCGACCTCAGCCCAGTCATCGCTGATCATCAGTTCCATAGGGTGGACTCCTACTTGTTGTTGACTTGTGGGTGACCGGGAATCGAACCCGGACCATGCTTCCAACACACCGCGCATGGTTCCGGCCTGGTGTGGCCTCACCCGACCCTCGGCTCTAGAACCGAGAACACCCCCCGCCACCTGTTCGGGTCAGGTGACGAGGGGTGCGTCTGGTGCTCAGCGCGAGGGGCGCTTGCGAGCGGTCGCGGCCGGGGCCTTGGCTGCTGCGGCACGCGGGGCGCGCTTGGCCGGAGCCTTGGCGGGGGCCTCCTCCTTGGCGGGGGCCTTGGCCGACGCGCGCTTGGCTGCGGGCTTCGGGGCCTCCTCCTCGGCCGCGTGCTTCTCGATCTCCCAGCCGGAGGGGAGCTCGTCGAGACCGGCGATGGCGCGGTCGACCAGACCCTCGAAGTCGTCCGACTCGATGGCCTCGACGAACGCCTGGTAGGCGATGGCTCGCATGGCCTTGTACCGTGCGTGCTGGACGCCGACGCCCGACGCCTCGAGGACCTTGACGATGCCCTCGTTGATGATCTGCTTCGGGGTCAGCTCGGCGACCTCCGCCTCGACCGACTCGTCCTCGAGGACCGCTGCCTTGGTGTTCTTCGAAGTGGCCATGATGTTCTCCTTGTTTGTGGCCGGATATTGCGATTTGGGAGCAGGTCCCTGCCTGCTGACAAGGTCCATGTTACACACCCCTCCGCACTCTCGCAACTCCTGGCCGAAAGTTTTTTCGGCGGATCTTCCGGATGACTGTTGTCAGGTGATTGTGGTTGACCATCAGGGTCTGCCATACGTCCTCGTCGACGGTGCCCTTGCCCGCCAGGAACCAGACCGTGGGACTGGCCGGGGACAGCTTGATGCGGTCACTGGCTTGCTTGAACGTGACGTAGTTGAAGTCGCTTGTGAACCAGATCAGGTCGTTGGCCACACTGATGTCCACCGCCATCGATACGGTCCTCGGCTGCACCAGCAGCACCCGGCAGTCCGGGTCGTACTGGAAGTCCTCGATGACCTCGTTGCGGTTCTTGACTGCCCCGGTGATGACCCGGTGCCCGAGCCCCTTGCGGCGCAGCCAGCGGGCCACGGTCTTGACCTCGTGGATATGCGTGCACGCGACGATGATCTTGCCCTTGCACTTGCGGGTGATCACGTAGTTCAGCGCGCCAAGGCGTGCCCGTGCGGCCTCGGGGACGTTGATGTACTCGCCCTCCTCGGTCTTGGCCCACCCTGCCACGATGGTCCTCATGCGCAGGAGGCGCACCAGGGGGTTCAGCCCGAGTACGGTGTGGCCCCCCTCGTAGTCCTCCAGGAGCCCCTCCTTCAGCATCTCCTTGAGGTCTGCCCGTACCTGCTCGGGGACAGGGTACCGAATGCGGCGCACCGGCACAGGGTCGCCAGGGCCGACCATCGTGATGACGTCTGGCTGGAGGTAGGCGTTCAGCTCCGCCTGCCGGATGGGCCGGATGAGCTCGGGGTAGCCCTTGACGTTGGTCCACTCGCCGAAGTGCTCGCGGAAGTCCTTCGCCGTGGGCCACTTGTCCCGGATGGCCGGGTTCAGGAACGTCCACTGGCCGTACACTGCGTCGATCTGGCTGGGGTTCGTGACAGGCGTCCCGGTCATCAGGAGCCGGTACTTCCAGTCCTCAGCCAGCGGCCGGACGTTCTTGCCGATGACCGTGTTCGGCGTCTTGATGATGTGGCTCTCGTCCAGAAGCATCGCGCCCTCGCCCTTGCAGAACTTGGACAGGCTGGCCAGGTAGGGGCGCAGGCGCTTGAACGGGGCCTTGCCGAACTGCTCGTAGTTGACGAACATGAGTGCGAGGCGGCGGAACATGGCGTGACCGGGGTACTCGTTGCCTGCGGTCAGCGGGTGGAAGCTGTACGGGATGGTCAGCCACTTCGCCGCCTCGCTGCGCCATGTGGCCTCCGCGATCTTCGGCCCGAGCACCACAGCCACACGAGGCCGGACGTGCTCGAGCCAGCGCAGGGCTACAGCGGTCTTCCCGCTGCGGGGCTCTGCCCAGAGGGCCGCGTAGGTACGCCCCGGCTCGCAGAGCCGTTCGAGGGCGACCTGCTGGCTGTCGCGGAGGACCAAGGTGCTCATCGGCCGAACGCCTCCCGGAACCCCTCGGCGATGTTGTTGATCGCGTCGCTGAGCGACCGTGCCATCACGCCATAGGCGCGGCCGACTGCGCGGGAAGCCTCGGCCGCAGCGTCGACCGCCTTCTGCCGTGCCTCCTGGTCCAGCTTGGCGGCATAGGCCTCGGGCGTCATGCCCTCCAGCTTGGCCATCGCGATGAGGTAGTTGCGCTCGATGCTGCGCTGGATCCGCCGGTCTGCTGCGGCGAACTCCTTGTCGATGTCCATCAGAACTCCTGAAGCTTGTAGATGATACGGTACTGGACCTCGTTGTCCCGGAAGGGGTCGCGGTCCACGTGTGACTGGAGCTCGTAGACCCACCTGAAGCCAGGAGGCGGGTCCGGGAGCAAGCGCCGCAGGCGGGCGTCCTCCGCCGACAGCTTGACCTTGAGGTCCATGATGATCTCGTTGGCCTGCTGGGAGACGAGGCTCTCCTCGTCCACCTTGAGCGTGTGTGAAGTGAGCCTCGTCCCCAGGTACATCAGACGGTCACCTTCCACCAGGAGAGCTGACGGAGACGGACACCCATCTCCTCGTCCTCGCGGTCCTCGATCCGGGCGTCCTCAGGGACATTGTACTTGCCCCGCACCCAGGCCTCCTGAGCGGGCCACTCGTTCGGCCGGGTGAGCGGGCTGGGGAAGGCGTGCCCCTCCTTAGTGATGACCGGCTCCTTGCCTGTGATGATGGCGTTCGCCACGAGCCCCGGCTGGCCCTCCGGCTCGAGCTCCACGCACCACAGGTCCCGGGGCAGGCCAGGGGGCGTCTCCAGGACCCCCAGGCTGTCCAGCAGAGAGATGGCCAGGGGCGTCCCAGACCGGGGCTGGGTGAACCTGCGCACCCTGGGCCGGAGGCCGGTGCGGATCTCCATCAGGCGACCTGCTCTTCCGTCTCGTCCCAGCCCTGCTCGCGCAGCACGTCGGCGAGGTTCGGCTTGTAATAGTTCGGCCCCTTCTTGACGCGACCGGGGAACACACCGTCGGGGTCGTTCTCGCCCGCGATGATGGGCTGGCCGTCGGCCCCGAGCTTGGACATGTTGCTGCCCTGGACCTCGTCGTACCCCGGCTCCGCGTCCATGCCTGCACGGTTGAGCGCCCCGTAAGTGACGTAGAGGATATCGATGAGGGCGTCGTAGATCTCCACCACGTTCGGCTCACCGAGGACCAGAATGTTGTCGAACTTGCCGTCGGGGGTGAACGTGACGCGCGCACCCAGGGCCGGGATCAGCTCGTCGATGAACTCCTCACGGATGAGCTCGATGACCACGGGCACGTCATCGGCGGGGATGGCACTCGGGGTCGCCTGGCTCTCGATGCCCATCGCCTCGTGGAACTCCCGGTTCTGACGCTGGGCCTTGTGTCCCTGCTCCGGGGTGCTGCGGCCCATGTGGAAGCCCTCAGCGTGACCGGCCTCGTAGCTGTCGCCCAGGGCCTCCTCGATGCCCAGGCTGGACGCCAGGCGGGCGAGCACGAACTCCCGCGACTCGGTGTGGCCGAGCGTGAAGTACTCCGACTCGAACTCCGGCTCGGTGAACCGTGCGTACTTGCCCGCCTCGTACTTGACGATGAAGTCGCTGGGGACTGCGGTCTGGGACTGGCCGTTCACGTCGGTGAACATGACCCAGAAGCCGTCGGAGCGCGACGTGATGACGCGACCGCCACACCACTTCGCAACCTCCTCGGCGTTCTGGATGGTGAGGCGCAGGGCCTCGACGGACGGGTGACGGTGAGTGAAGGTGGTCACTGGGGGTTTCCCTTTCGTTCGCGCCGGACAAGGCGCTGTTCCTTTTCGAAGTTGTCTGTCATGCGGTCGACCTCGTCCCAGTTGACAAGCCGGGGGTCCTTGGGGTCCTCGCTGCTGAAGGGGCTCAGCACGATGGTAAGTGCCTCGGCGAAACCGCGCGCCTCGGCTGCGAGAAGCTTCTTCTGCTGGGGGTCCTCTTCCTCCTCGGACATCTTGGCCAGTTCGTTGAAGCTATTGTACAGCTTCCGCAAGATGTACGCGCCCACCACGTCGCCCGCCTTGAGCACCGAGTTGAAGCGCACGCGCTTGTCAGGAATGTGCTGGAACGCGCTGGTGGTCAGGTACCGGGCGATGCTTTCGCTGTCCTCGTGCCCTGCGTCCAGCGCTGCCTCGATACCGTCCGCGATGACGTCGACCGTGGTGGCACCCCGCTCCATCTCCTCACGGTTGTCGATGACTGCGAAGATGATGCCCTGGCCGGTGAACGTGGTGGCGTCAGGTGTGGCGTGAGCCCTGCTCTTCTTGGCCACTGGAGTCTCCTTGCCGTACTTGTTGATGATGAGGCCCTGGTCCCGCAGGCGGGTCAGTTCCTGGGAGGCCTCCTGTCGGGCTGCTGCGGGCAGGAGGCGGTCGGTTGCTCGGGCGATGAGCACCCCCACCTGGAAGAGATGATCCTGGTGGGGGTGCCAAGCCTCAGCCGACGCGCTGGAGCTCATCCGCCCGAAGGAGGTCGAGGATATCCTCGTCGGTGAAGTCCTGCTCACCGGCTCCCGGGTCGGTCTCCCCGCTGGGCGTGACGACCGGCGAGCGGAACAGGCCGAGCGTCTGATGACGCTTGCCGTCCTCGTCGAACCAGACGTCGACGGCCGTGAGGCTGCGGAACAGGCTGTACTCCCAGGCGTGGTTGATGCCCTGGAAGTACTGGAGGAACCAGAAGTACGCCTGGTTCACCTTGAGGAGCTGGTCCAGCTTGTACCCCTCGTCCTCTGCGTGCTGGATGGGGGGAGCGCCGAAGAAGTTGCCGTCGTAGTCCATGCGGTGGAGCTTGATGACGAGATGCGTGTCGGGCATGGCGAACACAGTGCGGACGCGCTCGTCGTTCCACTCCTTGTTCGGCATGGCCAGCCGGTAGACCATGTGAGTCAGCCAGTCGATGCGGTCGAACGTCTGCACCAGGTCCTGACCGAAGCCGAACGCCGACGAGCCCTGCTCGAGCTCCCTGCGTGCGCCCTTGTGGTTCTCCTTGGTGGCGTTGTAGATGGGCGTGCCGTTGTGGCTGAGCAGGCGGGCGGACGTGGACTTGCCGACACCGTCGGGGCCTTCGAATGCGATGAGCATGTGGGTTCTCCTTGTTACTGGTGGATGGTGGCGGGGATATCCGCCAGGGGCACGCGGTCCATGATAGCACTGAACGCGTGAGTGTATGAAACCTGACCGGTGTGCTTGCGGAACTTGCGCCAGTCGATGTCGCCGTACATGTACGAGCCGTCGGGGTACGCCTTGTTCACCCGCAGGTAGTTCGCGATGTCGTAGCCCATGAGGTCCTCGTACTCCTGGGCGTGCACGGCCTTGTTCTCGTCCTCGTCCCGGCTGCGCAGCGTGGACGGCAGGTTCACGTCCGTCTCGCTGATGAAGTCGTACACAAGGTTGCAGATGGTGAAGATCTGCCAGTCGTTCTCCAGGTAGAGCGCAGTGTTGCCGATGTCCTCGCCGTGGAAGCGGAACTCCCGAGGGCACCACAGCTCGTTCTCAGTGAGGCGCTCAACCTCCAGGATCTTGGTCCGGCGGGGAGTCTTGCCGCACTGCACCTGGAGCGTGAGGCTGCTGGCCCAGCGCTGATTCTGGATGCTGCCTGCCACGGTGCCGTCGTACAGGTCGAAGACCTGGTGCGCCAGGTGGCTCGCCTCCTGCCAGTACCCAGGGCCGTCGAACCACGCGTCGTCGTTGCCCGTGGACTTCCAGGACTGGTGCCGGGTGCCGTCGGGGAGCTTGCGGCCGATGCGGGCCACATCGTCGTCCCAGTCGAACACCCGCTTGAAGCCCTCCTCCAGAGCCCAGCGCATCATATAGTTCCTGGTGTGGCCCAGGGTGCGGATCGTGTTGTCGTTGACGGCGACCAAGTGGTGCCGGGGTGCGCCTGCTGCCATGTAGTCACGGTGCTGGCTGCGGCGCACGAACACGAACCAGGGGTAGTCGTCCCCCAGCAGTTGCGTCGCCAGCTTGATGAGCGGTGCCCCCGGCCGATTGTAGCTGGGGATCAGGAGGGGGAGCTCAGGCTTCCTCTTCATGGTGTTCTCCTTGGGGTGGAGGGGGCCGGTGCCGTCCCGGGAACCGGCCCCCAGTCTATCAGATCAGCTTGGTCGGCTGCTGCCGACGCTTGGTCCGGCTGGCGTAGGGCTTGCGCTCGATGGCCCGGATGACGTAGTCCACGCCTGCCATGAAGGCCATGCCGTGACCGCTGAACTGCGAGCCGTACAAGGAGTCAGCCACCTTGCCAGCGCTGTCCTGGACCTGCGCCCTGCGCAGTCCCGACGTCTGGGGCAGGATGCCCCGGATGGCCCGCCAGAAGCCGACCAGGATGGCGAAGATGAGGATCAGTGCACCGATCACGGCCAGAGCCCAGAACACCCAGAGCATCATGACCCACAGCCACTCCCAGGGGTCGCCTGCCTCCAGCGGGTTCACGACTGCTGCTCCTGTGCCTTCTCGGTGGCGATGGTCTGGTCCATCCAGGCCCGACGCGCCAGGCGTTCGAGCTTGTCGTCCACGATGTCGGCCTGCTTCAGGAGGAGGTCGTGGTGCCGGGGGTAGACGTGCAGGTTGCCGACCTGGAAGGTGATCGGCCCACGGGTCACCTCGGGGTAGACCCACTCCAGCGAGCCCAGCAGCCAGTCCATCAGCGCGTCCCACATGGAGTAGTCCGCCCGGTAGCCCCAGACCGCGTCCATGCTGCGCATCTGCGCCACGATGTGGAGCTTGTCCTCGTGGTCGATGTACACGTTCAGCGCGTTCGTGCAGATGAAGTCGTTGCGCTCGTTGTGGCGGGCCAGCCGGTGCACGTTGCGGTCGCTGATGATGGCGACTGCGTGCCGGGTGTGCTTGCCCTCCTGGATGAAGGCGTTGATGATGCGGTCGGCGAGGCTGGGCTGCGGGGGCAGGTGCTCGCCCTTGCCGAACAAGATGTGGCCGTAGGCGCTGTTCACCTTGCCGTCGGTTCCGGCGCACGCCTGGAACGCCTGCGGCACCGGTCCCTCCATGTCGGCGAGGGCGTCGCTCCCGGTGAAGAACCAGTCGATCTCGCGGCGGACCCAGTCCTCGTTCCGCTCGCCGATCATGCTGGGGGTGTCGGCCAGCCAGGAAGCCGAGTACAGGACCCGGTTCCCGGTGCGAGCATCGATGGGGGCGCTGGCCAGGGCCAGAACCACGTCGTCGGTGTTGTACTGACGCATTGCGATATTCTCCTATTGTGGACTCGTGTCAGCGGGGCTGACGTGTTGATCCTAGCACGAACTGGGCCGGGATGCTAGTGGAAAAGTGTCCGTTGCGCTGGTAGGCCTCCGACCCCACCTTGTTGTCGCGCTTGAACCGTGCGTACTTGCTGAACTCGCAGAACACGTTCTGGATATCCATCCAGCTCGCAGCCCTGCCGTTGGACCCCGGGAGCTCGGGGAGCTTCTCCACGGGGAACGTCGTGATGGTCTGTACGGCCTGCGCAGGACTGGCGTCCTTGCCCAGCCCCAGCATGAAGCCGATGCCCTTGCGGGAGCCAGGGCCAGCCAGGATGAAGTCGTTCTCCTGGTCTTCCTCGCCCCGGCAGTACCCCAGGTCGGTAGCGATCTGCATCGCCAGAAACGGCCCGAGGCCAGGGGTTTTCTGCAGTTCGCGCACCCGGCTCGCCAGGCTGCTCAGTGTGGCCACCCTCTCCAGCGACGGCCCCGCCTGGGGGAACATCTCCTTCATCTTCTCCAGGGTCCCCCTGCTGTCCCCCGGCTTGATGAGGATGATGTACGCACCGTTCAGGAACTTGCCAGGACGCTTGAGGACGACTGGAGCGACGACCTTGTCATACCACTTGGGGTTCGTGATCTCCTCGAAGCTGGGCACGTAGCCCTCGTTCGCCTGGATGATCTCGTTCATGGTGTCCGGCCGGTTCACCTGACGGTAGAAGTAGCTCAGGGCCACACGGTCGCGGGTCTCGGTCCGGTCGTAGGCGTTCATGAGGGTCATGAGGTACTGCGAGCCACGGTCCAGCACGCGGAACACGTTCGTGAACTTGCGGGTCGCCACGATGGGGTCGGACACGCGCTGGCCAGCCCAGGCGCGATGCCGCTGGTTCGCGAACCAGACGACGTCCTTGATGGAGAGGTCCATGTCTTCCTTTCAGGGGTGGGGGCCGGAGGCGGTGTGCCCCCGGCCCGACTAGCTTACTGCTGGTGCTTGTCGATGTAGTCGCTGACCGGCTGGAGCGCCGCCTCGAGGTCCGTGGTGTAGTCCGTGATCACGTCCCACTCGTTGCCCATCGTGAGGCGCACCCAGTTGTCGTCCTCGGTCTGCAGGAAGGCTTCGTCCAGGTTGAACACCTGCTCCATGATGTCCCGCTCGGTGCGGACCGACGTGGTCTCGACACCGTCCCAGACCGACGAGACCGGGTGCCCCGCCTTGGCCAGCGCCCGAACCACCTTGCGGACCAGCTTGGCCTCGATGGGGTTGTCGGCGATGGCCTTGTTGATGAATGCCTGGAAGTCCATGTCCTGCTCCTTGTGTCGTGGTGACTTGGTACTTGAAGTCTAGCTGAAGGGTGAAGGCTTCGCAACCCTCACCCTTCAACTATTTCAAAGCTGTTCGCCGCAGTTGTCGCACTGGCCGTAGACGGCCTCGTCGATGGGCTCGCCGCAGGCGGGGCAGTTGTCCGGCGCTGCGTCGGTGATGCTGACGGTGCTGTCGCCGTGGCCCAGGGTCTGCAGGGAACCGAAGTCCGCCCCGTAGCTCTGGCCCGTGAAGACGACCACCTGGGCGTCCTCGCCGAACTGCTCGATGGCCTCCTGCACGCTGTTCAGCAGGTCGGCCAGCGTGATGCTGGTGCTGATCTGCTCGGGCGAGTAACCCTGGTTCGAGTTGACTCCGAGAAGGACGGTCTTGGACATGGTGGGCTCCTGACTGGTGTGGCCTTGCTTGATAAGTTCATCTTAGTGCGGGGCTGAAGGTTTGCGCAACCCCCAGCCCCGACTAATTCACTCCCCGCTGTACTCCATGATCCGGATGGACCACTGGTCGCGGGTGAGGCTGGTGGTACCGGCCACCGGGTCCATGTCGCGGAAGTAGTACCCCGAGAACTGGTGCCACTCCTCCTCGGTCCAGCCGTTGTCGTCCATCATGTACTTACGCAGCTCCTCGATCGAGGGGCACTGCTCGTGAAGGGGCTTGTCCTTTTCCATACCTTCATCATAGCCGAAGATTGAAAGCTGCGCAACAATGGATTCGGACATCTTCTGGAAGTAGAAGCTGGTCAGCCTGTCAAAGTAGACCTCCGTGTGCAAGCGGTCCCCGTCCACCGGGAAGGCCCGCCCGAAGGTCCAGAGGGACATGGCCCGAGCCACGGTCATGTCCCCCCAGACGGTGCTCATGCTGCGCCTGTCAGCTTCTTAGCGCACTTGCGGCACATGATCTCACGGATGGGCTTGTCCTGGTAGGCACGGCTCCAGGCAGTGACGTCCAGCCCGCACACCGAGTGCATGCCGTCGTCGGCCAGGCAGTGCTGAAGGGTGGGTCGCCCCTTGCCCGTGCGGGCCAGCACGTAGACAGCCATGTCAGGCCTCGATCCCGCGACCGCCGGTCAGGCCCTTGTCGCCAGTGTTGGCGTTGCGCCCAGCCTCGCGCCCTGCGCTCATGGCACCGAACGAGCCCTTGCCACCACGCGAACGGTTCGCACGGGTGCTGATGCCGTCGAAGTGCTCCTGCACCTTGGCGTCGCGGGAAGCCAGGACCAGGTCCGTTCCCGTGCCCGCCTCCTGGACGACCTGGTTCTTGTTCTCCTTGATGCGGGCACCTGCGCCGAAGCCGAAGCCCTTGGCGAAGCTGCGACGCGCGGCCTCCTGGTCGTAGGAGGTCTCCCACATGAAGTCCACCTTGTTCTCCTTCCACCATGCGCGGACGGCGACCGTAGCCTGGACCTGGAGGCTGTTGATGAGGATGAGCGCCTGCTCCACGTCCGACTCGTAGCCGATGACGTACAGCGTCGCCGCCTTGTTCTTGAACGTGCTCTGCAGGTTGCGCAGGTTGCCGAGACCGTTGCACACGGCCACACCAAGAGCGATCCACTCGAGCCGGTAAGCCCCGGTGAACGTGACCGTCTTGGTAACGATCTGCTCGATGGGCTGGCCAGCCTTGGCGCGCTTGGCGTCGATGGTCGCCTGGTCGATCATGTACTTGGCGGCGAGGCGTGCCGCGTGCTCCATGAGCGCTTCGGCCTCTTCCGGCGTGGTGGACTCAGCCTTGGCGAGAAGCTGGGCGATGAGTTCTGCCTTCTTTTCCGACATGGTGGTGGACTCCTTGTTCGGGGGTGGACTTGCTTACATGAATGATCTTAGCGTGATCGTGAAGCGGTTCGCAACCCCTTACGCGAAGTTTTCTTGACAGGTTTCACCGGCTCGGGAACAGGCGGGTCGATGGCCAGGTGCATGAGCTCCGTGACTTCCTCGTACTCGCCGTCCAGCAGGGCCTCCACTGCGCTGTTCAAGTAGTCCAGGCATTCACGGGCCTTGGCGTAGTTCGGCGCGGTCGTGGCGTTGTCCTTGTACGGCTCCATGCCCTTCAGGGCCTTCTCCTCGCTGGAGATCAGTGCCCGCAGGCAGGTCTCGACAGCGGAGGATGCGCGGCGACTCATACCGTTTTCACGTGTGGCCACCTTGGTCAGATCGAGGATCAGCTTGGCTGCGAGGGTACGCTCCTTGTTCATGCCTCGATGTCCCGAGCGTTCCCGAGGGCGATGGGGCAGCGGTCCGTGTGCTGCTGGCCGTCCATGCCGGGGTAGACCTGATACTCCTTGCCCGAGCAGATGCACCGCTTCACGGTCGCCTCATGGGTGATGTGCGGGGTCGCCTGCGGGTCGGTGCTACGTGTGGCGATACCCCTCATAGTCGCCTGCCCGGAACCGGTCGCCTTGGCGTGGATGATCGCGTCTTCCGCGCATCCCTCGCACTCAGCGCAGTCCTCGTGCATCTGAACTACTGCCCAGCTTTCAGCCATGATGGCTCTCTCCTTCAGTTATCCCCGCCTGCCCGAATGAGGCGGTGTGCTGGCCACAAACATACACACCCCTCGACCATCACGCAAACCGCACGGCGTGTCGCCTTATAACTAAAGGGCCAGGGGAGGGGGTACCCCCAGGGTGCCGCCACTAGAGCGGTCTGCCCCTTATAAGTTTTGGTAAGCTTCGAACCACACGACTCCCACGCTCCGGAGGAGCAAGTGGGAGAGAGTGTGCAATGTAGGTATTAGCGTGCGGGCATCGCGTCTGACACCCCGACCACGCACACGCTCGGCTGCTCTACCGTGATGAGCGCTCCACACGCGCCTCCGGCGCTGTCGCGCCCATCATCGCAGTCCGGCTGAGTGGTCCCTGCTGGGCGTAGGCGCTCGCCGTTGTGCGCAGGGGGCGCAGGGTGTAAGCTGGCAGGTATGCCCACCACAGAGCCCCAGCCGGACACGGGTCGCGCGACTCAGCTCACGATGTCCGGCGTTCAGGTCTTCAGCGAACTGCTGGATGACTACACACCGGTCTCGCTCGAGACGCCAGGTGGTGAAGTCTTCGTTTGGTCGGAGGAGCAGGGTGCTTACCTTGATCCCCAGCGGCCGACCCGCTCGCTTTATCTCGAGACGTGGAACGACGGCAAGATCCGTCCGGACACGTACTGGGAAATCACCGCGACAGAGTAGTTGCGAAATGCTCGGGGCTGCTGCTAGTGTCATGTCAAGGCAGTTAGCCCCTCACATCAACAAGGGAGTCCACCCCTATGTCCGAAACCATCATCGGCCCGAAGCGTTCGTCCGGGCACGTCAACTCCGCACCGGCCGATCGTCTCGCCGCTCGCAGTGACGGGATCGTCCCGGTCCAGCGCCTGCGGGTCCGTGGGACGTGGCGCGTCGTTGACCGGGAGTGGGCCTACGTCTCGCTCCAGGTCCGCACGCCTGCCGGGTTCTGGCTGAACCTGACCAACGAGGACCATCCTCCTCTTGTGGCCAGGCGGTTCAGCGGCAAGGAGGGTGAGCGGGAAGCACCCGAGCTCACGGTCGTCGCGATGCTGCGGCGCTACCTGAGCGGTCACGGGGCACACGTCTTCGGCCTGGACGGGTCGGAGGCACGCGTCGGGGATGGCGTCACCGAGTGGCGCTACTGGGCCAGCGTGGGGGCACGGCTGACCGTAGGCATCCAGACGCAGGCGGATGGGACGGCAACCGTTATCGGATTGTAACGTTCCGGGGGGATCCGCGACACGCCCAGGGAGGCCAGACTTGCGCTGGTCTTCCTGGGTGCTGTATGCTCTTGGTCATGCCCTCCCAGCCGAGCCGAGACAAGGACGACACCCCAGGTCGTCGCCGTCCGGCGGGGGGTCAGTGCACCGCGCATACCACCAGTGGGTCGCCCTGTCGCCGTCGCGCAGTGGCAGGGCTCAAGGTCTGCACGTTGCACGGTGGGGGCACAGCCTCCAGTGTCAGGGCAAGCACGCGAGCCAGCATCAGCCAGCAGGCCGCGACGCTGTGGGGCATCTCCCCTGACACTGGAGGCGTTTCCGTTGCTGAGGAGCTGAACAAGCTCGCACGGAACAAGCTGGCCGACGTCCTGGCGCTGCGCATCAAGATCTCCAGCGAGGATACCAAGCGCCACATCGGCACGCTCACCGAGACGCACACCGTCACCGAGTACGACATTCAGGGCACGGTGCAGTCCAAGGAGGGCACGCAGGAGTCCAGGACCAAGCGCGCAGGGACGTCCGTCTGGGTGCAGGAGCTCCACAAGGCGGAAGCGGAGTTGATCCAGATCCTCCGGCTGCTGCACGAGGTCACTGGTGGGACGGAAGAGGTCGACACCAAGCGCCTTCGCATCCAGACCGCTCGTGAGGCTGCTCGCCTGCTCAAGTCGTTCCCTGGCATCTCTGTCGATGAGGTTGTCGCGGAGGTGAGCAAGAGTGCTTGACACCGTCGTTGAATACGAGTTCGAGGACATCGAGCAGGACTTCGGTCTGTACTGCGAGGCAGCAGGCATCCGCGAATCGGCGCTGACTAAGGCGCTTTCGGGCTCCATGCCTGAAGACGCGCTCGACACCCCGCTTAGCTGTGTGGCCTACTCGACGCCCCCGCAGGAGGGAAAGACGACCTGGATCGTCCATTACATCGCCTGGCAGCTCATCCGGAACCCGTGGCTCAAGGTCGTGTACGCGACGTACAGCCAGGCACGTGCGAACGCGGTGTCCCGCCAGGTCCGCGCGCTGGTGGGGGCATGGACGCCTCTGAAGTCAGGCGCAAGCACAGTTCAGATGTGGAGCACGAGGGAAGGCGGGGGGCTGCTGGCTGCGGGACGCGGTTCGGCCATGACCGGCTTCCGCTCGGACTTCACAGTCATTGATGACCCGATCAAGGACATGCAAGAGGCGCAGTCGGAGACGATCCGTGAGCAGACCGTGGAATGGTTCAGCTCGGTGGTCATGACCCGTATGTCCAACCTGTCCCAGATCGTCGTGATCTGTACTCGCTGGCACAAGGATGACCTGATCGCTCACGTGATCAAGGCCCTGTCGGCGACGTACATCAATATCCCCGCACAGGCATCGCATGATGACGATGTCCTGGGCCGCGAGGTCGGGGAGTGGCTCCCCTCGGTGCAGAACCGGACAGAGAGGTCATGGCAGCTCATCAAGAACGCTGTCGGGACCTACGTCTGGCAGGCACTCTATCAGGGTGACCCCAAGGTCACCGGGGGGAGCTACATCAACGTCGACAAGATCGACATCGTGCCGTGGGAGAACGTGGTCTTCAAGGACGAGCGTACCGGCAGCTTCCAGACGCTGGAGCGTGCGCTCATCATCCAGTCCTGGGACCTCACGTTCGGCTCCATCGGCACGGGCACCAAGAAGCAGTCCTCGGCAGGTACGGGTGACTATGTGGCCGGACACGTGTACGCACTCATCGGCCAGAAGTTCATCCTCGTGGACCGGGTGCATGACCGCCTCACCTTCACCGAGACCGTGAACGCGGTGCTGCGCATGTCGGCCAAGTGGCCCCAGACCTCCCGCATCTACGTGGAGAAGGCGGCGAACGGCACGGCCCTGATCAACACCCTGCGCAAGCGGGCAGCACTGATCAAGCCGGTCACGCCTGGGGGCAGCAAGGAAGTCCGTGCCCTGGCGGCACAGCCCACGGTGGACCAAGGTAACGTCGCCGTGGTGGACATGGTGTACGACGAGTCCATGATGAGCGAGCTGCGGGACTTCCCGTTCGGCAAGCACGACGACGATGTGGATGCACTGACGCAAGCCATCAACAACGGACGCGCCGACTTCCTCGGCATGCGTAACTAGGACCCCGGCAAGGGTCCGGGCAGACAAGGAAACAGAATGGCACCGTACATCTACAACATTCAGGGAGGGTTCCAGGCAGGTAATGGAGCCGTCTTCACCTATTGGCGTTACTTCAAGGGTCACGTCAACTTCCGCCTGACCGACGTCACGATGGGGGGCTTCGTCTTCACCCGCGTGAGCTGGGACGTCAAGCTCCGCGACGCAGCCGGGAACACCCGCTGGGGTCCGGTCCGTGTCTCCAAGACCTGGGGCGTCCTGCCCGCGTGGACCTGGATGGGGTACAACCCCGTCGGCTGGAACTGCGCGTTCACGATGTCCGGGTTCTTCGAGGACTCGGTCAACCCGAACCTGTGGGTCGACTTCCACGCCGACGTGAGCTTCGAAGGCTGATGTAAGCGCTGGGGGTCAGGCCACACGAGGTCTGGCCCCTGGCACCCAATAACCCAAGCCCCTGAAAGGAGCTGACATGTCCGACACCATTGAGACGCAGACGCGCAGCATGAACAGTGTGGAGCAGTTCCTTGTGAACAGGGACAGCCCGACCTACGCCCCGTACTACAACGGGAAGATGTCGTACACCCTGCGGGGCACGGCATGGGAGACCTACGTCAGCGAGGCCTTCCCGAACCTGAAGGACCAGCAGACCAGCGAGAACGTGTTCAAGAGCGTCATCGACCTCTACGCGATGAACCTGGTGCCGGTCCCCGATGAGCTGAGGGGGTTCAGCCAGAGCCTGGTCCCCCTCCTTTCCCGTGGGGAGTGTCCTGTCGTGGTGGACTCCGCAGGCACTCCCCACTTCCCCGAGCACTACGAGATGATCAGTGACGGCCTGTACACGGTCACGGCCATCTACACCCGCAGCCTCAAGCTGATGCAGGACTACGTCACGTTCGTGACCAGCGACGGCCAGGCCACCCTCTTCACCAAGGACGTTCCCACGGACCTCGGCCCTGCCACGAAGGAGGGCTACCAGTACCACGAGGAGCACAGCGACTACGAGCTGTTCCGGTTCGCCCTGGACGACAAGGGCTTCGGGGCCAGCCTCGCAGCCCTGCAGGACCGCCTGAACCACAGTATCATCGACCAGACGGTCATCGCCGAGATGTACGCGCGGCCCTTCTGGTACCTGCTCAAGTTCGAGATGCCCCCGACGAACCCCTACCTCCCGAAGACCAGCCAGGTCGTTGAGGAGGCCATGAAGGAGCACAAGGCCGACGGTGCCACGGGGCGCATCTTCACCACCAGCGCCGAGGGGCCGTTCGGGCAGCTCACCCCGCCGACCATCAACGACATGATCGGCTACCACGACAGCATCGTGGACAAGGTGCCGCAGTCGTTCGGCATCCCGGGGTACTTCTTCAAGCCTGGGACGGGAACCCCGCCGACTGGTGTGGCCCTCAAGGTGCTCAGCAAGCGCTTCAACACCAAGGTCAGCCGCATGCGTGACGACATCGAGCCCGAGCTCGAGCGCCTCGCTGACCTGCTCGGCGTGGAGAAGACCAAGGAGGTCGTGGACACCCAGGCCAAGCCCAAGGGGGGCCGGGACAGCGCTGGGACGCTCCAGGACGACCAGCAGGACGCGCCGGAGGACACGCAGCCGGACATGGAGTACGAGTTCTGGGGCGAGAGCGACGACCTGCTCCAGGAGGCCCTCGATGCACACGGTATCGCGCTGTCCACGATGGGCTACCCCCTCAAGTACATCGCCGAGGTCGTGACCCCTGGGGTGGACCTGGACGAGTACGAGGACGACAGCATGGGCGAGCCCATCGCGTTCCCGCCTGCACCGGGCGAGCCGACCGACATGACGGCAATGGGCCAGAAGGGCACCCCGGCCACACCTGGCCAGGTCAAGGCGTACGAGCAGAACCCCGGCCAGCGGGCCAAGGCGTAAGGACTGATCATGGCAACCGTTCCGACCGGCCAGATGGAGAGGGAGCTGCGCAAGCTCTACCTCGCCTGGGTCGCTGGCATCAGCCAGGAGCGGGACATGGACGCCTACATCAATCAGTTCCAGAACCGCAGCAGCGCGCTCATCCAGCGTATGGGCGGGGAGGTCGCCAGGCTCGGTGTGTACCTGGCCGACTTCCCTGCCCCCAAGCTGCTCGAGCTGTCGCCCCACATGTGGACCATCTACGATGACATGAAGCAGGCCGTCATCCAGGCGAGCATCGCAGCGGGCCTGAACGCCAAGGACGCAGCACGGGCCATGTTCCGGGCAGGTATGGACAAGTCGTTCTATCGCTTGACCCGCCTGGCTCGCACCGAGACGGTGTCGGCCTACTGGAAGAACCAGTGGGACAGCACCGAGGGGCTCGGGCTGGTCATGGTGTGGTCCAGCGAGGACGGCCCCCGGACCTGCGCCTGGTGCAAGGACCGCGACGGCCTGATCGTGACGGACCGCACCATCCGGGACCACCCGAACGGCCGATGCACCCTGGCACCGATGCTCCCCTCAGGTGTGGCCTACCGAGGCACCCTGATGAACGCCCCGCAGCGTCAGCCCATCATCTGGCAGGACCGCCAGTGGCGGGACCGTGTGCCCCCGGTGGAGACCTCTGGCGCTGCGGCCCTGGCGCGGGCTGTAGCGGCCCCGGTGCCCCGTAGCACCCCCAAGACGGCCCCAGGCGCTTCTAGGACGACTCCAGGAGCTGCTGGGACGACTAGCAAGGGAGGGTCCACGCCCTATACGGCCACGGCACCGGACGGGACCACGTTCACCAGGACCAGCGTCCGGGACTACCAGTGGGCAAACCTCTACTTCACCGAGGGGGCCTGGAAGGTCTCCCAGTTCACCGGCAGCAGGGCCAGCGCGGAGAACTTCGCCGACAGGCTCACCCGCCAACACTTCAAGAACGTCATCGTCCCCCTGGGACGGTCATAGAGCTCCCCGCAAGGGAGGCCCCGGTCCTTGTGCCGCAAGGCGACACGCCGGGGGGAGAACTGGTAGTTGCACCCGCAGCGACCATCCGCTAAGCTACAGGAAGGCAGGACGACATGTCCACCGAACAGCAGGAAAACGGCTCCGCCAGCGACACGCAGGATCAGGAGCAGCAGGGCCAGCAGCAGCAGACCACCGACGACACGTCGGGTAACGGATCGCAGCAGCAGGCAGCACCCGAGGCCACCCCGGTCATCACCAAGGACACCGTCATCCCTGACGACCACCCTCTGGTGAAGCAGCTCAAGGACGACAAGGCCAAGCTCTCCAAGGCGAACACCGAGCTCGCCGAGCTTCGCGCCAAGTCCAAGAAGGTCACCGACCTGGAGACCGAGCTGGGCGCACGCCCCACGACCGAGGCCCTCGAGACCCTCCAGACCCGGTACGACCGGCTCGAGGCGTTCCTCCTCGCAGCCGGGGGTCCCATCTCCAAGGCGCTCGACAGCCGTACCTTCACCAAGGACCTGTTCGAGTCCGACAAGGACATCGAGGACCTCGTCAAGGACTGGAAGAAGGCGAACCCCTCCGCCACCAGCACCGCACTCGGCTCCGCCGCAGCCGGTGACACCGGAGGCAAGAAGCACGACCCGAACGAGCTCATCCGCGCAGCGTGGGCCAACGGGGCGAAGTCGTAAGACCACCAAGGGCCTTCGGGCCAGGAAGGAGTCAGTCACATGGCTGACATCTCGCGGGCCGATGCACTGGCCCTTCTCGCCACCCAGGAGCTCGACTCCATCATCAAGCCGGAGACGTCGGGTTCCGCAGCGCTCGCCGCGTTCCGGTCCATCCGCATGTCGGCCGGTACGGTCTCGATGCCCGTGCTCGCGGCCCTGCCGACCGCTGGCTGGGTGACGGACGACACGTCCGGCTCGGCGACCGGCACCAAGCCGACCAGCAAGGTCTCGTGGACCGGCAAGAACCTCGTCGCTGAGGAGATCGCGGTGATCGTGCCCGTGCACGAGAACACCATCGCCGACACCCGCTTCGACATCTGGGGCGAGGTTCGCCCGCTGGTGTCGCAGGAGTTCGGCCGCGTCCTCGACGAGGCGGTCTTCTTCGGCGTCAACAAGCCTGCCACCTGGCTCGACCCGGCCCTGGTGCCTGGCGCGGTCGCTGCGGGCAACGCCATCGCCGACGGCACCGGCATCGACCTCGCGGACGACATCAACGAGGCCTTCGGCTTCGTCGAGGACGACGAGTTCGACGTCAACGTCGCCTTCACGGGTCGCTTCCTGCGTCGCCGCCTGCGCGGCCTGCGGGACGCCGACAACTCGCCCATCTACCTCGACGGTGTCCGCT
>Ga0247819_10000156_pt1 | contig 42121 bp, 61 predicted proteins | sample 13C_Xylose_Day6_FD_193428 | JGI IMG/M metagenome (GOLD analysis project Ga0247819, IMG submission 193428) | Soil microbial communities from agricultural site in Penn Yan, New York, United States - 13C_Xylose_Day6 | ecosystem: Environmental > Terrestrial > Soil > Agricultural land | place: USA... | reverse complement strand
AATTGTATCTGACCTTTTGACCCTCCCCAGCCTATCTGTACGATAGAAATGAGAATTTTTCGTATTTGACGTATCTCGCGATTCATCCGAACAGGAATCATTATCATTTCGGTGCATCGTTACTAACGACTCTACCAAACCCGCCGTCCTCTGTCGCCGTCTTCGTTGAATGGCATGGGGCGCACAGGCTCTGCCAGTTCGTGTTGTCCCAAAACAGTTCCATGTCTCCCTTGTGCGGGATGATGTGATCGACATCAGATGCCGCGACCACACGCCCGTCACGCTCGCAGTGCACGCACAGTGGGTGGTTACGCAACCATCCTTCCCGCGCCTTCTGCCAACGGTAAGTGTAGCCACGCTCGTTGGTTGTCTCACGTGGCATGTGTTGTGGTGCACCACTTGGCTTGGATGCCAAGCGCTTTGGTCGCGTTGGCATCAGACAGGATTCCCGTCCATGTCAACCCTCGGTGGTTCGTCTTGCCCTTCCATCCCCAGCGCTTCGATCAGCGACAGGAAGTTGTCGTTCAGTTCCGTCAGCAGTTGGTTGGTCTGCCGTGCTTCCTGTATCAGTTCCCGCAGTAATGATTCCACGTGCTCTCTCCTTCGCTATGTTCATGTACTTGACGAACCATGCTCTACGTCGCTCACAACCCGAACAGCTCATGGCGTGTTGGCCACATGGTCAGGCCGCAGCACGGTATCGACCAATGTGTAAAGCCAACCATCGGTACTCTCAATCCACCCTAGCGCTTCCATCTGCTTCAGCGCTTTGAATGGTTCAGGCCTATCGCCTATCTCTAGATTCCTTGCTGATTCGTTCATTACCTCTTCCCACGTGAATGGTTGGGTTCTAGGTATGCAATGCGTCAACATGTGTCACCTCTCAGGTATCGGGTATACGGGTATACAGTACGTTTTGGTCGCTTCCCCACATATATGCACATACCCGCAACACCCATAATGTATGTATTCTTTAGTTCCACCTACTTTTTAATAAATATTAGATACTGTATACCTTTCGCTCTCCAGGCCGTCTAAACCAACGCTTTCAGAGGTATCTAGTAGATAGGCGACCCTATACCGGACTAGATACCACATACCCTGCTTCGATCAAAGCACGCGCTCTATCTCTAGATACGCCAGGCTTGACCCAAACGCGATGTATCTTAGATTGTATCTTCATTGTCCCTATCGACTGATAGCCGATGTCGTTTAGCATCGAATTCACCTTCGACCCCTTCGGAACGTCGGCGCCTTCCAAGATACAGATTGCTCGCATCGCATTTGTAAGGCAGGACGAAGATAGAGCTTCATACGTCACACCAGGTGCACCAGTCTCTATCACTTGCCGTGCGATAGAGTGTTCACCGTCTTCACCGCTCGCAAGCATGGACATCTTTTCGTCAGTGTAGGGAGCGTGGCCATTAGGGTCGAAGGTGGCCGGTATCGGCATTTCAAGAAGCCACTTGCGAATCTCTCCGCTGTGCTTGTCTGCGCCGATTGCGATGGTAGCCAGCACCTGCCCAATGTCACCAACGCCATGCGCCTTGGCGGCGTCAGCAATGCTGGCGTATGGACTGAAGATAACCCACCAGCGCCTGTCGTTGTCTTCCAGCGGCACTGCGTTTGAATGGTTCGTGAAGCATATGAAGTTGCTGACGTTGATGATAGGGAGTTGGGCACGCCCTTTACGGTTGATCGTTACGCGGTCGTTGGTGATGTTCTCTTTGATCGCGTTGGCCATCGCATATCGGTTCTTACCCTGCATCATCATTTCTTCAAGGGCGATAACGCACGCACCCTGCGCCCAATCTGTAAAGCCGCCACTGTTCATGACGATGGCTGGCCCAACTTCGTTGACGTTGCGGTCACCCATCGCTGCACGCAGCATCTTGGTTATGATCGACTTGCCGTCGCCTGGTATACCCTTGAGAATCGGCGCATAGCGCACCTTAACGCCTGGGTTCTGGACGTTAAAGGCGAGCCATGCAAGGAAGTGCCCGTAGACATCAGGTCGACCGCCGCAGAACAGTTCAAGGTGCCTGGCAAACAGCCTGATGCATTCGACACCTTCAGCTGTGTACTCGGCGACAGCTGGCACGCTCTTTTCGCTGTACAGGTTGGCGTATGGTTGCCCGTCATGGACGAATACCGGGTCGCGGCGCGGGTGGTACATCAAATCATGCACAGTCGTCGTGCCCCAACGCTCAAGGCACCATTTGGCTGCGTCTTCCTTATCACCATTGGCCTTTGGTGGCATGGCACGATTGTACGTCGCCTGAAAGGCTGTGCGGCTCAGTGCGGTAGCTGTAGGTAGATGGAAGAAGGCGTCACCTTGGCGCACGTAAACATGCTCTGTTGCGAAAGGTGGGATGTCGTTGGTCGGTACATCGTCTTCAGCTTTTTCAGTCGCAACCATCTTGCGACACTGGCCAATGGTCGCCGGTATATGGAACACGGCCAGGCGTTCCTTGATCAGCGATGCGAGACGGTCACGGTCCAGCATTTCGATACTGCGGTCAGCAGCAATGGCCGGGATCACCGTGTTACGCAGTTCCAGCTCTTCAGCGTTGACCACTCGGCTGATCCAGTCACCCGTAGCGGTCACCTGTTCGGCGCTGACACTCACGTCCAGCTTCTGCACGCGCTCTTCGTCTACCAGCACCCGAGACACGCTGGCACACGCCCTGGCGATGGTCAGTTCACGCAGATACGTTTCGTGTACGCGCTTATCCCACTTTTCACGCTTCAGTGCCGATTGCAGCATCAGCCGTTCAATACGGTCGGCATCACAACCGGTCCAGAACGCCAGCTGCATCGCAAGCGCTGCGTCAGCCTCGGATTCGCCAAACTCACTGCCGGTATCGCTCGGCGGGAACGTCTTGGCCAGCATCGGTACGTTGCGGGTCCACAGGTCGGAGAACGCGGCTTTATAGCCAAGCTTGCTGGCAGCCGACCCACTGGCCATGGCACGGCGCAACAGTTCAGCGTCATCAGTCGGCCCCCGCCATTCCGGTCGAGGCCCTGATCCATGGCTAACGTCGGGGGTTTGGGGGAACCAATGGTTGCAGATGATGTTGATAGCGTTGGTGTGGTCGGTGTCTGCGCAGCCTGTGGCCATCCCTGTCAGGCCGAACGCGATACCCCGCCCTTCGGTGTAGAACTCAAGGTTGGCAGCCTTGTAAGTGCAGCTGTGGGGCGGCACCAAGCCACGCCCGAAGAAGTGCAGGCCGTTGCCGCTACTGGACCACTCACACGCAGCACCTGGCAGCGCCTTCATTGCGTAGTCAGCTACAGCCGACAGTTCACCGGTCGCCTTGTTCAAGCAGCCGTCAAGGTCGAAGAACCAATAGCCGGTGTTCGCAGTTAGGTAGAAACCAAGCGCGTATTGCACACCGTTGCCCTGAAGGCTGTTGATGATGGCCACGGCTTCGGCGTAGGTCTTCCAGTTCGCCGGGTCTTGTGCCGACATGATGTAAACGCTGCCGTCCGGGTAGCATGGCGTTTTATGGAACTTGTTTTCGGCAGCGACCCATTCAAGACGCCACACGAAAAATTGGGGAATGTTTATCATCCCGCCCAAGGCTTGGGCGAGCGCTATTTCGGTCATTGGAAAGCACCTGTTTAGGTTCGTTGGCCCTGACAGTAAATCATAAATAAGAAGACCGCGCACGGCGGTCTTTTAACGTAACGTTATAACAGATACGATTCGGCTGACTGCTGCCAGCGCCCCAACAGGAACAACTTGTTGAAGGTGTGCATACGGTCGAACGCTGCACTGCTGTACAGGCAAATCATCACGTGGCGGTTGCCAACCGATGCACGCCCGTAATACTTGCCGTCCTGCTTCACAACTTCATAAATTATCATCTTACGCACCATGAAATGATCAACGCCCAAATCGCCAGGCTGAAGGCTAACGCGGAAAACCACCACCAGGCCTTCACCACAGTGACCCCATCCAGTACAACCCGACCAACGCCGCTATCGTCCACATGACGTCACCACCCGATACTTGCCATCGCGCAGTTCGACCACGCTGGCGTCTTTGAACATCCAACGGGTACTGAGGCCCGTCACCGATTTGCGCGTGTGCGTGGCAAGCAGACGATCAATGCGCGCCTGACGTACAACCTTGCGGTCGAACGGCGACATCATGGCCAGCTTCCACACTATCGACCTTGCTTCACTGAATATCATTGTTCAATACCTCATTGATGCTTTTGGTAAACCAGTGAACCGGCATGTCATCGTTGCAAAGCATGCGTTCAAACAATGCCAAGCACTTCGCCAGCCGTTCGTCACGCGCCTTACTGGCTGCCTTGCGCCGTGCGTTACCGGCTCTGTTCAATTCGCGCTGACACTCGATACAGGTGTTGCTTGGCAGGTAGCGCCGACCTGCCAGTTCTGGATGCTTGGCGCATTCCTTACCGTATACCGAACGCATCACGCACCGCCTTATGGTCAAGGGTGTGGGTCAACACACGGTGCCGCCCTTCAATGAGCAACGACACCTGCTGTTGGCGAGCGATCACGTTGATTTGTAGTTTGTGGCAGGCTTCCAGCGCGGCTGCCAACAGCGCCAGCGCTTCGGTTTGTTGGGCGGTCATTCCGGCACCACCGTAACCTGCATAAAGGTCTTCAGCGCAACGTTGACGATCTTCAAGCCAGCAACGGTGTCAAAGCCGTGCAATTCAATGCGTTCTTTGGTGCCAAGCAACACGATGGTCGGTTCGGTCCCGACAACCTGGCGGTGCGTTTGCACAGCTTCGTAAATGCGATCAATCAGGGTGGACATGGTGTAATCCTCACAAATCGTTAATTATGATTGGGGTTTTAGTCCAGAAAAACCCGTCCGAAGACGGGTCGCACCGCCAACCCCTTTTAGTGCACGCAAACTATCTCACGACTTCCAGGCTCGCGCAAGCGGTTACGATGGCGCGGCACTGCGCGTTGATCAGTTCAGCCGGTGTACCACTTGGCGCCGAGTATTGCACCCAGTCGTGAGTGCCACTTGGCGCCGAGTATTGCACCCAGTCGTGACCGATAGCCAGGCTAACCAAACCCTTCGTATCAATCAACAACTGCATAGCCTGGTTGATGTTGGTCAGCGGGTGCCAGTGCGTGTACTTCACGTCAAGACCCTTCACCGCAGTGACCCAACGTGTACCGGCACGCTCTTTGATGTGCACCCGATAACCGCAGGCACGCAGCGCACGGCAGGTCAGTTCGATATCGTCATTCATTATTGCGACTCGCTACCGTGTGCCATGCCCACCATGCAGCTGTGAACACACCGGCCCTGTACTTTGATTCGCTAGTGTATTCATCGCCATCGCGGTGTGACGCAATGAACGCGGCGTCAACCTTACCGTTCAGCATGTCAGCAGCCAACGCGATTTCGAATTCTTCCCGAATCTGTTCTTTAGTTTTCATCGTTTTCGTCCTGTTTGGCTGCCTGAAGGATGCCTTCACGCTCAAGACGCTTCAGCACCTTTTCAGAGGGTTTGTATTCGTGCCGTGGCACTGGCAGTTCAGCTGGTGCGGCGTGGATTAGCAGCGTGACCACTTCGCGCCAGTCGTCCATGTCATACCGGGTCAGTAGCTCTGCAAGCGCGGCCTGGGTTGCTGGCATGGCTGGCAACGTCAGGTTCTTCACGCCCTTGGCCTTGTCCCCGGCAAGCTTTTCGGCCTTCTTGACCGCGTTGGACTTAGCGGCCATTTTTGTTACAGCTGCACGGCAGCCTGCCTTGGTTGCAGTCGCACAGTTCAGTGCGCATGATAGCCACGTGCCGTGGTGCATCGAACGCCAGCTTGACGTAACCCTTGCTGACAGACACCACCGTCACGAAGCATTCGCCCAAGTCGCGCCACGTATCACCGATGCGCAGTTGGCGTTGGGTTTCGTTCACACGAAGGATTGCTTCAGCCGGACCGACGCGCAACACATCCAGCATGATCGCATCACCGATCTTGACCGACTGGCCAGACTTGCGGGTTAACAGTAGATTGCTCATTAGCGGAACTCCACGGGGCAGTAAGGGGTGTCAAACAGTTCGCCGTGCATCAGCCACGGGGTCACAACACGCCATGGTGGGACCATACGCACGTACCCTAGCGAGATATCAGCGGTCATCAGTTGGCGTTCAGTGCGTCGTTCCATTTCAGTCTTCCTTACGTTGTTGATACTGGTAGAGTTGAAGCCTTACGCGGTATACGGTCAGATGAGTTTAATCAGTCTCCACATTCGTACTATTCTGTATCGGTCATACGGTTTAGCAAAATGAAACCCAGTGACATCTACAGGTGTTGCGCTCTCATCGCGGTCAATCTTCAGCGCCTGAGAAATCAGGCGCGACGAAATCATTAGATCGCCCTCACCATCTAGCACTATCCGCCCATTTTTATCTGTGTATTTCATCTAGTCTTGCCCCGTTGTTCGTTTCGGTAGATTCACTATAAATCGTTAATTATGATTCACACGATAGGTATAACAAAGACCGCTCACGCGGTCAATGCTTCCTTCCAAGATTCGACCACACCGGCAGCAGCCTTGCGCATTTCGGCGGGTGCTCTGCGAGCGTGGCTATCACCTAACGCTAGGCCCTGTGCCAAGATCGTCAGGTTGCCGCGCTCGATGCCAGCGAACAGGACGGCTTGGCGCAACGAATGGCGTTGACCGAAGTACCGGCTGACAAGACCGTCAGTGATATCGCCGTCCAGCTCTTTGACGATCATCAAGCGATTGATCTTGTTGTAGCCGACGCGCTCCGCAATCTGGATTGCTACGTCCAGGAGCTGCGCCTTTCGTTCGGCTGGCTCCATTCGTGTCTTTGCCATCTTTAAAGCCTCATTAATTACGGTTACGGCGGATCGTACGTTAATTATGGTTGGGTGTCTATAGTGTTATACTATAACCCTTCAATTCGTTCCTGTTCACGGGCTCGGTCCTCAAGTTGGGACTTGACCAACTTTACTTCATCTTCCTTGCGCGCCCATTCATCGTCATCGACGGTTGAAAGCACTTCGTCTTCAACGAGTTCATTCAGGTACGCAGGACTCAACGCATCCAGCTCCCAGCTAGACGCCCCGTATTGTGCGCGGTAGCTTGCAAATCTTGAATCGGTGGTCTTCGCCGGGTTTTCAGGTGGCTTCAGCTCTTCGATTTGATCCATGTTCAGTGCGATCCGTTTGACGTTATATTCGTCAACTTGGCCGTAGGTAAAAATAGACATACGGTCGATAATGTCCCGAGTCATGTCTATCCCGCTCGGGTCATGGTCACCAAGGTGAAGGATCGTTATACGCTGCCCATTCGCTTCAGCCGGTAGCAGATGTTGTTGCGCAAACTCACGCAACACAGTGCCGGATGGGTAGCCACGCGCCGCTAAGATTGGTACGTCCAGGTTATAGCAGGTCGCTTGAAGCACACCCAACAACGCTTCCTTTTCGATAATACAGAACACACGTTCGGGCTGGTTCTCCCACATATCAACCCTGTACCCACGCGCAGCACCGCGAATAATCTCACCACCACTAGACCAGTGCGAACCAGTGACAAAGGCCCGCGTTCGGTCTTCGATTGCGTCCCAATCAATCAACCCAGCCATCTTGGCATCATTGATTGTTGACGCCGTGCGTTTGTATGACTGCAAGGTGTTTCAATCACGTCTCTGGCAACAAGCTGGTAGTAAAGTTGGCGAACAGTCAGCACATAACCTTGGCTTTGATATTCGCGAATCACATGATTCATAAAGGCAATCAATTGTTCGCTTCGCCTAGTGAACGTTTTTTCTACATAGCATTCGCGACTCATTTCCGTAACTCCCGTATTTCAGCCAACACCGTTTGAGTCTCGACGCCCAAGACCAATTCACCTTCAAGTGCGGAAAGTAAGCGCTGCCACATCGAGGCTGGTACGGTCTTTTTGGTCACGGCTGCGGTCACGCGCTTCTTGCCAACAGCCTTGGCTTGTTCCAGCTGTTCAGCCAGCACCGGGCCTGCTGCGTCACCGTGCGTGCGTACAGCCTTTGCCGCGATGGTTGGTGACACATCACCGGCCTTCACCATCTGGTGCACGTCAGTGTTCCCGGCTGCCAGGTCAAGCGCACGCTGTACCACACCGACCGTCTTGCCACTGCGTCGGCTGATTTCGGCAACGGTCCAGCCATGCGAGCGCATCAGCGCGGTATAGATTCGACCGCGACCCAACTGGCTGACAGGTTCGTTGGTGCTGCTGGTGTCCAAACGCAACAGCCGTTCAGCATCGTTGCCAATGAACGGCACCACGGCAACCCATGCGTCTGGGTTGCGCGGCAGGTTCCCGGCAGCATCCAGCAGGCGCAGTGCACGGGTACGCCTGTGACCATCGACCAGCCACACGCCACCTTCAACGCGGGGGCGCACTTCAACAGGCGGATACGAACCGCCAGCTTCGATGTACGCGGCCAGTTCAACGACGGACTGTTCGAACGTTTCGTCGTAGTCACGCGCAATCTCGTTAAACCCTGGCTCTTCGTGGATGTCTTCCAGGCGTACGCTATTGGCTTCGCCGCGCTTTACGGTGCCGTCAGCGCGCATGGATCGAAAGGTTGGTTGGCTCATTCTTCAGATTCCTTGAGCGACACGCCACAGAATGGGCAGTAGTTGCAGGAAATGAAGGTGTCGACCTTCACGCGTTTGAAACCGCCAGTCTTCTTCGGCGCGAAGTATTCACCTTTCACATCGATAACAACCAAGTTTTTCAAACCCATATCGGTGAAAGCGAATTTCACTTGCGGCATGGAAATGTCAAGGCGTTCAGAACCTTCTGGCGCTTTTGCCTGGATGTGTTCTTTGACTTTTGCCAGATAAACTTTGTTGCAATCACATTGGCTCATTTACGTTTTCCTTTGAGTGCTTTGGTTTCGAGTCTGAAGGCGTTCCAGTCGGCCAGGCTTACTGCACGCCAGCCGGGGAACTCGATTGCGGTGTCACTGGTTCTGACCATCCGCGTTGCATCGTTGACGTAATAGAACATTGCTCTAGATCCTCGTCGTTCCACCCTGCCGACCACCAAGCGCCAGCCGTGCTGTTGCGAGCGTACGCACGGTCATAGAACGACACGCCAGTACGTCGCGCACGGCGACCTTCGAAGTAGGCAGGGTGACTCACGGTTAGCTAACCCTGTCAAAGCGCAACGTATAACGTGTGTATTGATACCCGATATAATCGACATCAACGCTTTTAGGCAGACCTTTGATACCGTGTTCTTTCAATATCGCTGCGGCAGTGTCCAGCATGTTTTGTTTGATCTTTGTCTGGCCGTCACCAACAGCGTCTAGAGCCAATGCTGCACGCAGGCGCTCAACTTCAGATGCATTCAAATCTAATGTGTCTTCAGTCATCATGGTTGAAAACTCCCCGGACCTGTCGCGAACGCCGCGTCACAACCGTCAGATAGACCCAATTGAAGCCAGCGCAGTTGCGCTTCTTCGTGTTCGTCCCCGGTGTAGTACCAACCCGGTTCCTTGATTTCGCGCAGCACCGCTTGGCCGATCAGCAAGCCGCCTGGCGGAATCATGTCAACGGTGATCACGCGGCGGCGCCACCCCACAAGGTCAGACGACTTCAGCCGCTTGTTGCGGGTCTTTGACTCGTTGGCCAGCCCGTAGCGCACGAACCCGCCAGCGTCATCCTTGAACGCCCCAACGTTGTTACGGAACAACCGGCACTGGTAGCGCGGCGCCTCAAGGATCACTTGGGACTGCGCGTACGCCTCACTGTGGCCAATGCCGGGGTCAGCTGCGTCACCGGTCGATCCTTCAAGCCCCATACGCCGCTCAATCTCCACAGCGATTTCAAACGGCAGCCCGTATTCGAAGAACACTTCACGTATTAGGCTCATAACGGATCAACCTTGCCGTGTAGGCTGCTGATGTGTTTGGCGACGGCAACCCATCCTGTTGGCGTGTCGCAGTAGACCCAATCGTTGACCTTCAGGTATGCCCTGAACGACCCGTTGCGCTGATACCAGACGTGGGTAGCGCCAATCGGTCTGGTTGGCTGCATCAGGCTCATGGCGTATGCTTCCATTCCACTGTGATCGCCACCCCGGATACGTCACGGTGCATGGTCGCGAACACATTCAACTCAACGTCAGCCGCGATGTTTAATTCACGACGCAACAGCTCTTCCAACTGTCCGCTAGATATCTCGCAATGACATTGTTCAAAGCGGCGTACGTTGTATTTAGGGTCTGTCACCCCTGACCTAAGCTTTGCAACGAATTCGTCAATCACAGCCACGTCCGGATCGACACCTTGCACCACATCAGCCGCTTGAACAGGATCGGCGCCGACTGGCAGCTTTGTTCCGAAGCGGTCAGTTGGCACGCACTTAATGCCAGCAGCGCGCATATCACGGGTGATAACCAACGGCTGCCATCCTGCTGGCACCGGGTTCACATCGAACGCTTCAGCCGTTGCGCTGTTACCTTTCATGTCTGACGGCACTTGCACGCGACCACCCGCACTGAACTGCGGGGAGAACGTGTGGACTCTTGCCACGCCGCGATAGTCGACCGAGCCCCAGCGCCAGTTCCCGCCGAGCCCTACGAACATGTTTTGCCAACCGTGGGCGGGCGTAGGGAACACTGGCGGGATTGAAGCCACAGAGCGCAAAAGCGCGGTATGCGTTGGCTCCCACCCATTTCCAAGGTTAAGCCACGCGCCATCAGACGCCCAGTTACCGCGCTTTTCAGGTTTCAACACAAACAGACAGCAGGTTCCATCGTCGTCTACAGCAGCCCACGTAAACTTTGTTTCTTGGCCGTGGAACACCGATTGATCAAGGGTCTTCATTTCAAGCACTCTGTTGGGGTTGGTGTATATAGTCTAAATCGTTAATTACGATTCCATCAAGCTTTAATTTCACACGCTCAAGCAATGTCTCTGCATCAGCCGTCTTCAGCGCGAAGGCCGATAGCATGTCGATGTTGAATTCGTAATAGAACCGGCGCACCAGCTTAGTCGTTGAGTCACCAGGGTATAGGCCACACCACCACCCGACGTAATGCCGCAACAGTTTCTGCGTGTGCGCCTTGGTCCTGGCGCGGTTGCGGATACCTTCGGCCACGTACGGTTGCACTCCTTCAGGCACGGGCGCCCAAGCACTTGCAGCTGAGGACGCATCGCCCAACATCTTCGCGATCACGTCAGGGGTCAGTTCGAAGATGTCACCGCCGACAAGGTTAGGCCCGCTGCGCGCAGAAGGATCAGGTACAGGCTTAGGCGCACCGCAATATGGGCAACGATCTTCAATAATTTCATAGGGGTTTTCACATACGTCGCAGGCGATGGTGGGGATTGCATCAGATGGTCCAGAACGCTTGGCACGACGATCCAGACTGAACACCCTTGGTTTGTCCGGGAGCCCGTGGCGTAGGGTGTTGCCAACGTGGTCGAAGATCATGGCGAACGGCTTGGGGCTTTCGGCAATGAACTGTTTGCGCTGGTGCGGTGGGTAGGTGTCCCACGCGTTCATCAGTATCCGGCTAATCATCAGGCGCAGCGCACGGTTGAACTGTTGCACGAACAATGGCCACGATGCCGTGGGCCTGGCCATGCTCACGCACTCAATGGCTGGCAGGTCGAAGCCTTCGCCGAATAGGTCGACATTGACCAGCTGCCACAGCTTGCGTTGTTCGAACGCTTTCAACTGCCGGTTACGTTCAGTCTCAGATGTCTTGGAATCCAGCACCGCTGCCGGTACGCCGCGCCGGTTGAACTCGGCGGCAATCTTGTTGGCTTCTTCCACGTTGACCGCGAACGTAACCCCTAGCTTGCCCATGGCGTGCTTGATGTAGGTAGACACCACGTCGCCGACTATCGCGGTTGACTTGGCCATGGCCTTCGCAAGCTGGTTCTGGTTGAAGTCGCCTTCTTTGTTAAGGTCGATTCCGTTCAAGTCCAGGTCTTTGGCAGTCGGGCACCAGATGCGATACCCCGTCAGATACCCGTTGTCGATCCCCCACTTTTGGTCTGGCCCTTCAATCAGTACGTCAGCGATCCCGTCAGCGTGCGAGCCAAGCCCCATACCGTCAGCGCGTGCCGGGGTTGCAGTCGGCAGGAAGGTACGCAAGTCAGGGTGCTTGAACAGGTTCCACGCCTTGCCCCACTTGTTCATGCGCAGGAAGTGGTGCGATTCGTCGCCGATGAACCGGGTTGAACGCCTGAATATCTCTTCGTCAGGGTTCATCATATACAGGGTGTCAACGCTGGCAGCGTGCCAACCGGCGTGCGGGTCAACGAAGTGCTTGCCGAATTCCTGCAAGTGGTTGTCGCGGGCCTGCTTCTTGGTCGCCTCACTGCCGATGATACGGTGGCGTATCCCTTCGCGTGCGAGCTGCTGACTTATCTGCGTGACCAGAACGGCACGGTGTGCAGTGACCACGCCCCATCCATCGTGGTCGTCGCAGATACGGCCAATCACTGGTGTTTTGCCCATCCCGCAGGCAAGACGGTACATCACCGACAGCTTGCCGTTATCCCACGCTTCGTAAGTATCCCTAACCCCTTTGTCCTGATAGCCGCGCAGTATCGTCATAGGTCAGCCGCATCAGGTTGCCCACCAGTGGAAGCTAATGCGATGTCGCAGATTCGCTGCTGATCGCCGAGAGTCTTACCCAGCCGCGCCAACGCTAACCGCAGCAACTTGACTTCAGCGTTACGGTGGGCCAGTTCCTGCTGTATGGTCTGTGGCGCGTCGTAACTAACCATCACGCCATCAGCAGCGCTGACATCAAGACCAACGACAGGGTGCGCAGTGCCGAACACCCACAGCATAAGTGAACCGCCATGCCGAAGCGTTTCTATCTCAAGCTCGTTCGGCTTCCATTGCGACACCATCCAACCGTCTTCAGTGTCGAAGATCGGCAAGCCTTGGCATTCCACCTTGCTTTGATCCCAATCTTGAGGGGCACCGAGAACGCGGGTAAATCCTTCTATCTTGCAAATGTCCATCTTTCTATCTCCAATGGGGTTGCACGTTTCGTAAATTATGATTTAACATCGCTCCCCGTTGCAACCATTAATCCACAGAGAACCGCAAATGAAACTGACCATCGATCTTGCCCAATCCCCCGCAGCACTCATGACCGAACTGACCCAGGCCGTACGCATCGCCTTGGGCAACAAGTTCTATATCGAAGAAGCCGAAGGTGAACCAGCGTTCACACCGGCTGAACTGGCCAACCCTGCCGTGAACGTCCCAAACGGCTTGCCCGCACTTCCATTACCCAGCGCGGCTGCCCTTCCGGCTGCAACTGCTGGCAGCACACCTGCAAGTGTCGAAACCGATAGCCAAGGTCAACCATACGACGTACGCATCCACAGCGCCGGTAAATCCAAGATCGGTGACGGCACGTGGAAGCTGAAGAAGAGCGTGGATAAAGCACTGGTCGAACAGGTGCGCACGCAGAACGCCGCGTTGCTCGCACAGGCCGTTCCGTCCGCAGCACCGGGCGCGTTGCCAGCGCTGACCCCTGCGGCCACCCTGCCAGCTGGTGCCGGTTCCCTGCCGCCGTTGCCAGCTGCAACCCTGCCGCCTGTCACGCCAGTAGCTGCGCCTGATGCAGAAATCAACGTGACCGACTATGCGTCGTTCGCACAGTACGTTGCGCAGCAGGTCGTCAAGCACGGCGACAAGGCTACCAATGAACTCAATCGCGGCCTGTCGCACTATGGTCTGGTTGACCCCGCAACCCAACAACCGCTGCTGGCCTTGATGGCGCACCGTCCCGAGATTGTCGACCCGTTCTATAAGTGGTTCAAAACTGTGTTGGGTGCGTAATCATGTACGCCATTCGCCCAAGTGCCGCATGGATTTGGGGCGACGGTGGTTGCCGCGGGTACGCGCAGATGGTTGCGCGTTATCCCGAGATACCCGGCCTTGTGAACGACACGGTGCGCGAAGAAGGTATCGCGGGGCATTGGGTTGCGCACAAGATCGGTCAAGGGTTCATTGTGCCGGAAGGTACTGAAGCGCCGAACAGTGTTGAAGTTGACGACAAGATGCTTGACGGCGCATTGATGTACGTCAACGACATACGAACGCGCAGCTGCGGCCACCCGGCGTACATGGAAACACCACTGCCAGCACCTTGGATTCACGAACACTGCGGTGGCACACCCGACGCGTGGTCATGGAACCCGCTGACACGAACGCTGACTGTGTGGGATTACAAGTATGGCTTCAGATACGTTGAAGCGTTCGAAAACCCACAGCTGTCAATCTACGTGTCTGCGATCCTTGACTATCTGCATAAGGTTGGCGCCATCGTTCTGGACGGTCACAGTGAACAAGACATCAGTGTTGATATTGTCATCGTCCAGCCGCGTAGCTATGGCGCTGACATTGTGCGCAATTGGAAGGCCAAGGCAGCAATGCTGCGGCCCATCTGGAACCGGTTGCGAGCTGCTGCAATTGAGGCTGCCGGACCTGATCCACAGTTACGCGCAGGACCGCACTGCCTTGACTGTTCGGCGCGTGCTCACTGCCCAGCAGCGATACGTGCAAGTCTGGTGGCGCTGGATGTCACTTCGCGTTCTGTGCCGGTCGACCTGGCACCGGAAGCGGCGGGTGATTTACTTCGGCGTCTGATCGCTGCACAGGATGCAGTGAACACGATGGTCACGGGGCTTCAGCAGCAGATGGTTCACGCCATCAGCCAAGGACACCAAGACCCCAATTGGACCATGGGGAACGGTCGCAGCAGTACCATTTACGTTGAAGGTGGGGAAGCGCAGATACTGGCGCTCGCTAAAGTGATGGGCGTTGACATCACCAAACCAGTACGCGCCAAGACACCGCTTCAAGTGCTCGAACTGATGGATCCGCGACTTGTTAACCGCTTCATAACCAAAACACCTGGCGCTAGAAAGCTAGTGCCATTTACCGAACGTTCACTACGAAAGGCGTTATCACAATGACTGCATTTACATCCCCTGTTGGTCGCTTCGTCCAAGGCTCGTTGTTCGAATTGCAAACCAAGGATTCGACCGGCGCACCACTGGTCACCAAGACTGGTCCGAACGCTGGTCAACCTGCAAGTCGTTCGTTCTTCGCTGTGGCATGGGCGAAAAACGATCCACTGTTCATGCCGTTCTACCAGCAGATGCAAGCCGAAGCGCGTGCCGCGTTCCCGCAATACTTCGATGCCGCTGGCAACTGCACCCACCCCAACTTCGCCTGGAAACTGATGGACGGTGACGGCACCGACCAGAACGGCAAGAAGAACAGCGAGAAAGAAGGCTTTGCTGGCCACTGGGTCATCAAGTTCGGTGGTTCGTATCTGCCGCGTGTGTTCTACATGGGTCGCGCTCGCCCTGAAGATCAAATCAAGGATCCAAACCTGGCACCGCGTGGCTATTACATCCGCGTCATCGGCAACATGAAAGGCAACGCGCCCAGCAACAAGCCAGGCTTGTACATGAACCCCGACATCGTTGAAGTGTGCGGTACTGGCGAAATCATCGTCAGCGGTCCAGATGCTGCCGAATTGCTGGCTCAAGCCCCTGCCGTAACGCTGCCTGCTGGCGCTGGTGCCCTGCCAGGTCTCCCAGCTGCCGGTGCACCTGCCGTGTCGTTGCCAGGCCTGCCACCGGCTGTTGCGGCGCCAGGTTCTGCCGGTGTGCTGCCAGCCGCTGCGTTACCGGGTGTTGCACTGCCAGGTGCTACCTTGCCGCCAGTTACTGCCGCGCCCGCAGCACTGCCAAGCTTGCCTGTACTGCCGAACCATGCCGCTGTTGCAGCAGTGTTGGCCACGCCGGTCTACCAATTGAGCGCGGCTGCTGTTGCTGCTGGATACACCAAGGAATCGTTGAACGCACAGGGTCACACCGACGACGTGTTGGTTGCCAACGGCTATATGGTCCGCGTCAGCTAACGTTACATTGTAACAATATAGGCCGCTTGTATTGAGCGGCCTATTCATTTGAGGGTTACGCGATGATCAAAGACGCCAACGGTGATTGGGTTGATCCACCATTCACACATCATTTCGGCTTGTCATATGCGCACTACCTAGTTCTGCCGCGTTCGATACTTGAGGCGATGCCAGAGCAATGGCAGACACAAATGATAGAACTGTTAGATCAGGCAGCAGACATGCTGAAGACGGACGAAATCAATGACAACTACACCGTGACGTTACGCGATGAACGTGGCCGGTTCGTCAAAGACCAATTCGCCAATTATCGCCATCCTGTCGAAATCCCATTCAAGTTTAAAACGCTATGAACCTGCCAGGCATGTACGTCAAACCGCCAGTTGAAAAGACAGCGTTCGATATCTCGCAATGGGAAGAGTGTGACACCGAGTGCGCGCACAACTATTGGCTGTGCAAGTTCTACCAACCTGACGGAACGATGGTGGAGTTCGCAGCGTGGCCAGGCAAACCGCTGGACGTCGCAGGGTTGCGTGCATACATCGCGTCACGTCCAGGTCTGATCATGTTCAACGGCATCGGCTACGACAACCCAATGATCAGTGCGGCGTTGCAGGGGTTCGACTGCCAGACACTGAAGAACCTGAACGACGCGATCATCCCCGGCAAAGGCAAGAAGGGTGTGCAGTGGTGGGAGTTTTACAAACAATTCAACGTGCCTGAACCGTTCTGGAACACCATTGACATTGCCGAAGTAGCACCCGGCGTGAAGATCAGTCTAAAGATTTACATGGCGCGCATGCATTCCGAAACCATCCAAGACCTGCCGTTTGACCCAGCGGCGCAGTTGTCATTGATGGATCGCATCGTTACTTCAACCTACTGCGGTAACGACCTGCGCGGCACACGCCAGCTGAAGAACACCGTGATCGATCGGTTGCGGTTGCGCCACGAAATCGGCCAGCAATACGACATCGAAGTCATGTCGAAGAGTGACGCCCAAATCGCTGAAGCGGTGTTCAAGGCGAAGCTTCCATTCGCCCCGCAGAAAACCTGGCTTCCCCATGGCCACGCGTTCCGCTACATCGCCCCTGAATGGATCAGCTTTATATCGCCCGAGTTGAACGAAGTGTTGGCGATGCTTCAGCGCGTTGACTATATCGTCAAGAATCCAGACGAACTAAAGCTTAGCGAAGACGAAAAGGTCTACGACATCGAAGGGCGCGAAATCAAGTCAGGCATTCAGTTCAGCGACGAAATCAAAGGTCGTGACATCATCATCGGTCGGTCAACGTACCGCATCGGCATTGGCGGGTTGCACAGCAAGGAAAAGAAAGCACACTTCAAGTCAGTTCCTGGCAAGTGGACGATCACCGACCACGACGTAAACAGCTATTACCCGACGTTGATGTTACTGATGGGTATGTATCCGGCTGGTACTGGTCCTGCGTTCATCAAAGTGTTCCTCGAAATCTACAAAACCCGTCTGCACGCAAAGGGTATGCAGCAGAAGTGCGAAGCTGCCAACGACGAAGCAGGCGCGCTGTATTGGAAGACCATTAGCGACGGCCTGAAGATCGTACTGAACGGCACTTACGGCAAACTTGGCAGCCGCTACAGCTTCTTGTTCGCCCCGGAACTGATGATCCGCACCACGCTAAGCGGCCAGCTTGCGTTGCTCATGCTCATTGAAATGTTTGAGCTAAACGGTATACGGGTTGTGTCGGCCAACACTGACGGCATCGTAGTGATCACGCCTGCTGGTCTTGAGTGGTTGCGAGATTCCACTATTGATTGGTGGCACAAGAAGACCGGCCTTGAAACCGAGGCGACCGAATACACCGCCATCTACAACGCCAACGTGAACAACTACATTGCGTTCAAGCCTGACGGCAAGCACAAGGCGAAGGGTTGGTATGGTGAAAGCGGCGTGGTTCCGAAGGCCAGCCCATCCGGTAAGTCGCCAGGCATGGACATCTGTAACGATGCGGTGATTGCTTTCCTGCGCGACGGTACATCGCTTGAACAGACCATCATGAACTGTCGTGATATCAAGCGCTTCCTTGTAGTGAAGAACGCCAACAACCCGGCAGGTGGTGCCTACGCCATCAAGCACACCACTATGCAGCTCGCCCACGGGTACACGTTCGAAGAGCCGGAAAAGGTTTGGCTCGGTAAGGCGCTACGGTGGTACTACGGCGCAGGCGTGACCACTGGCCTGCGATACGTTGCGAACGACAACCTTGTAGCAGGCAGCACCGGCGCGGTTCCGCTGATGAAGCTTGACGGTACGTTCCCGGCTGATGTCGATTACGGTTTGTACATCCGTGAATCTTTTTCGATGTTGCGTGATTTAGGTGTTGCGTAATCTTAAATCGTTAATTATGATTCACCCATCGAAAGCGAAAACGCCTAGATACAACCAACCCCACTTAGGAATTAAATTATGTTCGGTATCGGTAAGAAATTGTTCGGCGCAAAACGTGCGGTAAAGAAACTTGAGAACCGTGACCTGATGCAAGCCATTGTCGGCGGTTGCCTGTTGGTTGCTGCGGCTGACGGTGAAATCAGCAAGAACGAAGCCGCGCAGATTGATATCCAGATTCGCGCAAACAAAGCCCTCGAACACTTCGGTTCTGAAATCACAAGCACTGTCAACCTGTTCACCGAACAGTTGCAAGCAGGTTTCCGCTTGGGCCGCATGAACATCCTGCGCGAAATCCGGGACATCAAGAACAACCCAGCAGACGCCGAAGAAGTCTTCGTAAACATGCTCACAGTTGCTGAAGGTGACGGCAATATCAGCCCTGAAGAACTGAAAGTCCTGGCTGAAATCGGCGTCGAACTGGGCCTGCGTTTGAAAGACTTCGGCATTGAAGGCTAAAGCCTGGGTCTTGGCGGCAGTGGTTGTTGTTATTTCTGCCACTGCCGCCAGTAACTGGACCACTTGTGCTTGGTACGGCTACCAAACAGACAGAACAACGCGCTACGCAATTGGGGTTGGCTGCCTTGTAAAGATGCCAACAGGTTGGACACCACGCGGCGAAATCCGCACCGAACAATAGGAGGTATATCATGGGATGGGTACTTCTGCTGATCCTGCTGTTTTGATCCACACGCCGCCAGCGACCAGGGCGGCGTTTCACTTTGAACGCTTCTTCAGCTCAGCGCGACAGAGATTCAGCAGCGCTCGTTGGTCGTCGATCCCACGGCGCAAGGCGTAATAATCGAGTCTAGCAGTGGCATCAAGTTCTGCGGTTCCGCTTCCAGTTCCGCTGGCATCGGTAGTTGCGGTTGTGCGCACACAGGTTGCTTTGAGGCGCAACCGCTGACGACCGCTAGCGACATCACGCTCAAGACCAGCAGTGACCGCTTCAGCACCTTTCTTGTACTCAATGAACGCATTGCGTATGGCCTCGGTTTCCGTTGCTGATTTGGTGAACGCTTCTGCCAGCGCGGTGGCCACGCGTGCGTTCTCATTGTCCCACCGTTGTTGCACCCTGGCAGCGCCGTATGAGTCTGCCGCGATTATCGCACCGACCAATACCACAAGCAGCGCCAGCGGCTTCCAGTACAGGCGCAGGAACGCTATCACACGACACCCATGCCGAACTTGTAAGACGCTGGCCAGTCTTCAGGGTGTGGCTTACCTGGCGACCACGTGCGCGCTTTGTCGGCGTACAGGTGCCACGCGGCTTGTTGGTCGCCGAGTGCTGGCAGCGGCTTGGCGTCGGTCCACATCAGCAGACGGGCGAACGCAGCGGCCAGCACGTCGTCAACTTGGAACGCCTTCCAGATTTCTTCACTGTTGAATTCAACGCCACGCGCATCGCAGACTTCCATGGCCAGGCGTGCCGACGCTTTGTGCAGCATCACGCCTTTGATGCCACCGCGCTCAAACTGCCAGTACCCAGCAGCCGGACCGTTACCGTACTGTCGGCGCGTCAGGTATTTGCTTTCTTGATAGCCGATTGCAGCGTGGATCACCCGCGCAGCTAGCGTGTCCATGTTCTTTGGCAGCAACGCAAACGCGTCCTGTACTGCCTGTCTTGGGTAGGTCATAGGAATATCCTTGGATTGATCGGCGGGATCATCTTGGCCACGTTGCCCTTTGCCCTGACAAGCAAGCCGAATACACAGCCGAACGCGATGATAAGCAGCCCGTGCACCATCGCAGGGCCAGGCTTGACGATATGGAAGAGTATTAGTGTGAAGAGTCCGACGTTAGCTGCGGCGAGCCCTACAGCAAGCATAGAGACGCCCCAGCGTTGTCGTGAGTGTGAACCGTTGTACGCAAAGAGAATCAGGAAGGTTGCGAAGTGGATCACGCACTCTACCCAAAGCAGAATCACGTTAAGCTCCATCGTTACCACCCCGGCTTTTGAAAAATGGAATAAGGCCAATGATTGTCTTAATCCATTCTGGCACTGGGCCATCTTTCTCAACCATATACCCGAGCGCTGTGAACACTACGGCAATAAGCGCGCCAATCGCACCAGATACGAACAAAGCTTTTTCATCGTATGGCGGACCGCCACCGTAGAAGTACACACCGCCACCGTATGCCATTCCCCATGAGAACACTGTAAGCATGAAACGTTCCCTGAACGATGTTGCCTTCGGTGCTGCCAGATAAAAACAGCACCCTATTGCAGCCCCGGCAGCGGCATAACCGTTCATCCCTGCCAACAAGGCACAAACCCAAAGGTATGCGTATGTCTCGCACTGATCCCGCATGGCCTAACCCCTATGTGTTTCGGCCATGATACCACGCGTTACGCTGGCGGGAAGTTGTCGTCGTCGGCGTACATCCGCACGTCATAGTTCACAGCCTTGACACTGCACGTGCGCGTGCCTTGCGGCGACACATCGGTGATCAGCGCGGGAAATGCCCAGCGCGATTCGTGACCAAATTGAATGACAGGCGGCGTGTCAATGCTCCCAGTCAAGTTCGGCACGAAGTCGAGCGATGGAATGGTAAACGTGTAGTCGTCAACGTAGGTTGCAACGTGCGGGCCTGACGCACTGCCATCCAGTCTGCGCAGCAACACTTTATATTGCCCAGGGGTTGACCAGTCCAGTGGCTCTGACGACTCGATTGTTACCGGCGTGCCTGGCGTGTACCCGACAACCACGGCGCTCTGCCCATAGCCAGGCGTGGCCACGCCAAGTGCGACGTAATCGAAGTAGGCGCTGTTCAGTGCATCAAGTTCGGTCTTGAAACTGTACTGCCGCTGACGGTACAGGTGGGCACGCCGCCTACGCATGCCGATACGCCAGGCACGGAAGCGCACACCAACACCATCAATCTTGACCTTTTCAATTCGTTCGCCAGTGTCGGATGGCAAGCGGCACGGCACCGTTTCATTCTGCCGTGTGATGTGATCGTAATACTCTACGTCCACGCCGTCGAAGTCATCAGGCTGGTCAGGCATGACGAAGTTGTATTGCAACGGCTCTAGCATGATTTCAGGGTTGTACACATGATCGAACGCTGGCCCACGCGGTTCGTCGCGCACCGGCACCAGTAACCCACGGTCGATGGTCAGTTCGGAGAACCCAGCCTGCAACGCGTCTTGAACGTTTGATTTGACGGTACTTGGGTCAGTGACGATCCTGTCGTATGTGTCACCGCGTGGTGTCCACCGCGTGCTTTCAAGTCTGTTCAGTTCAACAAGGTCAATGTCCGTTGTGTCTGAATAGCCAACACTGCGCAAGATGTAGCCCACGGCTGCTGATATATCGCGTGTTGCTTGTGGCGCCTGCCACACGCCACCGCGCAGCACTGGCAAGATTCGCGTGCACGCCAGGTTGACCAAGCTTTCACTCTGCGAAGAAATGCGATCACCACCGCGTATGTTCAGCGTCATGACTGTCAAGCCTTCGTACACCGAAGGAGACGAATACGCCATCAACCCCTTGAGCCGCTGCCACATCATCGTGTCATTCTGTTCTTTTTCTGGGTCGCCGCTGCCTTGGTTTACGAAGATTTTCTTCATGCGAACTTCAGGCCGCATCGGGTACGGCAACGCAACCTGATACGTGTAACCCTGCGCGTCAAGGTTGTTTGACGTAGCCTGTACGGTCGAAACGTTCCACGCCCCACCCAACGCTTTGTCACGCCACTCTAGCGACTGGAACCCAGTCAACGAGTTGTAGTTACCTTTGGCATCAAGGAATACAAGGCCGCTTGGATAGAACACGTCTACTTCGAACATCGTGATCAATTCGCCAGCAGGGCATGCCGGGAATGGGCCACGGTAGCCAGCCGCTTGGTTGGAGCTGTCAAGCAACACCTGTGCAACGTTGGACGATAAGGCATCCCAACCTGGCCAAGAGTTGTCATCAGTCCCATCAGGGCGCAGACGCTTGACCTGCATGGTGTTGGTGGTGATGTTCAGTATCCGAAATTGCATATTGCGGTACGACATCGCCATCACGACAGAGCCGATAACAAGGCCAGTGCCAGGTGCACCCCCGTCATAGTCAACCTGAAGCGTGGTCGGCGTGACTGCGGTGACGGTGTAGAAGCCTTGGTTATCGCCTGTTATCTGGATTTGATCGCCAACCAGAAAATGATGCTGCGCAATCGGCCCGCTTATAACGTCACGACCACCAACCCCTGTACCATCTGCGACGGTGTAGTTGTACGGCGCTGCCACGTTGACCAAGATGCCGACAGGCCAGTCAGCAGGGAACACACCAGCACCGCTTGGGATTGTCACAGTGTCACCACTGAACGAGAACACCGACGCTGTTGCCCGCGACGTTAGATCGCTGCCGGTTGTCAGCTCAAGGCCGTTGGCGCCTGTGCTGCTAGAGCCGACTTCAGGTGCGGTGTACCAGAAGAAGTGCGCAGGGTCATTGAAGATGTTCGCACCTGGACCGTAGATATGAAACACAGCGTCGGTGCCCAAAGTGGTCAACGGGGTTTCCCCTGTCTTCACTTCGTTTGAATTTATCTGGTACGAACCACGACCAACCCCCAAGCACATTTCAGTGCGCGGTTCACGCGGACCGGCATAGTAACTGCGCGGCGGCATCAGGTAATCCGGATAGCGTTGGGGGTTGTAGCCGAACAGTTCAGGCTGAATGTCGTTGATCTTGACCTTGTTGCCTTTGGTGCTGCCCTGGCCCAACCCTTCGCCGCGTTCACCGCCACCGCCTTGGTTGATTCCAGGCAGTTTCGGCATCAGCAGCCCAAGCACAGCCTTTGCGCCTGCGATCAAAGCGAACGTGATAGAAAACGGATCAGTACCCTTCGGTTCGCGGTAAATCTCTACGCTATCAGCAGCAGTGATTACGACGCGTGACCAATGGCTAAACACCAGCTGTTGACCGTTAACGTAAAGACTGATCGCCAGCTTAGACAGGTCTGTCTTGCGCGAAATACCATGTCGGTAAAGCCATTCGCTGACAGCCTGCGGTTTCCTGATGTGGTACGTTTCCTTCCATTCGTCAGAAAGGCGACTTGCATAAACTTCAATCATGGCGCGTCTCTGTGGAAAGTCACCGCGTTATGGTCACGCAGCCACTTATGGATCGGTATGAATCGCGGCCCGCGTGTTGGGTTAATCTCAAGGATGCGCAACCCGTCTGCCGTTTCAACTACAAGCGCAACGTGAGTACAGATACGCCCGACCATCACCGCAGCGATAGCGCCATGCTCTGCGTCACAACGCTGCATGACAGATGATTCTTCTTCATATGCGCGGGTGAACTCACGAGGGTCTGTGTTGCGAAGGCTACCGTATTCAGCCAGCAAACGCTTACCTAATTCATGGTGCCTGACATGCCGCACCAGACCCCAACAGTCATACCGTTCAGGCCCGCGTGCGCCGTCCTCGTATGCGCACGACAGGTAGGTGTTAACCCATTCCATCATATGTACCTCAAGCCTGGCGCAAACGTGGTCGTGTACAGGACACGTGGCCATGCCACGCCAATCATGTTGTAAAACCCCGTGTCTAGCTGCGCCTGCACGCCTTGCACAGAGCCACTGAGCAACGTCAGCGTGTATGGCTTTTCAGCAGGCGCAGACAAATTGGTGTTCAGGTACGTGCGGTAAATGGCTATGACACGGGCATCAGCTTCAATCGCTTCGTCTATCAAACGTGAAGCTTCACCTGTCGTGTTGTCCACGGCAAAAGCTAACGTCTGGTTGCCCTTGTTATTCTTGGCAGCCAACGCAATGTCGATGTTTGCCCCGGTGAAGGTGATCACCCTGCCGTTTTCATCAGTCGCGATAACGTCTTCAAAACCAGTGCATATGAACACTGGTTTGCCCCATACCGCGCAAACCAACTCAAGGGTACGGATTATGCAATCCGTACCCTCATTGGCCCCTGCGTTAACTTCCGCAAGAATGGCGCTCATATCAGTTGCCGGTCAAACGACGTTGCTGGAACCAGTCGACGTTTAGCACGTTGCCGGTGCCGTTCGTCATCCTGCGCAAGCCGTCTACGATGTACTGCGTACCGCCACCGCCACCGAAGGCCATCAGGTTTGGCGCATAGTACACTTCGTCACCGATGCGCCAGGTCGCGTTGGTTGGCACTGTGGTAGTGATCGTGCAAGCCTGACGACCTTGACGACGACCGGAAACAATCATCGAATCGAAGATAGGGGTTGTCGCATTCGACGCAACGTCGTTGCCGTCCATATCCAGCGAATCGAGCGTTGATGGGCCACCGAAGGTGCTTAGGAAGATCCCTCGGTTTATCACGCTGCCTGCGATCTTGTTGCCCTTGATGGACATTGCACCGTGCGCGCCAGTGACGTGGATACCGTCCGGTAAAGCTACTGCGGTAGACGGTGTGAGGTTACAGATGTTGTTGTCGCTGATCATCGTGTCGAACGCCGTACCGGTCGCCCCCAGGCCGACAACGATACCGCGACTGAAACCGGACACCATATTGCCTTTTACGTCGGTGTCCTGCATGAACGCCGCCGAACCTGGAGCGACCAGGATACCCATGTTCGACACAACGTCGAAGCACTTCAGAACGTTGCCTTGCACAGAAACACGGTCGGATTGCCCGTCTTCCACGCCAAGCAAAATGCCCGTTTTGGGGAACGTCATTCCAGGGTTAAGGATTGGCCCTTGCAAGATTTCAATGGTGTTGTCATGGATTATTACGTCACGCAGGCCAAGCGCAATTGTGGTCAGACTGTACAGGCCAACGCCAACCCAGCTAACCCTTGCGTGGTTGTTGCATACGTGCATACCGATTGACGGGCCGGTCTGGTTACCGGACACCCAAGCAATCTGGCAGTAGTTGTTGATGTTGTTGTTGCAGAAGAAGTTTGATGAACCGTGCAGCTCAGCAGCAACCACAGGACCCGCGACACCGGTAGACTGAGACGGGTGATCGAAGTTACAGAACTGCACCCAAATCTTGTTCCCCCACATGTACACGGAAGAGTGGTCGCTGCTGTCGATCCCGTTGTTGTAGAAATCGCAGAACATGATTTGAACGTTATTGCTGAGTACAGCCGAACCTTCCTGCTGACCTGTTGCGATGCACGTTACGCCAGGCGAGTTGATAAACGCCATGTTCATAATGCTGCAATTGAGCATGCGTGCGTCAGTGCCGACTGTGGCCACGCGGCCTGACACGAAGATACCTGCACAGTTGTACGGGTTGTAAACGCCAGAACCACGGCTTGGGCTGATCTTGTTATTCGCGCCGTTCACGTCAATTGTGAAGTCACTGAAGTGGGCATCTTGGATGATGCTGTTACCGGCGAAGATGTTGAAGTATTTCGGCGAAGCGTCAGTCGACTCATTGTCCTTCAACTTGATGATCGTTTTGCCCTTGCCCGCACCTTTCAAAATCATGCCGGTATTGATGATCAAAGCACAGACACTTGCCCCACCTTCAAGTGGGATATTCTGAGCAAGTGTCACTTCGAACGTACCGGCGTTCATACAGATTGGGAAGCCCGAATCAATCGCGGCTTGCAAACGCATCGTGTCAACATTCGTACCGTCGCCGACGAAGCCATATGAACTGGCGTTGACGAACGCAGGCAGCGAACGCAACAAGGCGTAGCCAACGGTTCCAGCTGGATAGTTTACGCTACCGTCACCAGCGAACCCGATAAGACCGGCACCAGGGGGCGCGGCAAGGTCGGTGCGCAGCACTGCGTCACCAGCGCTGACAAACTTAGGCTGATCAATCGCCCAGTTGTTGACGGTGGTGTACGGAAGCACCGGGCCAGGTCCAGGCGGTGGCGCTGCGGCTCGCCAGAACTCCCCGTCCTTAGTGAATATCTGGTTCAGTCGATCAATCGTTAACGGACCATCGGCATCGTAATCGCCGATGAATTCATAGCCGGTGTTAAGCAGCGCGTTTTGCGCGTCGACTTCGATACCGTGATAAGTCTTGCGAATAGCACCGAAACGGTCGGTCCATATCAAGTTGATTTGATCGTTTACCGCGTCGTCCAAGTTAGAGGCGTTGTTGTACAGCACCTTGACTTCGGTGGAACCTAGCGGGTACTGCGCTGTCGGGTACGTGTTGGCCATTTAATTATCTCTCGAAAGTGTAACCTTGAACCCTAATGTACGCACCGTTTGCACCGGGCGTGGCAGAGTATGCGTAACTCAGCAACTGGGCGCCGTAAGAAATCGCCAGTTCGCAGCAGAGCATTTGACCCAAAGCAAGCGACACTTGACTATTAGTCGTAGACACCGCACCAGTGTCAGCATCATTGACATACAGACCGACTGCGTTTGCCGTGTTGCTCCACAAGAACAGTTGTGCAATTGGTGCAGTTTCAGGCACGCAACCCGCCAACGAAACGTTAGTCGATGCAGTGGCCACGCCGTTCGATAGCACAGAAAAGGGGGCGGCAGTGAAGTCACCGCCGTACAGTATTTTATTGCCGCTTTGCTTGAAGCGCAGAATGGTGTTTGCAGCGCCAGTGAAAATCGACCCGATATAACGCCGCGATGCGTCACCAGTCTTAGTCCTGGCGTTGCCGTATACCTTCGCTGAAGGTGCGGTGGTAACAATCTCAATGTCAGGTGTACCAGCGTTTGAGAACAGGTAAACGTGGTACTTCGTTGCAGCGGCAAGTACAAGGCCGGTTTTTGCAATCGCAGCCGGAACCGCTAAGACCGTGGCCAACGAATCAATGTAGGCCGAACCAGTTTGAACAGTCAGCGCGTTAGCGCTTACCCACGACATCTGCAACCCTTCGATGTACGCCGGACTCACTTTGCGCCCGACCGTAGCCGCAGCAGTGGCATTCCCTGAGCCATCAAAGTTTACGTTCCACGCAACATCACCGGTTGCGGCAATGTTGCGTGCTGTCGTCAGCTTGCCTGCGCTTCCGGTGATGTTGTCAGCACTGCCGATTGCGCCAATAGCTGCACGCGCATCATCCGCACTGGAAGCATCGAGGAACGTACCGATAAACCCTTGCCACCCGCCCACGATAGCGGCGCGCAATTGCGTCAACGTGCGTTTGCGAGTGATACCGGACTGAACCACGGCGTCGATATCGCTTTCATTAGCTAGTGTTGCCAAAGGCAATTCACTGATTCTTTTAGCCACGGGTCAACTCTCCAATGTCAAGGACTCATCATCCTCAGTTAACAACTCTTCGCCATCCTCAAGCAACAGTGGTTGCCCCGGCAGTGCCAACGGCCATTCGCGATTCATTGCGTAATCAAAAATTTCAGGGTTCAGAATGAAGCTAGGCAACAATTCAACCCACCCTGGCGGTAGCAACGGCGTCCATTCAACTTCACACAATACGCTGAATCTCCAACAGTACCGACCCACAAGTTCGCCACCAACTGGCGACTGTTTGAAGCGTAATCTGTGAACGTCCCATCCAAGCGGCGTCACAAGTTCAATCGTAAACCAGCCAGCACCAACAACCTGTTCAGCCCACGTCTGGAAAAACCTTGCTTCAACAGAAGTGAAAATAAAGCTGAGCGTTATCAAAGACGGGCGCCGTGTGAATTCCATGCGCTGACGTGACCGCCCTGAATCCATCGGTGTACTTCGAATGCCGTTTACCGGCTCAAAACCATAACCATCGCGCAACGGTTTTGGCAGCTGCGCCGGGTATTCAGGGATTGTCATGTACCCACCGCCCTTGCACCTGTCTTACGGTTCAATGCCTGCATGACATCATCGTCTGAATTCAGCTTGTAAATCCAGACATCAATAACTTCCTGTATGCCATCGGAATCAAGCCGTGTTCTGGTCTGCCCCGCTTTCGATGCGTCTTCAATAATGTTCACCTGTGAACCGCCTTTACCGTTAGTTTTCACATCGTCCAAGGTCTTATCGAGTTTGGCGGATGTCTCGGCGGTTGTCACGCGCTCGCCTTTCTCCAGCAGCCACGTACCTGTCTGTGGTACAGAATCAATACCGTCGTGCGCCATGCCTGACAGCGCTGCCGTAGCAACACCGGCAACCAGTGGTGCGGCGAACGAAGCAGCAGCAGCGGCAGCCGCAGGCGCTACAATTGGGCCAACGATTGGGATAGCAGCAGTCGAAGCGAACGCCGCCAAAGACGCCTGGAACGCCGTGGCTTGCGCATTGGCGATAAGGGATGTCGCTGCACTGGCTTGTGTCGCTTTGCCTGCCACCAGCTGTACAGCTTGGTATACAAGCCATTGCGCAATCATCTGTTCGATTGCATCAACGACACTGTTGGCGATGCCGACCAAGATGTTCTTCGTTGCGTCACCAATTGACATGGTGTCGCGTAGCAGACCGTCGATGCTTTCCGCAACTGCCGACGTGGTGTCAGCCAGTATCGTCGACGTTGCGTCTGCCGCCTGTTGCTGGTAGTCGGTCGCAGTGTCCCGGTAGTTCTCCCATGCGCTTGTGACGCCATCAATCCAGTTGGCTTGTGCTTCGTCCAGCTGGTTGTAGTAGTCCTGCTGCAAGATCATGCGTTCCGCAAGTGCTTCTTCAAGCAGCGCGGTTTCTTGGTCGTACAGCTCTTTGGTGATGTCCCCGCCGTTCAGCTGCTTTTGCAGGTCCATCACCTGCTGGTTGTAGTCCTGCTGGATCGCCAAGTCCTGCTTCAAGCGTTCCTTCAGCTTGTCGCCGCTGCCAGCCCCGGCAAGTTCCTGTTCGAAGCCGTTGCGTGCGGTGGCGTTCTGGTCACGCAGGCTGGCTGCAAATGCTGCGGCCTTGGCGTTGTCTTCGTTCGCCTGCTTCAGCTTGTTCAGCGCGTCCAGCTCAGAAGCCAGGGTGTTCAACCGTTCCTGTTGCAGCGCGTTGATGCCGACCAGTTTGCCTGACTGGATTTCGAAGGCCAGTTTCTGAACCTGTGTTGCGTTCTTCGTCGCATCAGTGCTGGTGTTGATCAGTTCGATTTGACGCATCAAGTCAGTCTCGGTTGACTTGAACGTGTCGTCGATCTTCTTGGCAGCCGACGCCGCGTCGCTTGCAGCCTTCTTGGCAGCTTCAGCAGCGGCCTTGATCGCGGCAGGGTCAACGCCAGTGCCAGCACCAGGCGCAACGGTTTCAATGGTCTTCAGCTGCGCGGCAGCGGCCTTGGCATCAGCAACGTACTGTTTGAAGCGGTCGCCAGCCAACGGCTTTTCAAGGTCAGCTGATATTGCCGCTGCGGCTTCACGTGCAACACCAAACTGCAACTGCGCACTGTTGGCGAAGTCGGCAGCGTCCTTCTTGAACTTGTCGGATGTCTCGCCAAACGATATGAACCCAAGCGCGGTATTGGCCTGCGATGCCAGGTTCAGCAGATGGCCAGCAGCCGTACCGAACAGGCCAACCAGAACGTTAGCGGCAAGCTGGAACGTGCGAACAGTGGCGTCACCCGCGTTGATGATGAACGCCGTTGACGTGACCAACCCGTCTGCAAATTCACCAACGGCATTGCGCAGACCGCCAGCCTCCTTGGTGGACGTCGCCAGGTCTTTGGTGAACTGCGCCAACACCGGCATGAACTCTGCGGCCAGTGCAGTCTTTGCACCGTCGATGTACTGATTTACGACTAGCAGTTCGTTGGAGAACTCTTTGGCAGCGGCGATGGTTTTGGTGTCGAGGATCGCACCTGCGGCTTCAGCCTGCGCGCCAAGTTCCTGCCACGCCTTACCGTTATCTTGTAACAGGGGCAGTAGACCGGTTGCGTCGTTGGCGATAGCCTCAAGGTAAAACGTCATTTCCTTTTGGCTGGCGTTCGCCTTCTGCAAAGACGAAACATACAGTTGCAACGCGTCAGCACTGTTCAGCTTTTTGAAGTTGTCAGCAGTCAAGCCAACCTTCGGCGCGATGTTGGTGAAGAAGTCAGCGAGCGGACCTGCACCGGTTTGCAGGAAGTCGCCCACCTTGTCGTTCACGTCCTTCAGGATGTCGCTTAGCTTGTCCTGTTCAACGCCAACAGTGGCCGCACCCGCTGCGTACTTCTGAAACTCAGTCGTACCCAAGCCAGCCAGGCTGGAAAGCTTCGTGATTTCTTTGGCGGCATTTGCAGACGAAACGACAATACCAGCAAGCACCGTAGGGATTGATACGGCCAGCCCACCGATTGCCACGCCAATTCCTGTGCCAAGGTTAGCGAACGACTTCAGCAGGGCGGCGTTTTGCGCGTCGATTTCCTTGGCGTTCTTCTTTACCGATGCCGACGCTTTGTCGAGCGGGCCAGTAAAGCCACCAATCTTGGCAATAAGGTCTAGCGTGAGAGTGCCAAGTGACGTTGCCATTTATTGCGGTACTCCCCACGCTGCTGTTAGTTCTTCAAGGCTGACAACGCGTTCGTCCATGTGTGGCGCGAAGTCTTGAGGGTGCAGCTTTGCAGCGTCTTTACTGGTCTTGCTGTTGAACCAGTGCGCCAGGAACTGCGCAACAGACGTTTCGATACGCATGCCCGTGTGAAGCGAACCGCGCTTGTTCCTGAATTTCTGCCACAACAGAAATTCGTCCATTGACATCCTTTCTTGAGCTTCAGCGATGGTGCGCCCGCCGATTCCGTTCATGACAAGTTCGCACCATATTTCGTCAACCGCTGTCAGCTCTTGAGCTTTACCGCGTTCTGTACCTTGCCGATTGCAACGATCAGCGCCGTAGTCAGCGCAGGGTCAAGCGCGCCGCGTTCAGGATCGCTGACAAGCTTGCCTTCGCGGTCAAACACCGGCTGCCCAGTGACATCAGCCACGGTGAACACCGCTTTACCGTCTTCGTCACAAACGCTGCTGGCGATACGGTGCGCCATGATGTCGCCTTCGTTAAACGCGTTGATGTCACCGATTGCCGTTTGATACGACAGCGGGCGAATGAACGTGTCAAAAGAATGCTCGCCCCAAGTGATAACCACCGGGACGGGCTTGGCAGAGAACGCTTTCTTTTCATTCAGGGTGGCGATGCTGAGTTTCATTAGGAAACAACCACTTTAGGAATCCATGGCGAAAGTCCCGAGCGCTGCACAGTCATTGCCGTGCTGACAAGGGTGTTGGTTTGGAAGTCAAACGGGAAGTCCGAAATGTAACCTTCGAACGGTAGCCACGTGCGGCTGGTTGGGAACACGAACAGGCCGTTGCTGTCGACGGTTGGCGGAATACCCTTACCGTCAGACCAACCGATGGCCCATTGGATATCCCGGTTTTCGTCGCTGTCTTCGGCGTACAGTTCGTACAGACGAATGTGCGAAGCATACTTCGGGTCAGCCAGCAGGTTGATGGTAGCGGCGCCAGGCGTACGCAAGCCTTTCTTGAAGGTCTTGGTAGTGGCGTCAATGCAGGTGTCTTCCAGCTGGTCAGCCGGTGCACCGCCAGGTGTGAAGCCCGTAGGGCATTCGACCTTTACAACAGCATTGGTGTCGGGGTCGACAAAGTACAACTCCGACCCCTGCGCAAACATACTCATTGTGTGATACCCCTATCGATAGGTAAGCCAGTCAACGTCGAAATCATACCCGAACGCAAGTGTTTGCGCATCCCGCGCTTGATTGCCCCAGCGGACAACATAGCAGACTTCCTGTATAGCATCGCGAATCGCCTGCGTGACAGCGATCACATCATCTGTTGTCACGCCCCAGACGTTCACCTGCACCGTGAACCCGTCAGAGTCAGGGTTATCGGCAAGGAAGTTGGTTGGCGTACCCGCAACGTTCTGCCAAGTAACATACGGCAACGCGCAATCCTTCGGCGCAAGGTTGAACGGGTACATGCGCAGGTCGCCATTGCTGTCACCCAACAGTGCTTGGCAGGTCGCATCAGCACGGCAAGTTTCGTCCAGCGGTGCGAACATCATAGTGTCTTACCTGTCTTGATAGCGCTGGCGATACCCTTTGTCAGCTCGCTCACGAACGCCGACGTTACAGCACCAACATTGTCAGCCAGTGCAGGGCGAAGGAACGGCTTGGCAATCGAAACCTTTGTACCAAATTCGATCAGGCGCCAGTGCGGTGTAGCGCTGCCAGCACCGGACCCTTCGTGGTTGTTCTTCGGAATGCGCGCACCCTTCAGAACACCAATGCGCCAAGCGATATCGCCGGTCGCCTTGTTGCGTCTGCCGTTCCAGCGGATGGCGACGTTTTCGGAAATCTTGCGGCCTGTGCCTGGGTCGTCGTACCGTTCAACCTTAGATTTCGCGGCTGCAACGACGATCATGCCAGCCTTGCGCAATGCAGCACGCCCGCGCTTACCGCGCACGGTGTCGCTGACGTACTCCATATTTTTCAGGACTTGTTCAACACCGATCAGACTGAACGATCCTTCAGCGGCCATCGTTCACCCCCGCCGTACATTTGCAGCGAATTTCACGCCGCCCTGTCGGGTCAAGGTCTGGTTCACCTTCGATGTTGAATATCCGACCGTCCCACACAATACGCATCTTCGCTGTGAGCCCCGGCAGATACCGCAGATTGATGCGCGCTGCAATGTCCGCCTGCTGCTGGTCAGCCGCAATCATTTCACGGCCTGGCCCAGTCAACACTTCAGCTGGAACGTTAGCAGCGAACAGAACCCACGTGACCACCACGCCGCCCATCTGCCCACGCGTTTCAACCTGCTGTTCGATGGTCACGCGGTGGCGGTACTTGCCGGGGTTCGTCGCGTACATTAGATGCCCATCCCCAAGCGGTAATGCCACAGCAGGTTCTCTGCGGCAGGGTTTTCAGCATGGATCGTACCGACAATCCCAGCCGTGCGGTTTTCGTAATAGTCACCGACCAGCAGCAGAATTCCTTGCACAACGGCACGCGGCACCGGGTCAGGTGATTCTGACGACACCACGCCAGGCGGTTGGTTGCGCTTCCACGTGCATTCCGGGTTGTCGTAGATGCCGGGGCGGTTCATGTAGTTCGCGGCGTAATCTTCAGCCGCGTCAATGTTCTGCTGGATCAACAGGTCATCGCTGTCATGGATCACCAGCAGATGCGCTTTCGCTTCTTCAAGCTGTACATAGCTCATTGGTCGACCCGTTTGAACGCAAACGATGTGATACCTTCGCGGCCAAGTTCGGTTTCAGCGTGGTTCATTTCCATCAGTTCTAACCCCTGCCGACCGCACCACGCCACGAACCCGTCAAAGGTCCAGTAATGCAGGTGCTCACCAGGCTTGTAATGCTTGCTGGCCAGCACGTCTGCCATGCCAGTATAGATCGGCATCGACACGAACATCCAGCGCCCAACCTTTGAGACAAACTCTTCAGGGTCCGGGATGTGTTCCAAGCTATCCCAAAACGACATGGCTGGCCAACCGAACTCAGCGTTTCGGTATAGCTTGTTTTTCATTAGCCAACTGTTTGCTTCGGTAGAAACGTCGTACCCATGCCCGCCAGACTCTTGCACGAATCGCCCGCCACCAATGCCGATGTCAAGCACGGTGTTTGGTTTAACGAACTTGCCGACTAGTTCCAGGCGTGCGCGTGTCAGCTCTGCACCCATCTTCGTGTTGTCCAGGTCTTGGTACTTGGCGAAGTAATCACCGCTGTAGTTCATCGGCGGGGCGGTGTGCCACCCTTGGCCGAGTTCTTCAGACCACAGGAAGGTGTTTGTCAGCCCAGCTGGTAAAGTCTGCCGCATGATTGGTAATCCTTTTATCGCAGTTGTGTTCTTTTAGTTTGCACCGACAGAAGTTGTCAGGCACGGAAAATGTGACGGTAGAACCTGGCGGGCAAATCAGTTCAGGCGCATTGAAGCAACCTTGCCCACCACACACCACCCACGCCGGAACTTTCGCCGCCAGGCACGCTGGCACGATCCAACCTATACCGCCGATCACCGCCGACGCACCCTGGATCAGCGCCATCAGCTGCGACACGTTCAGTTCGCCATGATGGTAACGAATGTCAGACGGCGGCAACGGGTCGCAGCCCCACTCCTTGCCATCTTCAAGATCAGCCACCGACACAACCGCATAGCCGCGCTGGCGCGCTTCGTACGCAGCTTGGTAGATGTAACCGGGTTCAGGGTTTCGTGTGTCTGCGCGCCACTCTGCGCGCACTGTGACGGGGCGTACGACGACGTATTTGCTGGAGAAAGGTGACGGTCCAAAGTCTGGCAGGTCGAATTCAGCAGGGTTCACACCGAACGCCATGCGCATCCCACGGATGATGCCGCCCGAGTCATAGCGAATTGAAAGGTTACGACCGTGGCGCGGCCTGATTTGCCACGCGGGTTGACGGGCGATGTTCTTTGACTGGGTGCGCAGTTTGGTATCAGGTCGAACGAAATGGATATCGGGTATCCCGGCGTACAGTTCGGGCCAAGGTGTGTCGATGTAGATTGGACCCTGAAGCGCTTTGACGAAGGCTCGTTGATAAATGTTATCCCCGAGCCCACGCATTGAATTGATGTTGATCAAGGGCGTTCCTCAAATCGTCCCTTCAGCACGCCGATAGCGCCGGTAAGCTGAAGTGTCAAATAATATGTGCCGGGTGCGCGTGCCGCCACAAGATCAGGCGTACTGCCAACGCTTGAGGCAAACGTTGAATTGTCAGCAGCCTTAACCCGCGTAACACGTATCGCGGAACCGCCAGCCAAAGACCCGCCTGTTGGTATAGCTGTAATGACCAGTTGCGGCGCATAAGCTGGCGGTGTTTCAGTCATGCTGTTTGCAGCAACGTACGGTAGCGTTTCGCTAAATACGCCAGTAGGCGTACCACCTGAGAATGTGGCCAACCTTGCTGTTCCAGCCTCAAGTTCTAGCGAAAGGTCGTGAAGTATGAAGTTTACAGGCGCCACAACACGCAGAACGTACGTAGCTGTAGTGGCTGTAGCGAACTCCCTGAACATTTCGAATTCACGTTTTTCAAAGAAGCCGGTTTGACCGACATCAACCCGCAGCCGTGGTTTTGATACGCCAGTTATCAGGGCTGCTGGTGGCTGCGCAAGCACCCGTTCGGCGTGCGTACCATCAAGCATGTCGACCAACAGCTTCGATGTCGCACGAACAAACCTGAACGTTTTGTTAGCCATGATGTCACCCCGCTTAATGTGCGATAAACGGTAGCACAAAAAGAACCCGCCGAAGCGGGCCAAGTGAGGGATTCTGTACCGCACGTGCGGTCTGGCGACGGGCAAACTTCTGAAGACTTGCCATGCTTTCGCATCTTTAACTGTGCAGCTAGGTAAGGCTACGCAGGTTCACAGGGAGCATTCACGTTCGTAAATTACGATAACCGCAAAGCTTCGTCAAGCGACATCCGTTCGAAACATTCAAGCGCTGTCGACCGCGATGCATTGACCACGCGCACTTTGCCGTTCAGTTGCGCTGCGACCTTGCTGAACTGTTCAGGCCACTTGGCGAGCATCCCGGCGTTGCCCAACCCTTTCGGGTGGTCAGCGTGCCAATGCTTAGCGCCGTTCGCACCTGGCGCACAGTCGTAGCCTATCATTACGATAACCTTGGCACCATAATGTGCAGCCATTAAAAGTGCCCCGGCACCACTGTTCAAGCATCCTGCACCGAACATGGCGCGCTCTGCCAACCGCGACTGCGACGACCCAGCACCCCGTACACGCTGACCGCGGAACGCCGCGCTGACTTCCCTGTCGTACTGCTGCCACCACGGCGTATCCATCGCGTACAGCGCGTCAGCCCACGGGGCGAGCCTGAACGATGTGTTGACGACGATTACGCGACGGGTGGCGGGGGCGGCAAGTCGCCAGGCGTGGACGGCTTCGCAATCGGCGGCGGTGAGGCTGGGGCCGCTGGCGATACAGCAGACTTCTTGCCAGGCTTCGCGGGCTTTGCCGGTGGTGGCGCTGGCGGTGGGGTTTGTTCGGACTTTGGGGCGTCGTCGGCAGTTTCCTTGCTTACCAGGCCGGAACGCTGAAGCGCCTTGATGGTGATTGCGTCAAACTCCACGGTGTCGCCCTTTGCGACTTTACCGTTGTGGTCGAAGCTGCGCAGCGCAATTGCTTTAGGCATAACTTATTCTCCAAGATTTATTTAAAGAAAAGGCCGCACGGTGCGGCCTTTTCGTCTTACTGCGTGTTACGACACAACAACCAGGTCGCCGCGCACGAACGCTTCTGGCCGATAAACGGTCAGGGCGAGACGCTCTTCGCACAGGATCGTTACCATGTTTTTCACGAAGTTGTCACGGTCCTCGGTCGAAACCGAAACGGTCATGTCTTCGCGGTCCCACACTTGCGCGCCTTGCTGGAACGAACCAACAAGGAAGTCGCCAGCGTCCATGGACTGGGTTGCAACTACCGGCAGACCCCACAGGGTCGGCGTGGCCACGCCCTGCGGTTGGGTGAAGAGGTAGTTGTCTTGAGTGTTTTTCAACAGCTCAATGGTAGTCCAGTCGATTGGCGACAGAACGATACCATCCGGGTCCAGTTCGGCCAAAACAACCTGCAACATCGCGATGCGCAGACGGTCGATGCTGGTTTCGTTCTGAACGGTAACACCTGGGTTCGCGTACGCGGTGGCTTGGGTCCAGATGCCGTTAATGTTCAGGCCGACGCCAGAACCTTTCAGCAGCTGTGCTTCTTCCTTGAGTTTCAGGCCGTAGCGCAAACGGGTGTCGATGTAGCTTTGCAGCATTGGAACGTCGGCCAGAACCTGACGGGTCGCACGGATCCAGTGGGCAATGGTCGCAACCGGCGCCGAGTCCAGTTCGAAGATGATGTTCGATTCTGGTTTCGGGTTGGTTGGGTTTTCCGACACGACGTTGGCGTTGTTGGTGAAGCCGGATTCGCGAACGAATTCAACACTGTTCGAAGTGGTACGGCCTTGCGCCAACAGGTCGCGGATGGTCAGGCGCTGGGTCAGTGGCTGAACCATACCAACGCGCATCGGCTGGATGTTGGCACCAGCAGAACCCGGCAGGCTGGTGATGGCCGCTTTGATTGGCAGGCTGAACGAATGCTTGCCGCCACCTTGGGCGCGAATGGCGAAGTCGCTGAAACCTTCAGCGGCAACGAACAGTTCACCCATGGATTCGGACTTGACGGTTTTACCTTCGCCGCTGTCGAGTTTGACGATCAGCTGTTCAGCTGCCTTCAAGTCGGTCTTCAGCTGCGCGCTTTCGAGCAACAGCTTGTCGACGTCGGCCTTGGTGTCTTTCGACATCTGCACGGCGTTCTGAACGGCAGTCGCCGAATCATCGGCATGCTTTTGCAGCTTGACCGTAACTTCGGACAGGCTGGCTTTAATCTCTTTACTCAGGTCTTCGATGGCGCTCATTTGAGTACATCCCGTAGCTGTATGGAAAGTTGGGTTAGTTCTTCACTGACAGCGCTGGGCATGTCTTCAGGCTCTTCGGTAGCGCTAGGCGTACCTTTGATTTCTTGCAACAACTTACGGCGCTCTGTACGCGGCATGCCTGACTTCGCCAGGGCGCGGTCAAGCTTGGCGGCAGCGCTCGCACTTTCGCTATCATCACGCGAAACTTGATCGGCTGCAAGTAGGGAATCCGCGAAGCCAATTTCAATCGCTTCGCTACCACCGATCCAGCTTTCAGCGTCCATCAACGCTTGCGCCTCTTCAATGGACATACCAGACCGCGCCGAGTAGATATCGGCCATCGCCTTGTCAAACGGTTCAAGGTAGTCGGCGTAACTGCGTAGATCGTTACGGTTGCCAGCCACAAGGATCCAGGCGTTGTGGATCATCAGGAAGCCAGCACGGGCAATCTCTACCGTGTCACCACCCAACGCCACCACCGACGCGGCAGACGCCGCAACGCCCATGATCTTCGTTGTGACGGTGCCTTTGTGTTCGCGCAACAGGTTGTAGATGGCTAACCCTTCGAACATGTCGCCGCCAGGCGAGTTGATGTTTACGGTCACGTCATTTTCGGCGCCGATGTAGCGCAGCAGGCCAGCAACACGGGTGGCGGTCCACCCTTCGCCGGTCCAGTAGTCTTCACCGATCACGTCGAAGATGTTGATGGTGTTGGCTTCGTCAGACGTTGCCGCCTTTATCGACGCGTCCCATTTGTTCAACGCGCCCGTCGATACGTCAAAGCGCACGTCTGCGGTGGGGCGTTTGTTGTAGCCTTGCGGCAGACCTTTACGCTTCATTGGTTGGCACCTTCGGTACGGTTTCGCCAATCTTGTCGAGTGGCATTGTGGCAGAGTTTACGGTAAGTACTGCGGCGTTCCCACCCATCGGCGGCAGGTTCTCTTTTTCGCGCACTTCGTCGCGGGTCTGCATACCGCCATCAGTCATGGCCTTGTAGAACGCAGCACGGCCAGCGCTATCAGCGCGCAGCAGACCTTCAACGTTGAATTCAGCATAGAACTTTGTCTGATCCATCGGCGACAACAGATTCATGTTGATCGCCTGTTCAATGCGAGTTAGCCACGGGCGCAGGGTGAACGTCAGGAACGCAATCAACTGCTGTTCGATCCCGGTCCCGAAGCTTGTACTGTTCGTGGTGTGGCCAACCATCCACGGCGGAACCCTGAACCACCGGCAAATCTCTTCGACGCTGAAGTTGCGGGATTCCAACAACTGCGCGTCCACCGGGTTGATCCCCAACGGTGCGGCGGTCAGACCATTCTCAAGCACTGGCGATTCACCGGCATTCAGCGCACCACTGATGCGCTTCACGTAATCGCGGAAATCGTCGCGATCCTTCGGACTGAGTTTACCCGGAAGGCTGAACGCAACGGTCGGTAGCATCCCCTTTTCAAATGTACTGTTAGACGCGTTGGCAGCGGCCAGCGCCGAGCCGAACACGCCAGCACCGTACATCACCGACGACACGCCCCAGTCCCCGTCAAGGGTGAAGCCGGGGATACGGAACACTTGCGCTTCAGTCAGCGTGCGTTGCGTACCATCCTTGAGCGTGTAGCGGTACTGGCGCTTCCCGTTGACGGTACTGCACGACAGACGCCGCGGGTCAAGGAAGTTCAGGGCGATCAACTTGGGACCAATGTACTTGGGTTCCGCGATACCATTGCCGCCCATCAACATCGCCACGATCATCGCTTCCCAGAACACCGTCGCCGTGCTGTTGGCGTTCGGCTGCGTGTGGATGATGTCATACAGTGGGTGCTTCGTGGCTGTGATGCGCCCTGTGGGCGTTCGCTCGTAAATCTGAAGGGGGAGAGTCGATATCGTCTCAGCGATCAACCTGACGCACGACCAGACCGCCGAAAGCTGCATCACGGTCTTTTCGTTCACCACCTGGCCAGCAACGTTGTTGTTCGCGAACAGGCGCCAGAAATCATCGGTCATCAAATCAATCGGAACGCCGAGCCAGTCAAGCAGGGCGGCTTTAACACGGCCAGGTTTCTTTAATGATTTCATGCGATCAAGAGTTCCCCAAAGGATACAGTTTCGTCAACGTCCGCAAGCATAACGCCAACCGCCATCAGCAACGCCGACATGTCGTCGATCTTGTCGGGGCTCTTTTGTTTGTCTGGCGCCATGTTCAAGTTTTGATCCTTGCGCGCCACGATGTTCGATGCGCACCAGTTTAGCACCGGGTCGCCACCGTGGGCCAGCTTGCCTGAAATATACGCCATTTCAAGCTTCTGCATTGCCGGGTGGTACGACTTGGGACCCTGGATAAATTCAACCAACGGATACTGTTTGGCAACCAGACGGTTCACAAGGTCAATGGCGTTCCACTTGTCGAACCCGATGTTGATGATGTTGAACCGTTCGAACTGCGCGTCGATACACGCTTCAATCACCGCGTAATCAGTGACGTCGCCTTCGGTTTGCAGTAGATACCCGGCTTCGACCCACCCGGTGTATTGCACAGTACCAGCCTCTGTGCGCTGTGCCACGGCGTTGTCAGGCACCCAGCGCCACGCATACGTGTAGATCACATCACCGACCAGCCACACAAGCCTGAACGAACACAGGTCGCTCACGCTCGCCAGGTCAAGACCACCGTAGCACGGGAATTGCTCAAGCCAGGTCAGGTCGACCACGCCGCCACAACGACCCCACTTGTTCAGGTCGATCCAGCCAGACGCACCAGACGCCGCACGGTTCACCCGCTTGATTTTGAATTCTGCCATCTTGCTTGGCATGTGCTTCGCTTCGACCGCTTCCTTTCGAATCTCTTCTGCAAGGTGCGGGTTCACATCCATCAGCGGGTTGGCCTTGATCCAGACTTCAGGGTCAAGTTCCTTGTCCGCTTTGATCTTCAGCGTTTTGTTTTCGTCGTCGATCTTGTAGAACACCACCAGGAAGTGATCAGCAGTATTGCCAAACACGCCAGCCAGCAGGCGCAGAGCAAACGAGCGAATATCCGCCCACGGGCCTGGACTGGTGTAACCCTCGGTTGTGGTGTAGAGCCAAAGGGGGTTGCCACGTGCGCCCGCAGCAGAGCGCAGTACGTTGAGTAGATCCGGCGTCTTGTGTGCATGGATTTCGTCCAGGCCAACATGCGAAGGGTTCAAACCGTCCTGTGTGCTGGCCTTGGCATGGATTGGTTTGAAGGTCGACCCCTTGTCGAAGATGGTAATGGCCTTGGCCCACGTGGCGAACCCGAATTCATCGCGCAGGTCTGGCGTCATTTCCACCATGCGCTTCGCAGCCTTGAAGATGATTTCAGCCTGGCTGTACGTGGTGGCAGCGCTGTAAATCTGCGCACCGGGTTCAGGCTCGCACGCTTCGCAATACAGCAGCACACCCGACGCAAGCACAGACTTGGCATTTTTTCGCGCAACTGCAAATAGTGCCGAGGTATACCGACGCGGGCGGAAGTAACCCCACCCGTCGATTTCACGGCCAACAGGTTTGCGGAACCCGAACAGCTGCACAACGAAGAAAATGTGCGACGGGTGCATCACAATCGTTGGCGTATCCCACTGCCCTTCAACGTGCGGCAACTCTTCGATGAACCGGCAAGGGTCGTTGGCGTGCCAGGGGTCGAAGATGAACGGCGGGTCTTTCGCTTCGGCGCGCTTCAGGTCGTCAAGGAATCGCTTTGACGCTTGCTGAATTTCCAGGCAGTGACGCTTGCGCTTCTTGTCCGCAATCGCACCCTTCGCGTATTCGATGGCGATGGCCACGAAGTCCTTTTCGTCGGTCATGCAGTCAGCGCCCTATGCGCCAAACCGATAGCGAGTGTGACAAGCGCTGCAAGCATCATCCAGTTGATTACAGTTTCAGGACACACCTTGCGCAACTTGCCGTTTGCTTTGCGGCGCACACCGGCACGGTCGATGGTGTCACCGTGTTGACCGATGCGCATTGGCGGTGGTGAGGGTGGCGTTGACTTGCCGGTCGCACCGTTCAAACCAATGCGCATTGGTGCTCTGCAATTCTCGCACTTGCAGCCGTAACGATGTGCTGTGCTCATTCTTTAGGCCTCTTCCCAACACTACTGAATCGGTTCTTAGGTTTTTCGTCTGGCGTTCCGGTTGGTGCACCTTTGACTTTACCTTGCGATGCCGGTGTTAAACCGAAGTCGTTCATCATGTTACGCAGCGTTCCAAGCATCGCAGCGTTTGGCACGACCTGCGCGCAATACATCTGGACGATGTTCCCATGCAGTGCGCAAAGCTGTGCGAGTGCAGATAGGGAACCGTCAGTTAGCAATTCCTTTTCTATCAAGATTGGCGCAAGGCGTAACCATTCCTTGATTCCATGATTGTTCAACCACAACGGCGGCGGAGGAATCTCACAGATAGGTTCCTCTATCTGTATCTCAGAGATAGAAGCTCTATCTTTTCTATCTGTTCCTGCCAGCACCTTCAGGTGCGGCGGTACTGGTCGGCTCATGTTCGTTACCTTATAACGTTTTCAAAAGTCTGAATCACTGACTGTGCGAAAGA
>Ga0247819_10000155_pt1 | contig 42210 bp, 48 predicted proteins | sample 13C_Xylose_Day6_FD_193428 | JGI IMG/M metagenome (GOLD analysis project Ga0247819, IMG submission 193428) | Soil microbial communities from agricultural site in Penn Yan, New York, United States - 13C_Xylose_Day6 | ecosystem: Environmental > Terrestrial > Soil > Agricultural land | place: USA... | reverse complement strand
AAAGGCCGGTACATCCTGTCTCCTGAGCAACAGCAGGCGAACAACGCCGCGCTGCAATCGCAAGCCCTACAACAGCAAGCGGCCACGAACACAGTTGACGCCGCTACTATCCCACAAGAGAGAGCATAATGGCTGAAGAAGTCGTAACAACCGAAGGTACACAACCCGCTCCAGTGACCCAGCCGGTGGTTCAGTCCACCCCAGCCGTCACCACTGCGGAGCCTGACAAGGGCAAGCCAGCACCGGACAAGGTAGAAGCGGGCGAGCCTATTACCTATGAGGCGACAGGCGATGCCAAGCTGGACGTGGCGCTGTCGTTCTTCGGTCGTGCCGGTCTGGACGCTGAGCACCCTGCCATTCAGGCTGCGGTGACTGGCGACTTTTCCCTGCTGGCTGCCTATCTGGAGGAGAAGAATATCCCCGGTTGGCAATCGCACGTCAAGCTGGCCGAGGAAGCTCACGCCAAGTACGCCGAGCAGAACGCTGCTGCGGAGACTGCAATCGTTGACGCGGTGTCGGGCGCTCTGGAGAAAGCAGGCTACACCAACGAGCAGTGGGGCGAGGCCATCGGCTGGGCGCGTGAGAACGCTGACCCACACGAGCTGGCCGAACTCAACGAAATGCTGTCGAAGCCGTTCTCGGCCAAGATCGCCGTGGGCTATCTTACTGGCCTGCACCGTGACGCATCTGGCGTGGAGTACACTCCGCAGAAGGGTGCAGTTAAGGAAGACGCGGGAGTCAAGTCGGGCCGTGTGGCTCAGGAGACTACCAAGATCACTCGTGCAGAGTTTGCACGGGAAGCCGAGAAGCTGTCGAAAGCTTACGGCGGGGGCGCCTACATGAACAGCCCCGAGTACGCAGCGCTCCGTAAGCGCGTCCAGTAATGAACTAAGCATGAGTCCCTGCCCTCGCTGGCAGGGATTTCGTGCGTCTGTTAACTGGCTCACTATATGGATACGGAAATTTCCGATCACCAAATCATTCTATGGAGAGTGCTCCCATGCCTCTTGACGCATATACCGTAACACGCCCCAACGCCAAGAACTTGGGCGGCGATCCGCTGGAACTCGTAATTGAGGAATTCACCGGCATCGTAGAAGGCACTATCCAACGCCGCTCCGTTACCGAGGGCTGGCTCCCAGTTCGCTCTGTTAAGGGCACTGCAACCGTAACCAACTACGCAGTTGGTGAATCGACTCTGCAAAAGATCATCCCCGGCCAAATTCCTGATGGCACCACTTCGGCGTTCAGCAAGAACTCCGTGACCATCGACCGCTCGATCATCGCTCGCGCCGCATTGCCAGAACTGGATACCTTCCAGACTGTGTTCGATGCCCGTAAGCAGATCGGCATGGAACACGGCAAGAAAATCGCCAAGCTGAAGGACCAATCGTTCCTGATCCAAGGCGTGAAGGCTGCCCTGTCGGCCAACTCCCCATACGGCACCCCGCTGCCTAACTTCACCGGTGGCTCGATCCAGACTCTGGCGGCTGCTGGCGACAAGCAAGACGCGGCCAAGCTGTACGACGCTTTCGGTGGCCTGTTCACCAAGATGGAAGCCAAGGACGTTCTGCCAGTTGACGACGACCTCGTGATCTTCGTCCGCCCTGACGTGTTCTACACTCTGTTGGATGCCGAACAGGTAATCAACGGTGAGTACGTCACCTCGGAAGGCACCTCGATCCAAGGTCACATCTTCAAGGCGTTCGGCGTTCCAGTCGTCTCGACCAACAACCTGCCTAACTGGGTTGAAGCCGAGGCCACTCCGGGCACCGTGTCCGCCATGATGGGTCCAGACTACGTTGGTGACTTCACCAAGTTGGTAGCTCTGGCGATGTCGCCAAAGGCTCTGTTGGCTGGTGCTAACATCGAACTGAAGACCAACGCATTCTTCGACGACCTGTCGAAATGCTACTTCGTCGATGCGTGGCTGGCCTACGCTTCCACCCCTGACCGTGCCGAGTACGCTGGCGCGATCTACATGCCGTAACAAATGAACCCCGCTTGCCTTAACCGGTGAGCGGGGTTTTTTGCGTTTCTGGAGAATCGTATGGCCTTCATCACTGAACTCGACATCGTAAACTCCTGCCTGAAGTCGATGGGCCGTTCGCCAATCAACTCATTAACAGGTGGTAGTCCTATCATCGCATCAGCACAAAACTCTATTCGCTCCGCCATGATGGAGGAGCAGGGAATTGGCTGGTGGTTTAACACAGAATTCTTGCAGCTCGACGCAGACACTGACGGATTCGTCTATGTTCCTGCCGACACGCTTGCCCTCGTAGTGGAAGCTAACCCGCCGTGGATGACCACTCGCGGTAGCCGACTGTACGACAACCGCAAAGGCGATTACTTCACTACCACAGGCAAGACCAAGGTAGTGCTAACCAGACTGATCCCACTAGATGATCTGCCGTATCAAGCGCAGCGCCTTGTGGAGACAAGTGCGGTACTGAACTTCCAAGAATCGTTCGACGCTGATCCTGAAAAGATCAACATTGCAACGGTTGCATATCAGAAAGCATTCGCCATCATCAAGTCAACCCACATTCGCGCTGTCGCTGCCAACATGCTTACGCAAGGGGCAGGCGGTCGCGGCACATACAGAACTCGCCGCATCTATGGTCGGGATGAGAGGTACTCATGAGTAAGGAAACCGGCTCGTTTGAGAGCCTGATTCGCGGCGTCTCCGAGCAGGTTCCGCATGACCGTTTTGTCGGCCAGCACTGGATGCAGGACAACTTTGTCTCCGACCCGGTGCGCGGACTAGCCCGCAGGCACGGCTCGATGGTTCGTTGGGAGAAGACCTTGACCGGTGTTGCTCTTACTGACGCTACTATCACTGACGCAACGTACTTCAAAGAGTACACCTTCTTCATCAATAGCGTCGAGTACAGCCTGATGTACCGGCCCGACCTTAAACCAGTCGGCTCGACTTTCCCCGGACTCATCTGCATTAACAAGGACACTTTCCAGATCATGGAAGTCCTTGTTAATCCGGCAGACGCTGCGGCAGTGACAGCTGCACTTAACGGTGGGATTGCTGCTGTTGGTAACATCGCCAAGTACCTGCTGTTGGCCCCAGTAAACTCACCTGCTACCTTGTCGCAAGTAAACAAGCTGGGTGAATTCTCTAACCAAACAGCCGTGTGGATTCGGCAAGGCTCGTACTCCCGTACTTATCGTGCTATCTTCACGAATGGCTCGGGTACTAAGCTTACAGCCTCATACACCACCGTGTCTAGTTACTACCCCGGCACACTCACGACTGCTGACATCCCAGCCACAGCCACGGACTATCAGAAGCAAGTGAACGACCGTGTGTACGCATACCAGACTGCGGTAAACCAATGGATCGGTACAGCCGCCGCTGACATCCAGCCAGCTAATATCGCCATCAAGCTCGCCCAGTCGCTAATCGCGGCAGGTGCAGTAACTGGCACGACCAACTGGCAGGGCGCACACTTGTACAGCTCCGACGCGTACTTCGTAGAAGTGGATGACGGCGGCGACGGCTCCAGCATGAAGGGTATCGCACAGGAAGTGCAGTCGATCAACGACCTCAGCCCGAACCACTGGGTCGGTAAGACTGTGCGGGTGCGGCCAAAGGGCGTTGGATCTAACGACGCATCTGGCGTATTCTACGTCACCGCTGTGGCCAAGGACAATACCGGCGTTGCCAACTACAAGGAAGTCATCTGGCAAGAGGGGCCGGGAGTTCAGCAAGTCCCAACCTTCATCACACTGATCGGTCAGATCATCGGTTCAAACCTGTACGTCGCAACCAACCAAGCGAACCTACAAGCCGTTACTGGTGACACCAACCAGACTCCGTACTCCAAGTCCGTGGCCGGCGACCTCGATTCGCAGCCTATCCCCGGATTCTTCGGTAAGCGGATTGACTACATCGGAAACTTCCAAGACAGGCTTGTGCTTGTATCAGGCTCAACTATTTGCATGTCGAAGTCTGGTGACTACTTCAACTTCTATCGGCAGTCCGCATTAACTGTGGCTGACGATGATCCGATTGAAGTATTCGCTCTCGGTTCAGAGGGTGACGTTATCACAGACGGTGTGATGCTAGACCGCTCGCTCCTGCTGTTCGGCAGGCAGCAGCAGTACGCGCTGGATGGTCGCTCCGCAATGTCGCCGAAGACTCAGTACGTCGCAACACAATCTGCCTATGAGGATACAACAACCTGTCCACCTGTGGCAACAGGTAACTACATCTTCTTCAGCCAGATGCGTGACGGGCGACTGACTCTCCAGCAAATGCAGACAGGCGACTACGCAGATAGCTTCCGAGCGTTTGAGATCACCAGCCAGCTTGACGGGTATCTTAAAGGTACACCAAGGCAGATACTTGCACTGACTAGCCCTGCATCCCTGTTCATCCGCACACGCGAGTTCACGAACGGGTTCTACGTGTTCAACTACTTGGACACCGCAGACCAGTCTCAGCGCCTATACGACTCATGGAGCCGTTGGACGTTCAACAGCGTGTTGGGTTCGTTGGTTGGTATCACCGGAAGGGCAGGTAATCTGCTCGCGCTAACCCTACGATATGGTGCAGGTGATCGTGTAATGCTGTGCCTCGACGAGTTCAGCCGCTCGGCCAACTTGTCTACCAACCCGTACCTTGACAGTATGCGCCCATTCAGCTTCAACACTGGGTCAATCTGGCATACCGGTTGGACCTCACAGGGTGTTGCGCAGTCAGCAATTGCCCTGCCAGAGGCGTTCCTCCAGTACAAGTTTCTTGGTCAGCCGCTTGCGGATTACCAGAAGCTTGACGACGTGCTACCACCAGACTACAACTTTGACTTCGCGCTGATGGGCACCTACTTCGATAGTGAAGTGGAACCAACAGCCCCGTACATGCGGGACAAGAAGGAGAAGGCGATTCTGGATAGTACGCTGATCCTTGGTTCGTACAACATCACACTGTCTAAGTCAGCAGCAATGCGGGGCTACCTCCGTGGGATGACCGAGCCAGTATCGGCGCAGTATGAAGTCCTTGACTGGATCTACCGGCCAACAGGCAGTTGGGTTCTCAATACGCAACAGATCGCAGACACCATCACAGTTCCTGTTGACATTCAGCAGGAGGTCCGTGAGTTCCGGCTGCGGTTAACTTCACGGAACTGGTTACCGCTGACACTCAGCAGCATTGAGTGGTCCGGTCAGTTCTACACGCAGAGGAACGGCTAATGTGGGTACTCGCCGCACAATTCGGGCTTAGCCTGCTTCAGCAATCGCTGGCCAAGAAGTCGGCGAAGAAGCAGGTCAAGGCTCAAAATAACATGGCCGTGTTCAACGCGGGCATACAAGACCAACTCACGCAAGCAAACAATACAGTGGCAGCCGCAGGCGGGGCGTTGTCCCGCTTCCGGCAGTCGCTGGGCAACCAGCAAGTCTTCAAGAACGCCGCTAAGCAGGGCGAGGCATTGGCGCAAAACCTGTTCAGGTTACAGGAGCAATCTCAAACCCAAGGACTCAACACTAAGATCCAAGCCGCTGAGCAGACCGGCGCACTGATGGCGGCTGCTTCGGCAGCTGGCATTGGTGGCAGCACGGTTGAAATGCTCAATGGAGTAATCAGAGGCCGGGAAGCTCGGGAGCTTGAGCAACTTGAACGCAACAGGAAGTACGCTGGCTACGACACCCTGCAAAGGATAGCCGCAGTAAACGAGCAGGCCATCGCTGGGCAAGATGACACCGTGTTCCTCGACAGAGTAACGCAGGTGAAGTCCGTCCCTAACCTTGTCGGCGCACCAGACGGCGGGAACCCGTTCCTGAACGCTGGGCTGTCAGTGCTCGGCACTCAAGCTGGTATCGACGCAGTGGGCAAGGTAGGCACTGGCCTAGCTGGCTTCTTCAAATCACAACCATCGTCCGGCGCGGCGTTGCAGACTGGCGGATTCAACCCGGTAACGGGCGTGGAGACTCCAGTGCAGATGCCGTCCAGTTGGTTTAAGGGGTAACACTCAATGGCAGGCCCATTCCAATACGACCTCGGCAGCGGGGCCACAAACGTGTCCGGCGCACCGCAAGCCGGTTCATCCAACGTCCAGCTGGGCGGTGGCGGCTTACAGGGCGGCGGCGTCATTAAAGGCATCGCACCGTTGGCTGCGCAGCCTGTCCAAGAGGATCGCACCCTCGACGCTGTGCTCGAAATCGGCAAGGGTATCCTTGACCGCAAGCTGAAGGAGCAGCAGAACAAAGCCTTCCTCACCGGCGTGCAGCGCACAATGGCTGGTGAGGCGGTAAAGGACATCGTAGACGAGCAGCCTTGGTACACCCAGATCTTCGGCCCTACCAGCACCGTGCAGGGTGCCCGTGCGTACAGCCAGATCGCTCAGGTGGACAAGTACACTGCTGACCTGTACGGTGACATGGACAATCTCCAGAAGATCAGCCCTGATGAAGTAGGCCAAGAGGTCATTGGCCGCATGGGTGGATTCCTAACAGGGGATGACGTCACCGACCAAGCAATCCAGATGAAGATGGTTGAGTCAGCTGGCCCGTTCTTCAAGGCGCACGCCAAGCAGCACTACAAGTGGCAGCAGACTGACATGCAAACGCAGGTCACCAACGCCATGCTGCAAGCCGGTGACACCATTCAGTCCGCTGCACGAGGCTGGCAGGAAGGTACGGCCACTGAGCAAGACCGTAACATGGCGCTGTCCGGGGCATTGGCCTCGTGGCAACCGCTGGCTGGCCAGTCTGCCGACTCCTACTGGGAAGCGGTGAAGACTGCGACCATCACCAGCATGGCCAAGGGCAACCACTACATGGCGCAGGCTGTGTGGGCAGACCGTGATGGGCAGGGTAGCCTGTTCAGCGCCGCCCCGGCAGAGCTACAGAAGGAACTGATCGACGCTCGTGAGACTTACGAGTCCCGCACCCGTGAAAAGGAGGGCACTCTGGAGTTCGGCGCAGAAATGGGCCGTATCCAAGGGCTCATGGCTACCGGCCAGATGACTCCAGCCCAAGGTGTAGCTGCTATGGAGAACGTCAACACCAAGTTCAGGCTGAAGACCGGTATTGACGGTGATGTGTACGACAAGAAAGACGTGGCTCGGTTCATCCAGTCCGACTACTCGGCGTACTATAAGGCAGCACAGGCCGCAGCTAAGGCATCCGCCGAGGGCAGCAAGGCTCAGCTCACACTGAACGAGCAGGTAGCTAGCACCAGCACCGCTGTGGTGCTAGGCAATGCACAGGCTGCACTTGACTCCAACATCCCACGGCAGGTGGTTGACCAGACCTTCCTCGGCATTGTACAGCGCCATCAGGAAGCAGGCAAAGACCCATACGACCTAATCACCAAGAACTACGTTGGTGAGGGTGGCGGTGGCTCGGGATACATCAACAAGCCGCTCCAGAACAACATGCTGTCCGGTATCTACGCCAGCTCTGGTGGTTACACCCCGATGCTCGATCAGTCCGTCGCTCAATACGATGCACTGACCGCTAAGCCGGGAGGTAAGGCCACTGCCCTTGGGTATTTTGGTGCAGATAACGTGGTCAAACTGAACAACTATAAGCAATACACTGCATCTGGTATGCTGCCCGACCTCGCATGGCAGGCTAGCTTCGGCACGCCAGTCAATAAGCTACAGGTCACTCCTAAGGCAGCCGTGCAGAAGCAGCTTATGGATACCGTCAAGTCTGACCAGCCCGGTATGGTGGCCTCGTTCTTCACTGGCAGCACACCGCTGACCAAGAACAACATGGGCGTACTGGCCAACACCGCTGCACGCAACCTCGATACCCTGAAGTCTCAGCTCGGAGTCAACGAAACCGAGGCGATGTCACAGGCTCTGGCCTTGGCCAAGCAACAAGTGGACATCATCGGGCCGTATGCCTACGAGAAGTCCAGTGCTGAGCAGAAGCCATTGGCTGTGCTGATCGGTGCGGCTCCTGACGCAGCTGGCCGGGCATTCTCGGACTTCTTCGCACAGAAAGCCAACGCCCAAGGGTTCAAACTGCCTGCCGGTAACGCCAAACAGAACGAACCAACCCACTCCTACACCAACATCTTCGGCGGCAAGTCATCTGGCAAGGCTCCTTGGGAGACTGGGCAGGCTAACACCGGTGGATTCTGGGAGCAGTGGGGCAAGGACAGCACCGACAGCATCACAGTCGTGCGTGGGCAGGACGTAGTGGACAACCAAGGGCGCGTAACTGCGAAGTTCGTGCTGATGGGCACCACTGAAGACGGCAGGATTGTGCAGATGGGCGCAACCTCTGAGGAGCTGCGCAAGTTCTACGAATCTCAACCCTATTTCAAGGAGTAAACAGTGTCGAACCGCTTGGCAACAGGCGGTTCCGCAATGCTTACTGCAACGGAGAAACAAAGTGGATATTACAAACCTCGAAACAGCCGATGCGGTAGTACACGACAAGAATGTGGAACTATTGCAGGCCGATGTGGATGACGCCCGTGCATTGCGTGCAACTCCAAGCGGATACGGCGACCGCATGGACATCGACCGCGCTACCGACACCGGAACCTTCCGCGATGGTATCACAGTCCGAGGCATCCGTGCAAACAACGCAGCTGCCAAACGTGGTGGCTCGGTTAGCTTGAAAGGCTTCGCAAAGAACGCTGTTGTGCAGGCACTCGCCAGCATGGTGGACAAAGCCAGTGACAGCGGCAAGGCAGAGGACGACATAGAGCGTGACGGCGTTAGCCTGATCCAGCAAGTCGGCCAGAACACCTACAACCTCGCCAACAAGCAGGCCAAAGCTGGGCACCAAGAGCCAGTGTTCACTGATAACCTTGCACAGATCAAGGCAGTGGAGCAGGCAGGCGTTGACGCTGAACAAGTCAAGCAGGCCACCGGCTTCGGCGACATGGTGGGCGCTGCATTCAACCAAACCACCGCTATTCCGGCCCTGCTGCAAAGCATGAACCGCCCTGAGTACGCGGCTGATCCAACCTACGACTACTCTGCCCGCCGTGACCAGATTGAGATCGGCCTGTCCGAGGAGGACCGGCAGTTCATGCGTGAGTCCCGCTCGCTGGCTGAGGAGCAGGCCCGTATGGGCGAGGTCAAGCTGCGTCAGGAAGACCTGCGCATGATGTCCGCACACGGCACTGGCTGGGCTGTGGCTGCCTCCCTGACCGGTGGTATCCTTGACCCTGTTGGCTGGGGCGTTGGCCTCGGTGTAGGCAAGGCGGCACAGGTCATCGGCATGGGCTCTCAGGCTGCCTTCCGGGCTGGCCAGATGGCGCGGGGCGTCGGCCTTGGCGCTGCTGAGGGTGTCGTCGGGAACGTCGGCATCACGGCTCTGGTTGACGCTGCTGGCGGTCATGTGACCGACCGCGACTACGCCTATGCCGCTGGCTTCGGGCTGGCGTTCGGCGGGCTGGGCGCTATGGCAGGCATGAAGTCGGCCTCGGCAGACGGCCTGAATGCTCGTGTGGCAAGCGCTACGGACGACCTTGTACGTTCGCGTGAGGAAAGCCTCATGGACTCCCACGTCCTCATGCGGGAAGCCCGTGAGCGTGCTGGCTCCAAGGTGCCTGACCAAGAAACCACGGAGGCTATCGTGCCATCAGTCGTCAAGGAAGTCGAGGCTCAGAAGGCCGCTGCTATGGCCCGCGAGCCAGTGACTGTGATCGACGAGGCATGGGCCAAGCACTCGCCAAAGGCTCCGAACAAGCAGGTGGAAGGCTTCACCCAGTCGGCCAAGGAAGACTTGGCCCGCATCATGGACACCAACCAAGATCCAGTGTTGGTGGCTCAGGCAGGCCGGTTGCTCCAGCTAATGGGCGACGACATCCACATCCGCACCAGCAAAGGCGTCAAGCGTGGCAACTTCAACAACGGCGACCATATGGTTCGCGTCAATCCTGAAGACCGGGCTGACTGGGTTATCATGCACGAGGTCACTCATGCACTGACAGTTGACCGCCTTGCCTACGGCGCACGCAATCCAGACAGCGCCATCGGTGCCTTGACCAAAGAGATCACTGCACTGCATGATCTTGCACGTCAAGCTGCTAAGACCCGCAAACCTCGTGGCAACTCGGACTACTACCTGTCCAACATCCGCGAGTTCACTGCTGGCCTGTACTCCGGCGACGACAAGTTCCTGTCGTTCCTGTCCGGCGTACCAGCTCGTGGTGATGGCCGTTCCCTGCTGAACGCCTTAGTCGGCACCGTGCGTAAGATCCTTGGCTTTGGCGTAAACGAGGAGACTCTGCTTACCCGCAGCCTCGGCGTTACTGACGAGCTGATGCAGCGCCCTGCCATTGTTAACACCGAGTACCACGTTAAGAACAAGGCCGGTGGCTGGACAGTTGAGAAGTACACCCGTTACATGGGTGAGGAGCAGCACCGCGCCGGGACGGCGATTCAGGACGCAGCAGCAGCCGAGACTGTCAAGGACTTGAACACAGCGGCTGAGCACCTTGCACCAAACCCTTCGCCAGAAGCTGTACAGCGCGAGCTGGACGACATCATGCGCCGCCGCTACACTGAGGCCATGAACATCGTACACGCCCGTGTTGCCAATGGCCGTAAGTTCATGCCTGCACTGGATGAAGCTACTGTGACTGCGGAGGGTAAGGTTGTCCCACCGAACGATGTCCTGCTGCCTAAGGGTGAGCGTGAGGCTATCGGGAACCTGTGGGGCATTGACGAAGCTCTGGTATCCAACCCAGCCGACATCCAAGTGCTCACCGAAATGGCTGCCCGTGCTACCCGCTGGGCCAACGAGAACCCGGCAGACGCCGCTCGCGTTGACAGCATCCTCGGCAAGATGCCGTGGCTCGCGTCCACTGGCCTGCAACTGGCCAAGTCGAAGAACCCTGCCGCACGGATGGTGGCTGGCGTGCTACTGGAGAACACTACCGGCGCACTGGGTCGTGGCCGTACCGCAGCTCTGGACAAGAACCTGTTGCAGCGTCAGTACGACGAGGCACTGGCCAACGCAGAGCAGCACTACACCGCATGGCGCAACCGCAACAACGGCAACATCGCCACCGACATCATGTCCGGCGAGTTGCGCGACCGGTTCATGCGTGAAGTGAGTGCAGAGATTCGCAGCCGCGAGACTCACGCCGCACCGCACAACGCTGACGTAGACGTGCGCAAGTACGCCGACGAGCTGGAACGTGGTTACGACCGCATGCGTGTTGACCAGCAGTCGCGGAACACCATTGGCTCTGCCCGTCTGGGCGACTCCAGCCGTGGTTACACCCCGCGCCGCATCAGCAAGAAGTGGGCTCGCAGCGCTACCCTTGAGCAGCGCCGTGCGTTGTCCAACGAGTTTGCCGATCAGCTGGAAGCACTGTGGAATGACCGCCCGTTCGCTGAGCGTATCGCCTCTGGCTACGTTGAGCGTGCCCGCATGGAAGCGGGCGGTGGTGTAACTCCTCCAACCAACCTGTACAGCGACGAGGCAAGCGACATCCTCAAGGACGTGATGCGTGCAGGCGGTGTGCCTGACGACCAGATCGAGAAGCTGCTGGGCAAGTTCAGCCGAGGTGGGCAAGGCTTCACCAAGAAGCGCTTGGACCTTGACCTCGACAAGACTGTTACCACTGAAGCAGGTGATGAGTTCAGCCTGAGCGATGCTTTCGAGCACGACCAAGCCAAGCTCTATCAGGACTACTCCCGGCGTGTAAGCGGTGAGGTAGCTCTGGCCAACTTCGGCATCTATGGCCAACACGGTCTGATGCAACTGCGCCGCCTGCTGGCTGACTTCGGCCCCGGTGGTAACCCAGCCACTATCGACGAGGTGCGTGCATTCGACCAGATCGCTGCTGAGTTCTACGGTCGCCCTCTGCCGGGTACTGGAAATAAGCCGATGGGCAACCTTCGTCTGCTGTCGTCCATGAGCATGCTGGGTGGTATGGCCTTCAACCAGTTCGCCGAGTTCTCCAACGCCCTGCCTCTGCTGGGCCTCGGTGGCGCACTGCGTCAAGTAGGCGAGCTGCCACGCCTCATCAAGGAAGTTCACCAAGGCAAGCAGAACCCTCTGCTGCACAGCTTGGAGCTGGTGGGCGGCCCAATCGGTAACGACCAGCGTGTTGTGTTCCCGTACCAAGAGCTGGACGATACCCAAGTCTGGGGCGCTGGTGACCTGAACGCATTCGACCGTGTACTGCGGGCGGGCGCACAGGCTATGCCGTGGCTCTCTGGCTTCCACTACGTCCACTCCGCACAAGTCCGTGGGATGTCTGAACAGATCGTCATGAAGTCGATGCGGTTCATCAACACTGGCGAGGAGAACGTGGCTCTGGCAAGCATGGGCTTCAACGAGGCATTGCGCACCCGCATCAAGGCGGATCTGCCAGCCATCGCTGAGTTTAACCCAGACGGCAGCCTCAAGGCTCTCGACATCACCAAGTCCAACGACCCGGAAGCAATGGCTGAGTTCGTGCAAGCTGTCCACCGTGGCAGCAAGCAGATCATCCAAGGCACCTACATCGGTGAGACTGGTGCATGGGCACACAACGACCTGCTGCGCCTGCTGACCCAGTTCCGCACGTTCTCCCTCACTTCGATGGAGAAGCAGTGGAGCCGCCAGCGTGCTGACCAAGGAACCATCAAGGCGATGGGCCTGCTGCTTGGCTCGATGTCCTTCGCTATCCCGATCCAAGCCGCTCGTGTTCAACTGAACGCTGCGGGCCGTGAGGACAGCCAAGAGTACATTGATCGTCAGATGGCACCAGCCCTGTTCGCTAGGAACCTGCTGAACTACAGCTCGATCTCCGGCGTACTTGGTGACGTGATCGACAGCGGCGCTGCCCTCACCGGCAACTCCGTGTCTGGTGGTCGCTCAGGCCAACAAGGTGGGGCGGCTGAGGCCATCCCTGCTGTGGGCTACATCAACAACCTTGTGGACGCTGTGAAGCAGCGCGACCCACGGGAACTGATCCGCGCACTGCCCGGCCAGAACCTGCCGTACCTCACTCCGTTGATGAACTTCACGGACTAAATGCCTGACCGACAAGGACGTCGGACTGGCTCACTATATGGACACCTAAACAAGGAGAGGCTGTTATGCCTGATCCATATTTAGCCTCTAACGACTTTCCCGGTGATGGTGTAACGACTCTGCGAACCGTCAGCTTCAAGGGCAACCGCCCTGATGCTGCGGGCGGCACCGTCCCATACCTCTCGGCGTCGGACGTTAAGGCCAGCAAGATTACCCCAGCTACACCAACCACCCCTGAAACTGAGGTGGCACTAACTGTAGCATACGTGGGGCCAAACCAATTCAACGTGACTCCGGCTTGCCCGGTGGGCACCATCTGCCGTGTGTATCGAGCGACTCAGGACGAGTACAACCTAGTTGACTACCAGTCGTTGCAGAACGTGGGAGAGTCCGATCTGGATCTCGCCAACAGGCAAACCATCTTCATCGTGCAGGAAGCACGCGACCTAGCACAGCGGGCCAAGGCTGACATCCAGAATGCTACCACTGTAGCGTATGAGGCCATCAGCACAGCCAACGACGCAATGGATACAGCGGACGCCTCTACGGCCACTGCTGCGGCGGCATTGTCCACAGCACAGTCAGCTGTGATTACTGCTAACGCTGCCTCTAGTGCAGCAGACGGAGCGGTGGCAGCAGCTGCTGCTGCAACAGACACTGCCAACGCAATCGCAGGCACTGCAAACGATGCCTTTGACGCCGCCGCCGCTGCTGTAGTAACTGCTAACGACGCTGCCGCAACTGCCAACGCAATCGCAGGCACTGCGAATACTGCATTGTCAACTGCCAACGCAGCTGTGTCAACAGCTAACAGCGCAGTAAGTACGGCTAACGCTGCTCAAGCAACGGCAACCAACGCAGAGAACACTGCTAACGCCATTGCTGGTACTGCCAACACTGCACTCGCTAACTCGTCTACTGCGTTGTCCACTGCCAACACGGCGCTGGCCACTGCTAACAGCTTCGAGTCCCGAGTAGCGTCATTGGAGTCCTCTCAGGTAACTCAGAACACTAACATCACCAACCTGCAAACGGATAACGCCACGCAGGCTAGTCAGATTAGTGTTCTGCAATCAGGTAAGCAGCCGCTTGACGCAACCTTGACTGGCCTCGCGGCACTATCAATCGCTGCAAACCAAGTTCCGCTCGGCTCTGGTACAGACACGTTCACCACCATCGCCTCTGGCGCTACTGGTCGAGCCCTGCTCCAGTGTACTAGCTCCAACGATGTGGCTACTAACCTGCCGGACTTCTACCGCCGCACAAACGTGGTCGGTACTGTCAGCCTGTCCGGTGGTACACCAACTGGAACAGTACTTGAGCGCGGCTCTAACGGCAACGGTGAATACATCAAGTTCACGGACGGCACTTTGATGTGCTGGAAGCAGCACAACCTAGGGCCAATCGCTGTTACTACCGCTGATGGTACGATCTTTCGTAGTGGTTTTGTATCTGCGATCAACTTTGCACATGCGTTTAGTGGCTCTCCAGTAGTTCATATGACTCTTGTTAGTTCAACTGGTACATCATGGATGGCGGCTGGCTCTGCATTCCCAACAGCAACGGCTACTCAGTCGTTCCTGTGCATGAACGCAACCGCCGGTACTATCACGTACTCTCTGATGATCTTTGCTATTGGGCGGTGGGCATAATGAAAGTTAAAGTTACATACCAACGCAGCGACAACGAGTATAGCTTTCGCACTGTCAGCTCAACTGAGATCGAAGTAAACGGGTCCATTTACCAACTTTCAGAGTTGGTCGCAGTGTTCCCAGTACTTCCTACTCTGCCCGCTGGGGTTAGTTGGGTTGCGGCCGATGACACGTTTGACTACGTTGTGACAGTCGCAGTACCATACCCAGCAGGACCAGCTCCAGCTGATTACGAAGTTGTCACAGTCAACCCTGAAGTTATCTTCGACAATAGGAATTAAATCATGACTTTAGTCACGGACACCGCAGATGTGGTTGTGCGTAATGCCCCACCAGTTGCGGTGGCCGGGGCTAGCTTCACAGACTGGTTCTCCGGTCTGCCATTGTCTAACCTCGTACAGGCAGCAACTCTGCTCTGGATTGTAATCCAAGCCGGGTTCTATGTCTACGACAGAATCAGGAAGAACAAAGATGGCCGCAAGTAGCGAAAGGCTTGGCGGACTGCACGACTTATTCACGCAGTTCTGGGAGGAGAAGTTACACGACTCCATGAACCCAGATCGTGAAATGCGTATTCCGCTGTCAGCAGCAGAGCAAGCTGTACTCCGTGCGTTCCTCAAGGACAATGGTGTGCAGGCCGATGTAACGGGCAACAAGGAACTTGAGAAGTTGGCAGGCGACCTGAAGGATGCAACTAAGGGTATCGTCACTGACAAGGAAATGGACGACATCATGGCGGACTTCAATGCCCGCATGCCCAACTTAGGATTAGGTAATCTGCAATGAGTGCGAAGAACCCAAGGCAGGAACAACTAGAGCTGTTGCAGGATACCTTCAAGAGCTTCGTCCCGTTCCTCATTGTGACGATGAAGTTCCTTGGGTTCACCACCAGCGAAATCCAGAAAGACATAGCCCTCTGGCTAGAGCGTGGGCCTCAGTACCTGATGGTACAGGCCCAACGCGGTCAGGCTAAGTCTACGATCACTGCAATCTTCGCCGTCTGGTGCTTGATCCAGAAGCCGAAGACCCGTGTTGTAATCGTGTCCGCAGGTAACGACCTGTCGAGCGAGATCAGCACACTCATCACCCGCATCATCATGAACATGGACATCCTCGCGTGCCTACGCCCGGACAGTTCAGCTGGTGACCGGACATCGGTCGAGGCGTTCGACGTTCACTTCTCCCTCAAGGGTGTGGACAAGTCGCCCTCGGTACGATGCGTCGGTATCGGCGGCAACCTCCCCGGTAAACGGGCTGACCTCCTGATCGCGGATGACGTCGAGTCACCGAAGAACGCAAGGACAGCAACGAACCGGGAGATCCTGCGCCAGCAAATCAAGGAATTCTCGGCCATCTGCACCAACGGTCGAATCGTGTACCTCGGTACGCCTCAGACCGGTGAGTCGATCTACAACGATCTGCCTGCTCAAGGATTCTCCGTTCGCATCTGGCCGGGGCGCTTCCCGAACAGACAGCAGATGGAAGTCTACGGCGACATGCTGGCTCCGTCGATTCGTGCCGCCATCGAACGGGATGGTAGCATTACGATGGGCCACGGGCTCACCGGTACACGAGGCGCTCCGACTGACCCTGTGCTGCTGAACGAGGAAACTCTCTGCAACAAGGAACGTCAGGGTGCTGCATACTTTGAATTGCAGTACATGCTCTGCACCGCTATCAGCGATGAAATGCGGTATCCCCTCAAGGCGAAGAACATCATCGTCATGAGGCTCGGGGAAATGCTCCCGGAATCAGTTGTACGAGGGATGACACCTGAGTACTTGCGCCAGTACCAATCTGGCAGTACCAAGGTCATGTGCTCCCTCCCGCAAGAGGTCAGCAAGATGCTGGCGAAGCAGACTCACCGAAGGATGCGGATTGACCCGGCTGGCGGCGGCGCCAACGGTGACGAGTCTGCTTACGCTGTAGTCGATCAGCTCAACGGCAACATCTTTGTCCGAGCAATCGGCGGTGTGCCGGGCGGCTACGACGACCCACAACTGGACAAACTGGCAGAGCAAATCCTCCGCTGGCGTCCTGACGTACTCGATGTCGAGAAGAACCTTGGCAACGGTGCGTTCACCAACATCCTGCTGCCCCGCCTGCGTAAGCTCGGCTGGCAAGGCAAGGTCGAGGAGACGTGGGAGTCCGGGCAGAAGGAGCTGCGGATCTGCGACACGCTGGAACCCATCCTCGGCAGGGGCTCGTTGATCTTCGACGAGACTGTGCTGGAAGAAGATTGGCCCTCTACGGGCTGGCACGAACAGGCCAAGCGTCAGCTGTTCACATTCCTGCATCAGTTCACTAAGATCACCCGTGAGCGGGGCGCCCTTGTTAAGGACGACCGACTCGATGCCCTTGCTGGTGCAATCACACCCCTCGTGCGTGCCCTCGCTCAAGACCAGCTGCTCAAAGAGAAGTCTGCTCAAGAGGCTGAGTACGCCAAATGGCTGAAAGACCCTATGCTCCACAATCGCTGCCAACCAATGCAGGCGAGCGTTCGGATCTTTCAATCAACTATTCGTCGGAGATAACAAATCATGGCTCGTGCATCCCAATTTGCATCCCCCGGTCGCCTGCGTTCTGCCCAAGCGGTACGTCGTGAGGTGGCTTGGCTGCTTTCCCAAGCTGAAATCGCAGTGGCGAAAGGTCAGACCGCAGAAGCTGCGTTCACTGACATCCGTGCATTCATTTCCTCGGTAAACGCCTACGTCAACGTGGCTGCTCCCGTGTATGGCATCACCGCTGGCGCACCATCGCCTGCCTCGATCCTCGCCAACAACACCGCAGTCTCGACCGTGACCTTCAACGTGAAGTCCAACGGCGTTAACCTCGTAGGTGCCACGGTGAACTTCACCAAAGGCGGCGCCCAAGCTGCAACCAACACGCTGTCGGTAGCCTCTGGCGTCACCGATGCGTCCGGTAACGTGTCCGTAACCCTGAAGGGTTCGGCTGCTGGCTCCGGTACTGTCATCGCGACTACCACCAACACCGGTGCAACCGTGTCGGCCACCTCGTCCGCCATCACCTTGACGTAAGGTACACGCATGAAACAGCTAGCCAACAAGGTCGCCATCGCAGTTACTGCGGCGGTAGCCCTGCTGGCTGGCGTTGAGGGCTTGTCCACCAAGAGTTATCAGGACACAGGCGGCGTCTGGACACTGTGCTATGGGGAAACCCGTGGTGTCAAGCAGAACCAGACAGCCACCAAGCAACAATGCTGGGACATGCTTTACTCATCCGCTGTCGAGGAATACGACTGGGTGGCCAAGCAGCTCCCCGGACTCAACGCCAACCAGTACGCCGCACTCGTCTCCTTCTGCTACAACGTAGGCCGAGGCAACTGCGCCGCCAGTACCCTATTCAAACACGCTCGCTCAGGTAACTACGCTGCCGCTGGACTCCAGTTTGGCAAGTGGAAGTACGTCACCAAGGGCAAAGTGAAGCTCGACTGCGTCATCCGCAGCAACAACTGCTACGGGATCATCGACCGACGCAAGGCCGAGGCAACCCTCTGGAGCAAACCTCTGTGAATCCCCTGACCAAGTACCTCGGCATCGCCGTTGCCGTCCTCCTGCTCGCCCTCTGTGGCAGCCTGTGGGGCATCAAGGCGATGTCCGAGAGCCGAGCCGCTATGGTGGTATCCCTCAATGAAGCCAAACAGCGCCAAAGCGAAGCGGAGGCCAAAACCAGCCGCATCCAAGTCCAAGTCCAGTACGAAAAGGCCCGTGCGGACGCCAACCGGAGCCTATTGAGAAATGCTCTCAAAGAGAATGACGCATGGGCTCGGGCTGCTGTCCCTCCTGCTGTTGCTGACAGCCTGTGCAGGAAACCCGCCGTGTGCTCCCCAGCTCCCGGTAGCGTGCCCAGAGCCGCTGATTGACCCAACCACACAGGGTGGCCTCGCTGAAGCCGTACAGGCGTATCAGGAAGCCCTCCGTGCCTGCAATGCTGTTAACGGAGTAGCCCCTGATGGCGACCACATACAAAGATCTGAGGGGTGACAACACCACTCAACTAGGCTTCAACGGCGCTGGGCTGCGACAGGAGCTGACTCTCGGCTTCTTGCAGGGCAGAGCATACCGTGCCTATCGAAAGTTCACAGCGAACACCACGCTGCGTCTCACAGCCACCAAGCCCTTCATGCTCACCGAGCAGCGCCTCTCATGCTCAGCGGGTGCGGCAGAGGTCATCATCTACGTCGGAGCAACCAACGGTGGCACCTACACCGCGCTGCCCACCAAGTTCGTCAAGAACGGCGTGTACACTCCTGCCCATGTGTCAACCACGGTTATCGAGGTCGGAGGCACCCGCACAGGCGGCACAGAGCGCGAAGTGATCTCGGTCAACTCAGGAGCAGGGGCAGGCGCTGTCAGCGTCCAGAACTCACCACGGCTCCTCCCAGCAGGCACCTACTGGCTGGACATCGTAGTGACCGGATCTACCGTGGGCGTGTATTCAATCGAGTACGAGGAAATGGTAGACACGGCCCCAGTCTGATACCCGGCCCAAAAGTGGGATGTGTAGGCGCCACGTCCCCTCCGACCAAATGCTCCGCGATGCCCCCATGCGCGCCTGCCTGCGACAAGTGGCTCGCGTGCCTGCGTACTGGAAGCTCGCCTGTGCCCGCCTCAGGCGCGAATGATCGACAGGGCTATCGTCACCCTGGGAAACGGTGTGACAGGCTGGGAGACAGGCTAGCGGGGCGCGACGGGTATGATCTAGGCGGACGCCGGGAGTATCTGTCTCCTTGTCGGCTGGTCTGCCTGCTTAGCTAACTGGCTCACTATATGGATACGGAGACGTTCATCTATCTGAGACTACTAGTCAGGTACAAGCTACCACTAGCCATGGAACAAGCTACGGAACCAGCTAGGGTACGGACTCACTAGCTAGACAGTAGGTATCCAGACAATACTATCGACAATGACGGAACCGACGAACGGTAGTATACAAGGGATCGGATAGTATGGTCTTATACAACCACTGGCTCGACGGACTCTACATCCACCGACCAGCGAGGTACAGATGTTGACAAGCTAGTACAGAACCTGTACCTTATGTCTCACCAGCTAGTAACAAGCTCTTGGAGCGAGGCTAGCGAGTCACGGTCTTGGTACAGTTCGCTGTATCGGGGAATTCCAGACTCAGGTGCTAAGACCCACAGCAACAAACGCTTGACAGCTACACAGCAACTCTGTAGAATGCGAACCGTAACACAGCAACAACGCTCTTTAGTGGTAACAGCCTTGCCATAGGTGGTCGGCGAGTGCAAAGCTTAGCAGTGTAAGGCGACAAGCTCGCATCTGTTCGGTAGAGCACAACAAAGTCAGCTGTATGGTCGTGACGCAAGGGATACTCGACGTATAGAGTCCTTAGCCTGCAAGCGCTAGCATAGCTTGCCACTGTCGCCAATAAGCCCAGTGAAACGCCAGCCCGAATGGCGAGCAGTCCACGGAGTAATCCGCGAGATTGTCCACAGATGTGGTACGAACCTAGTGAGGTTCGGCAAGGTTGATCTGTATATGACCAGACGCCTTGACTCAAACTCACTGGAGATAAGATCATGACTATCAAGCTCATCACTGACATGGCCAAAGCAATCAAGGCCGTAGAAGCTGTGCAAGCCACTGGCGCTAAGCTGGCCGACGACATCCATGTTGTTGCCTGCTCGGCTCTGTATCATGCACAAGAGCATGGCGATGTAACACTGATGCAACGTGTAGTCACTGCTCTGCCGGGCTTTGCACGTCGCAACGCTCTGCTGGCATGGGCTGTAGCCTTCGGCAAGTTCTCGATTGATGAGGACGGCACTAACGTAGTATTCGACAAGCACTCCGAAACCAAGCTTGAGCTGGCTATGGCCAAGCCTTTCTGGGACTTCAAGCCAGAAGCGGCATTCAAGCCATTCGACTTGCAAGAAGAAATGGCCAAGCTCATCAAGCGTGCCGAGAAGGCTGCCAAGGATGATCGCAACAATCTGGACAGCGATGATCTCATCGCCGTGCGTAAGCTGGCTACTGCGGTCAAGCCTCTGAAGATCAAGGCTAGCACTCCAGCTCCGCTCGCTGCCAACGAGGAGCCAGCTGCTGACGATGCACTGGCTGGCGTAGCAAACGGTTAAGCAAGTCAAGGGCTTCTGCGGGAGCCCTTCGCTGGACTAACCGAGGTAACGATCATGGTACAAGCTATGGTAGCACTGCCTTTCAACAACGTCGGCTGGCGGCCCGGTAATGTCGCAAGTCGTATCATCCGAGAAGTAGCACACAATCACGATCTCGTGACTGGCTACATGTTCGCTTATTACACTCCTGTGAGGTTCCTGTGATCCTAGCAGCGCTGTTCTTCACACAAGGCATGATCCGTGCCTTCATTCCAACCAAGCAGCCATTGGTGGTGACCTATGACCGCAATCTCAAGCCCTGAGGGGTTGGACTACGCTGGCCTTGCGATACTCAAGAGCCAGTTTCGCATGGAGAAGGTTGGACTTAGCCACTCGGCCATGCGTGGCAAGAAGCTGCGTCCGATGTGGGCAAAGTACCTTGGGCTCAAGGTGCGTGACGACTATGACCAGTTCATAGCAGCAATACAGGCTCGTATGGATGCGATCCTGCCGCGTTAAGTGTTGGTTGAACCATGCCTGTATCTCCGTGCAGGCATGCTTGAACTAACAGTAGGAGCAATCTGTATGCACGAGGTTATGCACGAACAACGGGCCAATCTTGTCCGTCTGATGACCGTGGCTAGCCGCATCCAGTACAAGGGTGTGGAGTTTGTCATTGAGAACCGCGAGCACGGTCTGTGCCTGCGTGTCAACTGTCCAGACGGCGTGGATTCCAAGACCGGTGAGAAGTATCCGTGGCTTGGCCGTCCGTGGCCTATCAGCCTGAACACAACCAATGGCGACTTGGTGCAGACTGCCTTCAAGGCACTGCTCACAGCTGCTGAACATGAACTGCGCGAGGGCTTCACCTTCCAAGGTGAGACTGTGTGTGATCCACACCGTGACATGCCGCTTGCCGCCAGCTGGAGCGAGGAACATGCCGAAGTTCGCAGAGTCGGATAGAGTCAAGGCCGTGCGTGTGACCACGTTCGGCGTCATGGCTCCAGAGAAGTACAACGTCGGTCGCTTCGGCACCATTGTGCAAGTCCACGTCATGGGCAAGGAGTCCTACTACTCGGTGGAGTTCGCCGGGTCGGAAGGCTACCACAACATCGACATCATCGACGAGGTGTGCCTTGAAGCAGCGCGCCTGTAAGAAACGTGGCTGTGAGTGGTGGGTGCGGTGGAGCATCGCCGCTTGCTTTGCTGTAATCATCGGCGAGATAGGTCTGTTTGCATACTGGATCTATCTGGCCCTTCAAGCACTGGAGTCATTCAAATGAGCGGTATCATCCAAGGCGCTGTGCTGTTCATCGACAAGAGCAGCCTGCCAACACTTGCCCGGCGTATGGAGCGTGAAATGCCCGGCGAGAGCTTCGTTGTGAGTATGTCATGCAAGGAAGGCAAGGTTGTAGTTCGCCTTTTTGACCACTTCGGCGACAAAGCGGAGTTCCGCCGTGTCGTCCAATCACTGTGAACGTGGTTCATTTGCCGCCTAAGCACCGCATGTCAAGCAGCACTGCGGACTGGTGGTTGTCGCACGTTCCACTGTACTTCTTCCAAGCTGCTCAGCTGCGCCAGTGGCGAGCACTGAAACCTCAACTCTGTCTACCGAACCCGGAGAAATAACATGCGTGTCAATGGCAAACAACCTGTAGTACTGGTGGCACTGAACCGTGCCAACGCAGCGGCCGACATCGAGGCGCTGAAGGGTGCTGGTGTCACCTCGTTTGAAGGTGGCACTGGCTGTTATGAGGGCAAGCAGGAGCAGTGCTACGCCTTGCCCATCGAGCAGTTCACACAGCAAGTGAAGGACTTGCTCAAGGAGTGCAACCAAGCCTGCGTAATGTATCTGGACAACCAGTACAATGCGTGGCTGGCCTACGGCGAGAACAACTACGCCGGTTACAACGTCAGTGCGCCTGAAGTAATGGCCACCTACGTTGGTGAGTTCAAGTCGTCAACTCAGCAGCAAGCTGAGAAGGCCAAGAGCTGGACTCGCTTTGCAGGCCAGTACTATGTGGCTCGCAAGTAGTATCCTGCTGTACAATCTGGCGTGGTTGGCTGCCATCTGGTGGCTCAGCCGTGAGTAAGAAGTCATGCACCTTGGCAACAGGGTGCATCGCTGGTTACTCAACCATAACTGCCCGACCGAGGGCTAGCTTACTTGAGGGTACAATCATGAGTCGCAACAACTACACCAAGGTGCAGCTCCTTGAGCTGATGGAGAAGGCTTTCCTGTGCATGTCCGATGACTATCAGGAAACCAAGGGCAAGTTGCAGCAAGCTGGTTTCCACTGCCTTGGTAGCGGGAACTATGGCAGCGCTTGGTCACACAAGGATGTGAAGGGGTGGTGCATCAAGGTGTGCGGTCGTGTTGACGGCGACTCGTACCCTGCGTATGTACACTGGGCAATGGCTAACCCTATGCCCGGTGTGCCTGAGTTCAAGTTCGCAACCTTCAGCCCGCAGCATGACGTGTTCATGGTGATGCTGCCGCAGTACCTAGAGTATGAGTGCGCTGAGTACCGCTGCAATGCAGACCCAGCTGCTACTCGCTTCGACCGTGACTTCTTTTCTGCCAAGGCTGCCTGCTACGGCAGAGTGCAGGACTGCCACGACCGCCCGCTGAACGATGCACCTGTCACACTGGCAGGCATCAAGGCCGGTGAGTTCTTCGGTGATCTGGTGCAGTGGGATCTGCACGACGGGAACTTCATGATCGACGACGAGCTTGACATCCTCATCATGACCGACCCTATCCACTGCGGCAACAACAACCACCTGATTGCCAAGGTGTACAGCCGTGATGCAGTGGTCAAGAGCTGGGGCCACCAGATGAAACTGGAGTTCCCTATTGTAAGACCTCCAGTACCTGAGTTCCTTGGTGAGTTCGCCAACCTGTGCGACAACGCTGACGACGCAATGCTGCGTGCGATGGCCGTGCCAATCAACCGTGGTCAACGTCACGGGTTTGGTAACCCACAGATGTTTAACATCCCTAAGATCCGCATCCCTGATCTACCACCGGGTAAACACGAGGGTAAGATCCAGTGGAATCCAGACATGGCGCTGATGGACTTCGCTGCACTTGAGCAGCGGGTTGCACGGCACCATGACAAGCGCCCGTTTGCTCAACGTACACGAGCTAGGCAGGATAAGCGTGAGGCACGGCTGGCGTACTGGGTGCGTGAGTGCAACCTGAAGCCGGAGCAAGTGCGTAAGCTGGGTGAGGCAGCACAGGACTGGCCAGACCATAGGATTCATGGCTGCGGTGGGGTGGTGCAGTTCGCCATTATGCCCGAGCGTGAGCCATGCTTCCTGCCTCGTGGTGCTGCCCTGCCTGACGAGAGGCTGATGGTACAGAACATCCGCATCCCGGCTGAGATCCTCGCCACCCTGCGGGACTGGTGGCAGGTAGAACAACAGAACAGAGACCGCGCCGCTTGGGGTGGTCGCTTCGCTAGACAAGTTAACCAGTTCAGGAACTTCATACGATGAGACACGATGACGACTTCATATCCGAGGACGATGCGTTGGCCTACGCTGACAGCATCCACGAGGATGTGCCTGACTTGATTGCCGGGCTGGGCTTCGGTCCAGCCACCGGCGTTGACGTAGCCATGCAACACGACGGCATGCTGGCAGTAGGGCTGGCCATGCAAGAGGAGTTCGACCATGAGTTTAACTAACGATCAGTTCTTCCTGCTCGGCAAGCTGTGCTCGTATGTCACTGACAACCGACGCACCGACAAGCTAGCGCAGTTCCTGTCCACCAACCCCGAGCACCTCGGTGGCGGTAAGAAGTGGACGACTAGTCACGTCCCATTCATTGGCCTGCAACTGCGTGACCTTGGGCTGGTCACAACGTACAAGGACAACAGCCAGTATGCACGGTGGGATGTGACGCCAGCTGGCAAGGCTGCGTTCGTTGAGCAGAACAACAGACCCAAGCTGCCTGATCCTAAGCTGGCTGCACCTGTTACGGTGGGTGTGCCACCAGTGCGTGGCTACATCGTGGTCAGTGCCAACGACAGCGGCGAGCAGTCCGACATCAAGATCAACAAGGTCGAAGCGGACAACCTCGCCAAGAAGTGGGCGACCGAGGAGCCCGGTGCAGTGTACCTAGTGTGCGCCGTGCTGGATAAAGTTAAAGCAACCATCGTCGTTACCAAGGAGTAAGCCATGCTCAAGTTACTGACCAGTGTTATCGCAATCGCAGTCAAGTTGCTGGCCCGTGAGGCGAGCAAGCATGCGAAGAAGGCCAACCATCTAACCACCAAGTGGGACAACCACAAGGCGGCAGAGGTCAAGGCCATCGAGAACATGCAGAAGCAGGGCGCCATCTATCGGCACAGCCTGATGGTGGATACTGAAATCAACGAGCGGCATGCAGACCAAGCCTCGGCACTGGCGAGCAAGCTGAAGGCAGTGATCGAATGATTAACCGGCCAGCAATTCTGGTCGCGGTCTGCATAGCAGTGACTGGATGCGATGGCCGCGTCAACCCAACACCACCTGTGCTTAGTGACAGGCTGGGTTCTTACAACGCACAAGTAATGAGGGCATGCGCCAACGCTGCACTTAAGGCATGGCAGGCTGACAAGACTGTCGATGCCGACCTGCTGTTCAAGCTGTGCATCCATGAGAAGGGAGTCAGGGCAATCTAGGACTGGCTCACTATATGGTCTGAGAAAGTTTGTACTACACATTGCCTGCGGTCACAGCAGGGTAACCACCGGTGTCGGTAACAGTGTGTAGTGCGGGCACATCTTCGCCCACCAACCTATCGAGAGAATAGAATCATGACCGAAGTTAATCAAGCAGCCCCAGCCCGCAAAGTCCTGACCCGTGACGAGAAGATCGCAGCCTACTACGACCAGTCCGCAGCAGCACTGAGCAAGGCCAAGGCGCTGGAAGCAGAGCGCGACGCCGAGCAGGCGCTGGCCAACCTCGCCGCTGGCAGCACCGTCGAGTTCGATCTGGGCCGTGCCGAAACCAAGCGTACCCTGCGTGGTAGCATCATCGCCATCGGTGAAGTGGACGGCAAGTCTGTCGCCAAGGTAATCAGCGGCGAAGGCTTGGCCACTGCTGTGTACCAAGTGCCAGTTGCTGGCCTACGTCTGCCTGCTCCTGAAGCAGAAGCCGAAGCACGGGGTGAGGGCGCGTCCAACGAGATCGACGACTTGCTGTCCACCGTGTCGCCTGAAACTGAGGCTGCACTGAACGCTGTTGTGCTGTAATTGCACCAGCCGGTAGACGGGACAACCTGTGTACCACGGGAGGCGTGGCTCCATAGTGAGCTGCGCCTCCATTTGCCTGCGTTACGGCGTCTGTCCCGCATGCTGGACGAGGGCCAACAAGAGCTGCCACGAGTGCTGTTCACTGAGGACAGGGCTGCACTGAGCTGGCTCAACAAGTACACCATCCGCCCCGGCATCTACACCATGCCGTTCCTTGCACCTGAGTACTGCGATCTGTTATTGGCTGAGGCCAGAGCAATGGCAGAGTACGAGGTGAACGATGCGGAGGATGTGCCGTTCCAAATCCCTGAGCTGGTAGTACAGGAGCACTGCATCGAGCTGGCTACCTGCTTGGCTAAGTTGTTCCATGAAGTGTACGGCCCGGTATGCAACATCCTGATGGGCGTTGAGCCTGAGGAATTGCAGACCGTGCAGTTTGCCAAGTACCAGCCGCATGCAGTGGGCCACGGTAACTGGCACGTTGACATAGACAGCGACATCACTGTCGTTGTTAGCATGAACCCCGGCGAGTTCCAAGGTGGTGGCACTGACCTGAGGACTGGCCCGATTGCCAACATACAACTAGACCCACTGCCCAAGGGGCACGCCTTGTTGTTCAATGGCAAGACGACGCTGCACCGTGGGCGTGCAGTCACCGAAGGCCGACGAGATCTGTTGGTATTCTGGAGTGAAGTCAAGTGAGTTACCTGTTAGACATCAAGCACACGGCCAGCCTGAAGGGTGTGGTCGGGCTACACTGGTTCACCGTGCGGGACGACACCGACCTGTACGTTCACTGCGATGACGGCGAGTTCTACAACCGCATCAAGATCCAGCTCGACCACCCGCAGCTTGAGCTGATGGTGAAGTCAGCGGTCATGGCGCTGGAAGGTAACGCTCGTGCCAATCGCCTCAAGATCATGAAGCAGTATTATGGGAGCAGACATTGATGGATATGCCAATCAAAGACAATGTGTACGAACACTTCCTGCGTGGCGAGCGCTACGTCGTGAACGCTCTGGCGCATGACGAGTCGGGTGAGGTGGTCGTAGTCCATACCTCTATGGCCGACGGTAATGTCTACACCCGTAGCCTGTCGAACTTCGCTGGTGTCTTGTACCGTGGCGAAGAAATCATTCCCCGCTTCCGTCTGGTGGGCTGAAGTAATGTTGTAGGAGTAGACACTGATGGTTAAGTTCATCGAGCAGCAAGTCAAGGTTCCACTCTGGTTGTTCATCGCGGTGGCTAGCCGGTTCGGCTATGACATCGTGGCAGCCTTCGGTATCTTTGGTGCAGCATGAGTGCCGAAAAAGAGTTTGCGGTAGCCCTAGCAAAGCTGCGCGAGTCTGAGCGCAACTACTACCGCAACATATTGCTGGGATGCACAGCAGTCTTGACTCCGTGTTTCATTGCATCAGGCTGGGTTTGCCTGAAGATAGCCGGTGTACTATGAGCCTGCGGCTGGAGTCATGGCTGCATCATGCCGAGACTCTGGCTGTCGGTGGTAAGGGCAGGTTCCCGCACGACTGTGGGCCGGGTCACACGCTGATCTGTAACCACACACTGGACGGGTGGTCGGGCTATTGCTTCCGCTGTGATGACAAAGGATTCAAGGGTAAGCCCTTGCCCGGACTCGTCGAGCGGCTGGCCCTGCGTGACGCCGTGGCACAGGCAGAGGCGGTGATCGAGAGTGACCCGCGACCACCCATGCCATGCAACTTCGACCTCGCATCATGGCCCTTGCAGGCCCGTGTCTGGTTGTACAAGGCAGCCCTCACCAACGAGGACATAGCCGATCTCGGGATCTATTATCACGAGGAAACAAAGCGGGTGGTACTGCCCGTGCTGGACAACGGCGACCTGATCTACTGGCAGGCGCGGCGTATCTTTGGTGACAAGGGTGCGAAGTACATCAACCCAGTAGTCCCTCGTGGCTCCGTAGTGCCACGCTTTGGCAGCGGCCCTGTCATTGTATTCACCGAGGACATCCTGTCTGCTGTGCGCTGTGGCATGGCGGCAGAGGCATGGTCACTCATGGGTGTGAAGCTGTGCCCTGAGGTACTGGCCAAGGTCATGGCTGATGGGCGCCCGGTACTGGTGTGGCTCGACCCTGACCCAGCCGGGTGGGATGGAGCAGCACAGGTATCCCGCACACTGGCACTGGCCGGTGTCAAGCATGCCAAGATCAACAGCCCGAAAGATCCGAAGTTCCACAGCCGCGCCGAGGTGGCGCAGTTCATACAGGAGGCGCAGATGAATGTCACTTGACATCACGCTGTTGCAGGTCATGAAGCAGAAGAAGGAGTACCTCCGTCTACACCGCACGGTGAATGACCGAGCCTTCGACATGCGTACAACAACGGTGCTCGCCGACTTCGGCAAGTACTTCAATGAGTTCCCTGACTGTGAGGTGATCCCGTTACAAGGTGAGTTTGCCACATGGTTTACAGTGCAGCACCGTGGCGTCAAGCCTGAGGACATGGCAGTGTACCGGCAGATCTTTAGCCAGTGCGCAGCTGAGCCCAACGCTGAAGTCAAGGCTGTGGTGGTGGCCAAGTTGTTGGAGGCCAACCTCGCTGTGCTGGTGGCTGACATCGCTGACCGCTGGACCCGTGGCGAGGAGATCAACATCGGCGGCTTGGTCCGCAAGGTGATCGACGAGCACGAGGCTGACTGCGAACGCAAGGTGAAGATCCCGTTCGTGGACATTGGCGACAACCTGTTCAAGGACGCGGTGAACAACACCGGCATCCGCTGGAGAACAGAGGCACTGAACCTGAGCATGCGTCCGCTGCGTGCTGGTGACTTCGGCATCTTGGCCGCACGGCCTGATGCAGGGAAGACCAGCTTCATCGCTGACAACATCACGTTCATGGCCACCCAGTTGCCAGCCTACTACGAGAACGCCAACCGCCCTATCATCTGGTTCAACAACGAGGGGCCGGGCGAGCGTATCCAAGAGCGGATCATTCAAGCCAGCCTTGGTTTGCCAGCCAGTAAGATCGTCAAGTTGCAGAAGGCAGGCCAACTCTGGACTGACTACACTGCGGCCATCGGCGGTGACATGCTGCGCATCCGTGTGCTGGATGTCCACGGCTACAAGTCATGGCAGATTGAGGAGATCATCAAGCAGACGCAACCCGGACTGGTGGTGTTCGACATGATCGACAACATCAAGTTCGACGGCGAGGTGCTCAATGGTGGGCAGAGGACAGACCAAGTACTCGAAGGTATGTACCAGTGGGCGCGTGAACTGGCGGTGCGGTACAAGCTCATCGCACTTGCGACTAGCCAGATCAGCAACGATGGTGACGGGCTGGCTTACCCCACGCTGGGCATGCTCAAGGACAGCAAGACTGGTAAGCAGGGCGCGGCTGACTTCATCATCACGCTGGGCAAGAAGAACGAACAAGCCTACGAGAACATCCGCTTCATCGGGCTCACCAAAAATAAACTTCATGTCGAAGGGCAGAAGCGCTCGCCATGTTCAGAGGTGGTGTTTGCTGCTACCGAGGGCAGGTTCTATACTGTCAAGGAGGTTGCGTTAAATGTCAGTGCTAACGATGGACGTCGAGACGACGATCCGCAAGTCGTTCAACCGGAAAGCGAACCCGTTCGATCCACTGAACTGGGTGGTGTGGACGGGAGCGAAGCAACACAAGGCACTGGCAGTGGATTGCCAACGCCTGTCAGCACCGGAACTAACCAAGGGATGGCTGGCGAGGATGCTCTCGCACTACTCGCCTAAGATCTTGGTCGGGTTCAACATCAAGTTCGACCTGCTGCATGCAATCTTCCGCGACGAGGAGAACCTCAACGCCTACATGGATTGGATCGTAGCGGGTGGTCAGCTGTGGGACTGCCAGCTTGCGGAGTACCTGCTTGAGGGTATGCTGCCTGAGGCGCAGTACCTTAGCCTCGACGAGGTGGCGCCACGCTACGGCGGTGTGCTCAAGCCAGATGAGGTGAAGGCAATGTGGGAGGCAGGCATCGACACGCCTGACATTCCTGCTGACCTGATGCTGAAGTACCTGCCCGGTGACTTGACTAACACCGAGACGTGCTTCGTTGGGCAGCTGACTCGTGCTCGTGCTGCTGGACAAACCAAGTCCATCATGCTGAACATGGGCTCGCTGGTCTACACCATCGAAGCTGAACGCAACGGGATGAAGATCGACCAAGAGCGCGGGCTTGAACTAGCCGAGCAGATGGTCAAGGATCTGGCTGAGCTGGGCGAGAGGCTGGACAAGTACCTGCCTGCTGACCTGCCGTTCGACTTCAAGTGGACGAGCCGCCACCACCAGTCACCGCTGATCTTCGGTGGCCACATCAAGTACGAGATAGACGAGCCGATCTTCGATGACGATCTGCAACCAGTCTACTACCAGAAGAAGGAAGTGCATTACGTCCTGAAGGATGGCAGCACGACGGCAGACATGATGCACCCTGACATCGTGTACGCCAAGAGTGGCAAGAACCAAGGGCAAGCGAAGACCAAGCAGGTCACGCTCCCTGACATCGAGCGGGGTCAGAAGACCCGTAAGGCTGACCGCTTGTACAAGATGCCGGGCTACACTGAGCCGGACCCTGCATGGAAAACTTCCACTGAAGGCTTGTACTCTGTAGCGGGCGAGGTGATCGAGGCACTCGGTAATCGTGACGTTCCATTCCTGAAAGACCTGTCCCTCCGCGCCAAGATGCAGAAGGACTTGACCACCTACTTCATCGCTACTGATCCGAAGACAGGTGAGCAGTCCGGCATGCTGACACAGGTGCAAGAGGACGGCATGATCCACGGCCAGTTCAACCACACGGCCACGGTGACTGCACGCTTCAGCTCGTCCAACCCTAACTTGCAGAACCTGTCCGGTAAGGACAAGTCGCAGGTCAAGTCGCTGTTCATCAGCAGGTTCGGGAAGGACGGTGTGATCTGCCAGTCCGACTTCACCTCACTTGAGGTTTACATTCAGGCTATCCTGACCGGTGACAAGCAGCTGATCGCTGACTTGCTTGCAGGTCTGGACATGCACTGCGTGAAGGCAGCCGCGAAGAACCACGTTGACTACGAGTTCGTGCTCGACATGGTGAAGGTGCAGAAAGATCCGTTCTGGATCAAGCAGCGGAAGGGCAGTAAGGAGTACTCATTCCAGCGGGCGTATGGTGCAGGGGCTGCGGCTATCTCCCTGTCCACCGGCATGGACATTGAGGAAGTGAAGGAGCTTATCAAGGCTGACGAGGCACGCTATCCGCAGGTGACTCCGTGGTATGAGAAGCTGACGGCAAGCATTGAGGCCAGCAAGCGTGGCGTCCGCAAGGTCGTGCCGCACCCTGACTTCCCTGCCAAGCAGGTCGAGCTACGCACTGGGTTCTGGCGAGCGCCGGACAACAAGCTGTATGCGTGGATCGAACAACCGTCACCTAAGTTTGTAGTTGAGCGCGAGGGCAAGTTCTCTAACTTCACACCGACCGAGATCAAGAACTATCCGGTGCAGGGTGAGGGCGGCGAGTGGGCCAAGGCAGCCATGTGGCTGGCAGTGCGTGCGTTCTACAAGTGCAGGAACTTCGGTGGCAAGGGGCTGCTGGTAAGCCAAGTACACGACGCCTGTTACGGCGACTTCCACAACGACGTTAAGTTTGAAGCTGCGGCACTGCTGCATGCTTGCATGGAATCCGCATCGGAGTTCATGCAGTACTACTTCGGCTGGCACCAGCCAGTCCACGTCCCATCTGAAACTACATGGGGCGCCAGCATGATTGAGGAGGCCGACATTCCCGGCGTCAAGGATCGTGCTAAACATTACCGTGAACAACTCCGTCAAGACTATATGAAGGTGGCAGCATGAGCAACGTAGCACAAGCAGCAATCGCAGCAGCACTGGCCAAGGCCGCAGAACAGAACGACCAGCGTGTAGCTACTGCCGGTGGCGGCGACTACGAGCAACCCAAGGCTGGCCTGTCCATCGTGACCCTGATCGGTTACATCGAGCTGGGCATCCAGAAGCACGAGATCCCCGGCAAGCCACCATATGACAGCAACGATGTGTCGCTGATCTTTGAGCTGAACGGCGGCGTCAACAAGGGTGAAATGGTTGAGGGCAAGCTGGTCTGCAAGCGCCTGACCATCACCGAGAAGCTGTCCACCAACGAGAAGGCCCACTTCTTCAAGGTGTTCAACCAGCTGAACTACGATGGCCAAGCCACCCACATGACTCAGCTGCTGGGCAAGCACTTCCTCGGCACTGTGTACATGGACAAGAAGGGTGACAAGGAGTACGCCACCTTCAAAGGTCCAAGCGGCTACAACTTCACCGCACCGGTTGTTATCAAGGGCGACCCGCTCGACCCTGAGAACCAGACCAAGGTGCCAGTACCTGCCCCGGCCCGCGCTGATGCAGACAACAAGGTGTTCCTGTGGGACTACGCATGCAAAGAAATGTGGGATCTGATCTACATCGACGGCGAGTACGAGGCGGTGCCAGCGAAGGACGGCAAGCCAGCGCGTCCGGCCCGCAGCAAGAACCGCTTCCAAGACACGATCCGCAAGGCGAAGAACTTCCCGACCTCCCCGATCAAAGCGATCCTCGGCGAGGAAGCTCTGGACTTGGCGGACAGCCCGCTGTCGAGCGATCCGCTTGCCAGCTCGGAGTCGGCTGTGACGAGTGTGGAGTCTGCTACGCAGAGTACCACGGATGCCCCGAACACTGTGGCAGATGAAGATCCGCTGGCTGGCCTGTGATGGATGCGGTAGCCGAGGCTCTGGCCAGAGCTGCCGCTGAGCAGTCAATGCCCCAAGCTCTGCCCGTCCCGGCTGTTGTGCCGGGGCGGACACTGCTGGCGGATGGCGATTACCTCGCCTACTACTGCGGCGGTAACGAGAACACGTCACCGGGTGAAGCTCGTGATGCAGCCCGTGAGCGGCTGGAACGAATGCGTATCCTGAGTGGCTGCGAGAAGATCGTTGTACACCTTACCGATGACAGCTCAACCAAGGGGATGCGATATGCCATTGCCACAATCAACGGCTACCAGTTCAAACGCACCGGCCACAAGCCGAAGAACTGGGCGTACCTCCGCGAGTGGATGCAGTCAGGTGGCGGCGGTATGTTCAAGGTCAAGACGTGGGGAGATCGAGAGGCTGACGACGGCGCTGCATACCACGCAATGGTACTCGGCCCGCAGCTGGCTGTCCTGACCTGTGCTGACAAAGACTGGCGCATGATCCCCGGCTGGCACATCGACTGGAAGTCATGGCTGCTCACGTTCGTGGCACCTAAGACGTTCCGCATCGACGCACTGGACGGGCACATTCACGGCGAGTACTTCTTCTGGCTTCAGTGCCTGATGGGTGACGGCGTGGACTGCATACCCGGCCTGCCTAAGTACTGTGTCAGCGGTAAGCCCAAGCTCATGGGCGAGAAGACTGCCGAGAAGTTCATGCAGATGAACGACGTGCAGGACAACGACAAAGCATTCTCCGTGGTCGGTGCGTTGTATCGAACCTACTATGGTGACGGTTGGCCAGATGCCTTGGCCGAGCAGATGGCGCTGCTCTGGATGCGCCGCGATGCAACAGCAGAGATTGACGATTGCCTGAGGTATCTCGGGCCGTTCGTGGAGCGAACCATGCAGCCAGCATTCAACAGGCTGATGGCCCGCGTAACCCAAATGAAGCAGGAGGCGGAAGCCCTATGCAAAAGCTGACGTATGCAGGAGTGGCCACCGTTCGGGCTACTCTGTTGCAGCGGCAGGCTGGTAAGTGCGCCCTGTGCGGAAGACCACCCAAGACTCCATGCCTCGACCACTGCCATACCAATGGCTGGATACGAGGTGTGTTGTGCAGCGGGTGCAACGCCATGCTTGGCAAGCTGGAGAACAACCGAGGCCGGTATGGACTGTCAGACTTCGGTGCCTTCGCTGCGTTCCTTGGGGGCGTGGCGCAGTATCTCCATACCCACAAGCTGGGACCAACCAACCTGCTTCACCCAACCTACAAAACAACTGACGAGAAGCGCCTCGCTCGGAATGAAAAAGCACGGAAGACCCGTGCCAAATCCAAGACGGAGGCAACATGAAACCAGCCATCAAGATCGGCTTACTCGACATCGAAACCGCACCCATCCGCGCTGCGGTGTGGGGCTTGTGGATGAACAACGTCGGACTCAACATGATTGAGCGCGACTGGTACATCCTGTCGTACTGCTTCAAGTGGCTTGGTGATCCCAAGATCCACTACACCGACAAGCGCAAGTCGTGGGACGATGAAGACGACACCGCTATGCTGGCAGAATTATGGAAGTTTCTTGACGAAGCTGACGTAATTGTGGCACAAAACGGCCGCCGCTTCGACGCCAAGAAGATCAACGCCCGGTTCATCCTCAACGGGTTCCCGCCACCATCGCCGTACAAGATCGTCGATACACTGGAGCAGGCCAAGTCCAGCTTCGGGTTCACCAGCAACAAGCTGGAATACATGACCGACAAGCTGTGCAGCGTGAAGAAGATCAAGCACAATGAGTTCCCCGGCTTTGAGCTGTGGAAGGAGTGCCTGAAGGGTAACCCGAAAGCGTGGCGCTCCATGAAGAAGTACAACATCCAAGACGTTACGTCGATGGAAGAACTGTACCTCATCATGCTGCCGTGGATGAAGGGACACCCGAACTATGGCCTGTACATAAACCCAGACGCACCGTGCTGCAACCGCTGCGGTAGCGAGGAGATAGAGAAACGTGGAACCTACAAAACCGACGTCGGCGTTTACCAGCGATACCACTGCAAAGGCTGCGGAGGTTGGCTCCGTGGGCGCAAGCTGCTCAACTCCCCAGAAGCTCGCCGTATGCTGCTCACTGGCGTCTGATGAGTGCTATTGCACGACTGGCGAACAGGCGGACAACTGCGTATGGTCACGGAGTGTAGCGATGAGCCCAGCTCATGCTGCCCCATACCCGGATGGCAATCCGAAGTCGATCCAAGGCGCCAAGAAGCACAGCCTTAGGTTCCTGCCGCTGCCTGCACAGGTGGCGGTCAACCAAGCCTTCGCTGACGGAGCTGCTAAGTATGGTGCTGCCAACTGGCGTGAGAAGGGTGTGGCGGCTACGGTCTACATTGACGCTGCTCTGCGGCACATCGGCCTGTACTTTGACTGCGGTCAGCAGAACGCCAGCGACAGTGGAATCCACAACCTCGGTCATGCAATGGCTTGCCTTGCAATCATCATCGACGCCGAACACAACGGCACGCTGACTGATGACCGCCCGTACCCCTGCGTCGATGGTGACGCCCTCCTGAAACGGTGACATGATGTTCTGGAAACTGATAGCACGGCTAGTTTCGACGCCGTGCGTGGCCGACTGGCTAATCCGTCGAGCAATGAAGACGCCCTACACCCACATCTACCACCCGCGTGGACTGTACATGGGCCGTTGGTGGCTGTTTAATCCATACCCTGCGGAGTCCTCGGGCAGCAAGAACAGGTTCCCAATAAGCATCCGCATCCATCACATCTGTCTGCCGGACGATGCGAGGGACATGCACGACCACCCATGGAACGCACGGACAATCATCCTGAAGGGTGGCTACCGTGAGAACCGGTTGGTCAACGGCAAGGTTGTACGCTTCTGGCGCACTCGCGGCGATACTGCCAAGATCAACTTCGGCGAGTATCACGCAATCAAGTATCTGTCACCCGGTGGTGTTTGGACAATCTTCATTACCGGCAAGTACCGTGGAACTTGGGGCTTCCTCGTTAACGGTGCGAAAGTTCAATGGCGCAAATACACAGGTTATCAGGAGTAAGTTATGCAAGAGTGTTTCCAAACCCCAGTATTCCGTGGGTTGTCCGACAGCCTGCAATGTGCCATCGACATTCAGAATGACACTGCGGTCGGGGCCGTACTGATGAATGTGGACGCTGCGTTTCGCGGCGGTGCAATCACCCAAGAACAATACGACGAACTGAAGTCGGATGCGGAGGACGCTGGTTATGAGTTTCTTTGATCTCCCGGCCCGTCGCCATCTGGTACACAAGCCAGTCGAGTTCCGCAACTTGTGTGCTGAAGCCAAGAAGCGGATCGAATCTGTCTGCACGGACAAGTGGCTGTGGCAGATTAAGTACGATGGCTGCATGGGTATCGTGCTGAAGCGCGGTGACAGCGCCCAAATGTACAGCCGGGAAGGGAACATCGTTCTGTCCTGCGCCCACATCCTGCAAGAGCTGATCGACAAGGACTACCCGGACGGCGCCTACTTCGGTGAGGTGTGGTCAGCGGGCATGGAGTTCAAGGACATCAGCGGGATGTACCGCCGCCAGTACAGCGACGACCGCTCCAAGTCGCAGCTGGTGTACAAGCTGTTTGACTACGTTCCAATGCGGGAGTTCATGTGCGGTGTTGACAACGTATGTTATGGGGCGCGGTGGATGCGCCTGTCCAATGCCCACAGCGTCCGCAACCACACCGGCGACAACAAAGTCCAGCTGGCCCACACGTTCGTCTACTCGGACGCGGCGCTGGAAGAATCCGACAACGGCATCAAGCAGCTTCGGGAGTGGGGCCATGTCTTTGGCACAGATGGTTATGTTGCAAAAGCATACGGTGGTGACTGGACTGCTGGAGACGGCAAGAAAGGTCAGACGATCAAGGTCAAGGATCACATTAGCGTTGACCTTCGCTGCCGTGGCGTGGTTGAGGGCGAGGGGAAGTTCACCGGCATGGTCGGAGCGCTGCTGGTTGAGTGGCGCGGGCAAGTTGTCACAGTTTCTGGCGGCAAGCTCACGAATGACGAGCGTCGCAAGTACTTCAATCCGCAGGATCTGTACGCCCTCGGAGGAATCCGTGGTCAGATTGTTGAAGTACACGCACTCGGACTGACCCCAGACGGCCAGCTACGCGAACCACGTTTCCAACGAATCCGACACGACAAGACAGAGCCTAGTGAATGAACCAGATCGAGCTTGAGCAAGAAATGCTGGACGGCGGCCGGGCACGAGCCCTGCGTCACATCGAGAACAACGAGGATAAAGGGCAGGCGCACAACAACCCGTATGCCCAAGCGGTGTATCGGCGGTTCGTCCTGCCTCTTGCTGAGCTGGTGAAGGAGTACTGCGCCGACAATGGCAGCGGCCCAAGGGCGCGAGGCAAAGGCTTCCTGCGTACCTTCGACCCGCTGGTGCTGTCGTTCATCACGGTGCGCTCCGTGCTGGCCTGCGTGTCCGACGAGGACAACCGCCTCACGGCGATGGCCAGTAAGCTGGGGCGCTCCGTGTACGGCGAGAAGCTGCTGACGGAGTTTGAGGAGATCAACCCCAAGCTGTACTACACGCTGGTCAACGACTTTGAACGCCGCATGACCAAGAGCGAAAAGCACCGGATGGTGGTGTTCAAGCGGGAGGCCGAGAGCAATGGCATAGCGCTGCCTGTGTGGACGACTGAGGACTGCGCCGCCGTAGGCAGTATCCTTCTATACCTCGCCCGTGACATCGGGCTGGTATCCTTGTCACAGGTCGTCCTGCGCCGTAAGCCGACCCTCCTCATCGACGTGGCCGACGACATCAAGGGCCTGATCGGGCAGATCACCGAGTTTGTTGCGGGTGGTTCGCCGATGGTAATGCCTTGCATTGAGCCACCCCGTGACTGGGTGAGCCCAAACGACGGCGGGTTCCACACGGATGACATGCGTCGCCAGAGCCCCTGCTGCGTCCGTGGCAGGCCGTATGTCGAGGATGAGGCCGATATACCACCCAGCTCCTTGCGTGCCCTGAATCGCCTACAGCGCGACAAGTGGGCCATCAACAGCCGTATCCTCGACGCGGTGGATCTGGTCAGCAAATACTTCGACGTGGGCGAAGTGCTATCACAGGCGGAAATGCCGAAGCCCGACCGCCCTGAGTGGCTGGACGAGGACATGGGCAAGGAGGCTATGAACCCTGAGCAGCTCGCTGAGTTCCAGTCGTGGAAGGCCAGCGTCAGGGAGTGGCACACCGAGACAAAGATCCGTGGTGTGCAGTGGGGACGGTACTACGAGGCTCTGCGGGTTGCCCGCAAGTTCCGTGGCCAGCCGCTCTACTTCGTGTACCAGTTCGACTTCCGTGGTCGGATGTACGCCATGACCAGCGGCGTCAGCCCGCAGGGTAGCGACCTCCAGAAGGCGCTCCTGATGGCTTGCGACGGCGCTCCTATCAACACTGTGGACGCTCAGTTCTGGTTCAAGCTCGCGGCATCCAGCCGGTTCGGGAACGACAAAGGCAGCCTACAGGAACGCATCCAGTGGGTGGACGAAAACCATGAGCTATTTCTCGCTATCGCGGCAGACCCTGTATCTCATAGACAATGGGCAGAGGCTGACTGTCCATTCCAATTCTTGGCGTGGTGCTACGAGTACGCTGACTGGCGTGCATATCCGCAGTCATTTCAGACTAGGCTTCCGCTCGGCCAAGATGGGAGCTGCAATGGGCTTCAACATTTCTCAGCAATGCTGCGTGATGAGGCTGGCGGTGTGGCGACGAACCTCGTTCCGTCACTACGCAAACAAGACATTTACGCTCTCGTGGCTGTCCGTACCGCTGAACTGGTTAGCCAAGCGCCGGACGACGATCAAGCAATAGCACAACGCTGGAAGACGCACACCCTATCCCGTGGTCTGGTCAAGCGGTCGGTGATGACGCTTCCATACGGGTCAACTCGGTTCAGCTGTGCAGAGTTCATCCTCAAGGAGTACCTGAAGAAGGGCCAAGCGCCTGAATTCATGAAGGATGAGTACAACCGGGCCAGTAGCTGGCTGTCGTACAAGGTGTGGCAGGCCATCGCTGACGTGGTGGTCAAGGCTCCAGAGGCGATGAAGTGGCTGCAAGACGCTAGCGACGAGTTGATACTCAACGGCGAGGCTCTGCCAACGTGGAGAGCGCCGAACGGGTTCGTTGTTCGCCAGCGGTACAACAAGGTAGAGTCCACCCGGATCAACACCCGGCTGCTGGGCGACGTTCGCATTCAGATCAAGGTAGGCGCAATGAGCGCCGAGGTGGATAAGCGTGGCCACCGTAATGGCATTGCTCCTAACTTTGTGCATAGCTGTGATGCTGCACATATGCACTCTCTTATTTGCGCGGCGGAGGAAGCAGGTCTTGGTCACTTGGCTTTCATTCACGACGATTACGGCGCTCTTGCTCCTGACGTTGCAAAGCTGCACGAGCTGATCCGCAAGACTTTCGTTGACATGTACACCAACCATAACCCGTTGCAAGAGTTCAAAGACCTGCACGGAATCCAAGCAGAGCTGCCCGCCGTGGGTGAACTCGACATCAATCTGGTCCATCAGTCGCAGTATTTCTTCTGCGGCTAATTGGCTCACTATATGGACTACGGAGATTTATCGCATGTTTTCATCTATCTGCAACAGTGTGAAACGTAAGTTACTGTCAATCGTAGGAAAGGAAGTAATACAGAACTATGACCTATCAGTAGGTCAGTACCAGTCTGCTGTACAACAGTTCATAAAAGCCAACGAGCTTCTGAAACATGAGCTGGAATCCTACCAAGAGCGACTGGCAATCAAGTCAGAAGAAGCAGTGGCTCTGCGTAAAGAAGCAGATGGTCTACGATTTGAATTGGAAGCAGTACAACAGCCTGTAGTAGTTAAGGAACAGGTGTGGGTAATGGCTCCAGAAGTGTACAAGAAGTTTTGTGCTAGCTTCGGTGCGCCTGTTATCAACGGCAACAGCCATAAAGACGAGGCAGCTTTCAAGCTTGGTGTCCAGTGCGTGCTTGCCCGCATAGGTGAAGCGTATGTCAGCCGTTAAGATCTACCTGATCGAAAACGGGCAATTGGCTCACTATATGGACTCAGAAGCATCCGTCAGAAAAGACGTGCTTGCTGCGCTACGTTGGTTACACAAGCAGATGACAGAATCTGGATGGCGAAACGTCAATCCACCCGAAACGCTGGTCGATCACTGCATGCAGGAATACATGTTCCTGTATGTTGGTAACTCGATCATCGCGGTAGACGTGGTTGAGCCGTGGTTCGTGGCGGAAACTGTCCTCGCTGAAGAATTCAACGCACCGTTCGCTGGCGACACTGGCGCTGACGTGTCTGAAATTACCACTGCTATGGCTATCATGGCCGCAGCAGCTGGTTGCACCATGTACTCTCTCGGTACTAGGGCCAATACTCGGCAACGGGGCTTGGCCCGTCTTTTCGAGAAGACAGGTGCGAGACTCTCCACCATAGAACTCGTCAAGGAATTGCCATGAGTAAGAAGATTAAGAAAATTGCCAAAGTAGCAGCGAAGGTCGTCACCGTTGGTGCGTCTGGTAGCGACGGCTGGGGCAGTAAAGCAGTGGGCGCCTTGTCAGGTGGCCTCGTTGGGGATAGTTCAGTCTACGGGGAAACCGGTGGTCTGAAGGGAATCCTCGGTGGTGCTGCGCCAGTCGTTGACAACGGCGCCGCTGCCGCAACAGACAATCTGGCCAAGACCCAGATGCAAATTGCTACGCAACAAGCACAGCAAGCCTCTGCGGAAGCAGTAGAGCAGGCCCGTGCATCCGCCAATGCAATCCAGCTGGCTAACGACCGCTCCGCTGCGCAGGCCGCAGCCGATCAACTGAAGCCAGTAGATCAAGCTGAGGCTGACGTGCAGCTCGGTGGCAAGGCTGACTCCGCTACTGCCCGCCGCAAGAAGTTCAACACCGCATCCGTGGGTGCTGGCCAAGGTGGCCCGGCAATCCGCATTTGAGGTGACGCATGAACTACGACCGCTCAGCTAAGCAAGAGTTCGACGCACAAGACGGTATGCGGCAGGTGATGATCGACCGCTTTGAGCGGCTGTCACAGCTTACCATCCCGTCGATTCTGCCTGACGAGGATTATCAGGCAGAGCAGGACCAACTTACAAACGGCTTCACCAGTCTTGGGGCGCAGTGCGTAACGCACCTAACCAACAAGCTGATGAACGCTATGTTCGCACCATCCCGCCCGTTCTTCCGACTGGGCATGGACAACAACCTGCTCAAGGAACTGTCCGACAAACTCGGCGTTGCTGAAGGCGAGATCACCGACGCACTGGCCCAAGGCGAGCGCGATGCGATGGCCGAGCTGGAGCGCGAGGGCTGCCGGGAATCCCTGTACGAGGGCATGGCACATCTGGTCACACTGGGCAACGTCCTCATGGATATGTCCGGCGACACGCTGGTCTTCACAGGAGTTCGTGACTACACCGTTCGGCGTAATGCCAAGGGTGTGACCACTTGCCTCGTCATCCGCGAACAGGTCCGCTTTGAGGACTTGGAGGAGGATGCACAGAAGAAGTACAGCGAAGCCCGTGGCGCCTGCGACTACGACAAGGAGGTCTGCACCTACAAGATGGTCAAGCTCGTCAAGGGCATGTACCGTGAATCCTTCTGGGTAGAAGACGTGAACCTCGGTGAGGATTACGTCGGCAAGTACAAGCCTGAAAACGTCCCGTACCGTGCATTGACGTGGCGCCTGCCGCTGCGCCAGCACTATGGCATTGGCCGTGTTGAGGAGTACGCAAACGACTTCGCCACTAACGACCAAGTTGCAGAGGCTACCGCTGACGGCGCGATCCTCGCCTCTCAGTTCAAGTGGCTGGCCAACCCCGGTGGCATGACTCGCCCTGAGGACATGAGCCTGTCGAAGAACGGCGACGTGATCCCCGGCATCAAGGGTGACCTTGAGCTGGTGTTCGCCAACATCGGCCAGCAGCTACAAACCATCCTCGCCATCGGCAACGACTACAAGCAACGCCTCGGCGCTGGCTTCCTGCTGTCGTCCGCCGTGACCCGCCAAGCTGAGCGTGTGACTGCCGAAGAAATTCGCATGCAGATCATGGAGCTTGAGGGCAGCCTCGGTGGTGTGTACAGCCGACTGGCACTCAGCATCCAAGGCCCACTCGCTGGGTGGCTGCTGAAGAAGGCGAAGGTCAACATAAAGGGCACCAAGATCAAGCCGGTGGTAATCACTGGATTGGACGCACTGTCCCGCAACGGCGATCTGGAACGCATGCGTGCATTCCTAGGTGACGCTGCTGCACTCGACGGCATCCAGCCTCAAACCCGTTCGATCCTCAACGCTGACAACATCATCAGCGATATGGCGGCGGGCAACGGTGTGGACAAAGGCCGGTACATCCTGTCTCCTGAGCAACAGCAGGCGAACAACGCCGCGCTGCAATCGCAAGCCCTACAACAGCAAGCGGCCACGAACACAGTTGACGCCGCTACTATCCCACAAGAGAGAGCAT
>Ga0247819_10000151_pt1 | contig 42522 bp, 36 predicted proteins | sample 13C_Xylose_Day6_FD_193428 | JGI IMG/M metagenome (GOLD analysis project Ga0247819, IMG submission 193428) | Soil microbial communities from agricultural site in Penn Yan, New York, United States - 13C_Xylose_Day6 | ecosystem: Environmental > Terrestrial > Soil > Agricultural land | place: USA... | reverse complement strand
GGCACGGCTAGAGACTTCGAACGCGTGCGCCACCGGCTCCCGGCAGAAAACCACTTCATCGAGTACAGATTCCCTGACCTGCCCCAGCTACCGCAGCAAACCACGCCGGTAAAGAACGAGATACACATGATCTGGGTCGGGGAAAACAGGCTTCCCGCCAATTTGAGCTGGAACATCAGGGAGAACGCCGATAACGCTTACTACCGTTTCATCCTTCATGGAGACGGCGGTGCACCGACGCTTGCGGCAATACGCCAGTCGCTCGAAGCAACCAGCGTCGAAGTCCGCAGCCTGCACGATCAACCGTTCTTCAAGCAATTTATCAACAGCTCCGAAGGCGACGGTTTCAACTACTTCCGTAGTCCTGACAGCCCAGCACGTAACTTAGCGGCTGCGGCGGACTTCCTGCGTTACAGGCTGATCTATGAGTATGGGGGGATCTATATGGATATCGATGACAGCCTCGCACCTGTCATTGCTAAAGAGCTGTCCGCAGCTCCGCACGATGTGCTGCTCGGTAGTCGCTTCCGAATGCCTTGGAACGGGGACCGACTGATCAACAATTCCCATTTCGCCAGCCACCCGAACAACCCGCTGCTGAAGAAGCTCCTGGATACTGCGAACCAACGATTCCATCTCTTATCAGAGGCATTCAAGACCACCCCCCGCACAATCAAAGGCGCTGAGGCACTCAACCAGTTCATGAGCACAATCTCCGAAGTCTGTGGACCGAAGGTGTTTGATGATGTGCTGAAGGCACACCGGCCTGACTATGCGAAGCTGATTGAGTACATCATGAAGGCGGCCAACATCAACTCCGACGAATACAAACGCTGGCTCACCGCGGCGCTGGATCACTACTTCCCACTGAGGATTGGTGGCCCTGTGCCAATCAGCACAGGCAGCGCGCACAGCTGGAATGAACTCTGACACCTATATCACAGGGCACTCACCTGGCAGTAGAACAGCCACGCGACCGTCGTGAACGTTTTTATTTACACAAAATCTAACACGCCTTAAAAAACACGCTAGAAAAGGCCTAAAAGGTCAAATTTAATCGATATCAGCCTGATAAAAATGTCGAACGTCATGTTTAACTTGACACCCTCTGCCCCCCCGTTGATTATTTTTCCCGCCTCGCAATACCCGCCTCCGGTCACAGGAGGCGTCACGCCGCTCCAACATAAAAGGTGAACAATATGGAGCTCATCCGCTTGACCTTGCCGTGCCCGCACGCCGCGTCCGCTGTCCATGCCCTGGAGCCCCGCCAGCATGCAGCATGACCAGAGCACTTCGGCAAACAGCCAGTTTCGCAAGTCCCTGCGCCTTTGGCAGGTCGTGATCATTGGCCTGGCGTACCTCACGCCAATGACCGTATTCGACACCTTCGGCATCGTCTCCGGGATCACCGCCGGGCACGTGCCCAGCGCCTATATCCTGGCGCTGCTCGGCGTGCTGTTCACCGCCGTGAGTTACGGCACCCTGGTGCGGCGCTTCCCACAGTCTGGTTCGGCTTACACCTACACCCAGCGGGCGATCAATCCGCACGTGGGCTTTCTGGTGGGTTGGTCGTCTTTGCTCGACTATCTGCTGCTGCCGATGGTCAATGCCCTGCTGGCCAAGCTCTACCTCTCGGCGATGTTCCCCGAAGTCCCGCAATGGATCTGGGTGGCCGGCTTCGTCACCCTGATCAGCCTGATCAATATGCGCAGCATCAACCTGGTGGCGCACTTCAACGCCCTGTTCGTGGCGGTGCAGGTGGTGATCATCGCGGTGTTCATCTACCTGTGCGTGCGCGGCCTGGACCACGGCGAGGGCATGGGCACCGCCTGGAGCCTGGCGCCGTTCGCGGATGCGCAGACCCAGTTCAGCGCCCTGGCTGCCGGGGCGACGATCTTGTGCTTCTCGTTCCTGGGCTTCGATGCGGTGACCTGCCTGTCTGAAGAAACCCGCGACCCGGGCAAGACCATCCCACGGGCGATCTTCCTCACCGCGCTGATTGGTGGCGCGGTGTTCATCCTGGTGTCGTACTTCATCCAGGCGTACTTCCCGACCATGCAGCGCTTCCACGACCAGGAAGCAGCCCTGCCGGAGATTGCCCTGTACGTGGGCGGCAAGCTGTTCCAGTCGGTGTTCATCGCCTGCACGGTGATCAATACCATCGCCTCGGGCCTGGCCTCGCAGACCAGCGTGTCGCGCCTGCTGTATGTGATGGGTCGCGACAAGGTGATCCCCAGCGGGGTGTTCGCCCGCCTGCATGCGCGCTACCAGACCCCGGTGCTGAACATTGCGGTAGTCGGCTTGATCGCGCTGTCGGCGATCTTCTTCGACCTGGTGACCGCCACCTCGGTGATCAACTTTGGCGCGCTGGTGGCGTTCAGCTTCGTCAACCTGTCGGTGATCAACCATTGCTACCTGCGCGAGAAGCGCAACAAGGGCCTGGCCAACCACCTCAAGTACCTGGTCCTGCCGACCATAGGTTTTTGCATCATCGTCTCGCTGTGGCTGGACCTCAACCAACACTCGCTACTGTTCGGTGGCGCCTGGGCGCTGGCCGGGCTGATCTACCTCGGTTGGCTGACCAAAGCCTTCCGGGTAGCACCGCCAAACTGCATCGCTGAATGACCACCCTGCCGACGCCCGCCTGATCGCGGGCGTTGCCCTTTTCTCGACAAGGAATGCTGCCATGCTGCTGCGCCGCCTCTCCATCCAGTGGAAGATCACCCTGCTCGCCGGCCTGTGCCTGCTGGTGATCGTCGCCCTGCTGGTGGCCACTTCGCTGACCCAGGCCCGACGCAGCGCGGCGCAGGTCTTCACGGCCAACACCGAATTGCTCGATCACAGCGCGCGCCTGCGCCTGCAAGCCCACGCTGAAACCCAAGCGCTGCGCATCCAGCGCTACTTCATGGATACTTATCAATACGGCAATGGCTTTGCCCGCCTGGTGCAGGTGCTCAAGCAGCGTGGCGACGCCGATCTGCGCGCCGAGCTGACCACTCAGGCCCGCGCTGCCTTGGCCGGCAACCCAGACCTGATCGGCCTGTACCTGGTGTTCGCGCCCAATGCGCTCGACCAGCGCGACGCCAGCTTCGTCAATCACGATGCCCAGGGCAGCAACGACAGCGGCCGCTTCTCGCTGTACTGGTCGCAGCCACGTCCCGGCACTCTGGAGTCAGAGGCCATGCCCGAATCGATGCTGGCCGACACCAGCGTCGGCGCCAATGGCTCGCCCTACAACCGCTGGCTGACCTGCCCGCAGGAAACCGCCAAGGCCTGCGTGCTCGATCCGTACTTCGATGAGGTCAATGGCCGCCAGGTACTGATGACCAGCATTGCCCTGCCCTTGCTGGAAAACGGCCAGGTAGTCGGCGTGGTTGGCCTGGATATCGGCTTGGACAACTTGCAGCAACTGAGCCTGGCGGGACGTCAGGAATTGTTCGACGGCCAGGGCCAGGTCAGCATCGTCAGCCCGGTCGGGTTGCTCGCCGGACACAGCCGCGACAGTGCCCAGCTGAGCAAGACCCTGGAACAGACCTTTGGCCCGCAGGCGCACGAATTGCTCGCCAGCATGCGCGCAGGCCAACCGGTACAGCGCCTGGATGACGGCCAGATGCGCATCTCCCACCCGTTCGCTCCGATCCCCGGCGCTGCGCCCTGGCAGGTGCTGCTGGAGCTGCCGGAAGCGGTGTTGCAAGCACCGGCGATTGCCCTCAACCAACGCCTGGACGCACACAATCAAGCCGCCAATGTCACCAGCCTGGTGATTGGCCTGGTGGCTGCGGTGCTGGGTCTGTTGCTGGTCTGGCTGACCGCCCGTGGCGTGACCCGGCCGATACTGGCCGTGGCCGAGCGCCTGCGCGACATCGCCAGTGGCGAAGGTGACCTGACCCGCCGCCTGGACTATGCCCGCCAGGACGAGCTGGGCCAATTGACTGGTTGGTTCAACCGCTTCCTGGACAAGCTGCAACCGGTGATCGCCCAGGTCAAAGGCTCGCTGCACGAAGCACGCGGCACTGCCGATCAGTCCGCCGCCATCGCCAGCCAGACCAGCAACGGCATGCAGCAACAACAACGCGAGATCGAACAGGTGGCCACCGCCGCCAACGAGATGAGTGCCACCGCCCAGGACGTCGCCCACAACGCAGCGCAGGCCGCGCAAGCGGCGCGCGGCGCTGATCAAGCCAGCCGTGAAGGCTTGCAACGGATCTCCGGCACCCGCCAAACCATCGTCCGCCTGGCCAGCGATATGGACGCTGCCATGGACGAGGCGCGGGCACTGGAGAGCCGCAGCGAGCAGATCGGCTCGGTGCTGGAGGTGATTCGCGCGATAGCCGAACAGACCAACCTGTTGGCCCTGAACGCCGCCATCGAAGCCGCCCGCGCCGGCGAAGCTGGACGCGGCTTTGCCGTGGTGGCCGATGAAGTACGCAACCTGGCCCAGCGCACCCAAGTGTCGGTGGAAGAGATTCGCCAGGTGATCGAAGGCCTGCAACAGGGGACTCGCGATGTGGTCGGGGCCATGCACGAGGGCCAGCGCCAGGCTCAGGACAGTGCCAGCCAGATGGAACAGGCCTTGCCTGCACTGCAGCGAATCGGTGAGGCTGTGGCGGTGATCACCGACATGAACCTGCAGATTGCCTCGGCTGCCGAGGAGCAGAGCGCAGTGGCTGAAGAGGTCAACCGCAACGTGGCGGGGATTCGTGATGTCACCGAGTCGCTGTCGGGCCAAGCCGATGAGTCGGCGCGGATCAGCCAGGCGTTGAACCGGCTGGCCAATCAGCAGCAAGCATTGATGGAACAGTTCCGCGTCTAGTCAGTGGCGGCCCTATCGCGGGGCAAGCCCGCTCCCACGCTCCCCCTGCCAAAGGGCTGCCCTGCCTCGGCATCGTGGGAGCGGGCTTGCCCCGCGATCGAGCTGCCACTGACACCCACAGCACTAGCGCCTTAAAAGAGTTTTAGTTATGGAAACACCAAGCAAACCGGCATTCTTCGACCTCACCAGCGAGCAAGGCCTGCTGCGCACTTCGATTGCCGTCACCCTGTTCATCGCCACTATCGGCATCGCCTTCGGCCTGGCCTCGGGCTCGTTCTCTATCGTCTTCGATGGCGTCTACTCGCTGGTCGACGCCAGCATGAGCGGCTTGTCGCTGGTGGTGGTCAAGCTGATCACTGCCCACGTCACTAGCAAACAAATGTCGCGCAAGCTGCGCGAGCGCTTCACCATGGGCTTCTGGCACCTGGAACCGATGGTACTGGCGCTCAACGGCATCCTGCTCAGTGGCGTTGCGGTCTATGCACTGATTAACGCCGTGAGCAGCCTGCTCGAAGGCGGGCGCCATCTGGAGTTCGGCATTGCCTTGATCTACGCGGTGCTGACGGTGATCGCCTGTCTCACCATCGCCGTGGTCGAAGCACGGGCCAACCGCACACTCAACTCAGACTTCGTGCGCATGGACGTCAAGGGCTGGGTGATGTCGGCCAGCATCACTGCCGCGCTGTTGATCGCCTTCTGCGTCGGTTTCGCCATCCAGGGCACTGAGTGGCAATGGATTTCGCCGTACATCGACCCGGCCGTGCTGGCCCTGGTGTGCCTGGTGATCATCCCGTTGCCGCTATCGGTGGTGCGCCAGGCCATGGCCGAGATCTTCCTGGTGACGCCAAGCGATCTGAAGCAACACGTCGACAGCGTGGCCCAGGCGTTCGTCGCCAAGCACGGCTTGCAGTCGTACCGCGCCTATGTGGCCAAGGTCGGGCGCTCGCGGGAAATCGAGCTGTACTTCATCGTGCCCACGACAATGGCCGCCAGAACCATCAGCGAGTGGGATGCCCTGCGCAACGAGATCGGCGACGCGGTCGGCGGCGAAGGGCCGGATCGCTGGATCACGGTCGTGTTCACTGGCGATCCGGAGTGGGCCGAATAGCCTTGCTCATTGCTGGCCCAATTGCCCAAGGTCGGCCGCCAGTTGCAGGCGGGCGGTGTACCAGTCGACCACCGCGGCAACCCGCCGCTGCCGCGCCGAGGCCAGATCGTTCTGGGCGTTGAGCAGCTCGATGATACTGCCGACCCCGGCCTTGTAGCGCCCCAGCGCAACCCGATGCGATTGGCTGGCGCTGCCAACCAAGCGGCGACTGATGGCCAGTGCGCGGGTTCGTGCATCGAGGGTCTGCCGGCTTCTCCATACACTTAGGGCAATCGCGCGCTCAGCCTGCTGCAAGTCCTGCTCGCGAGCGCCCGCTTCGTACTCGGCGGCGCGCGCCCGGCGCCGGGCGAGAAAGCCATCGAAGATCGGCACCGTCACCTGCAAGCCGACACTCCAGGTCTCGATCTGCTGGCGCGAGGCGACCTGCTCGACGGGCGTGTCGTCATGTCGGTAGCTGCTGTACAGGGCGATCCGCGGGCGGCCCTCGGCCCTTTGCGCTTCTGCCCTGGCCAGGGTTGAAGACCATTCGGCGCGCGCCCTTTCAACCGACGGGTGAGTCAGGCGGGCCTGCTCCATCAAGGCATCGACACTGACCATGAACGCCTCCTCCTGCCCTTCAGGATCGTTGAGCACCTCCAGCCGCAGCGGCGCTGAGGGCGACAGGTTCAGGGCACTGGCCAGCGCGCCCTGGGCGGTCGCCAGATCACCCTCGGCCAATACCCGCTCCAGCTGCGCCTGCTCGAAGGTGGTCTGCGCCTGCAATCGGTCGGCCTGCTCGCCTGCGCCGGCCTGGTGCTTGGCAGTGGTGACCTTGAGGCTATCGGCAGCCAGCGATTCGATGCTGCGACGGGCCTCCAGCAGCGCGCCAGTGGCCTGCACTTGGTAGAACGCCTTGCTGGTGTTGAGCACCACCTCCTGGATTTTCTCTACGCGGCTGCTGCTGGCGGCGTTGAGCAACTGGCGGGCGCTTTCGACCTTGGCCTTGCGCAGGCCGAAGTCATACAGCACCCAGCTCAGGTCCAGGCCATAGCTGCTGGTGCGCGCATCGAGGGTCGAATTGGCCTCGGAAAAGCCATCGTAACGGGTCTTGCGGTTGGCCCGGCCGCTACGGGCTACGCCTTGCAACGTCGGCCAGTACGCCGAACGCTCGGCATCCATGCTGGCCTGGCTGCTCAGCTGCGTGCGCCAGGCCGCCTCCACCTCGGGGTCGGCGCACAAGGCCATGGCCACTGCCTGCGACAGCGCCAGCGCCTGCCCAGCGCGCAGCGGCTCGGGGCAGGCCTGCACCGCCGCCGCTGCCGCTCCCGGCATACTCAACAAGGCCAGCATGCCCAGTAGCGCCCAGCGCCGATTCATGGGCTGCTGTCGGGCATCGGCCCGACGTGAGCAATGCGCCCGTTGTGCAACGCCAGCACCCGTTGCGCCGAGCGAATGGTCTCGGGCCGGTGGGCGACGATCACCCGGGTGATGTTCAGCGACTGCAAAGCCTGGTTGACTGCCGCCTCGCGGTGAATATCGAGGTGGCTGGTGGCCTCGTCGAGAAACAGCAGCTTCGGCCGCCGATACAGTGCGCGAGCCAGCAGGATGCGCTGCTTCTGCCCGCCAGAAAGCACCGTGCCCATATCACCGACCAGGGTGTTGTAGGCCATTGGCATGCGGGCGATGTCATCGTGCACTGCCGCCAGGCGTGCGCACTGCTCGACCCAGGCCTGGTCGGTATCGCTGGCGAAGAAACTGATGTTGTCGCCAATGGAGCCGGCAAACAGCACATCGTCCTGCAGCACCGTACTGCTGATCTGGCGCAGGCGCTCGAGGTTGTTGGCGTCGATCGGCTCGTCGTCGAGCAGCACCTGGCCTTCGACCGGTGGCAGGATGCCAAGCATAACGTTGAGCAAGGTGGTCTTGCCGCATCCCGACGGGCCGACAATGGCCACTGACTCACCAGGTTCGATCGTCAGCGAGACGTCGTCGAGCACCCAGGGTTCATAATCGGAGTAGCGAAACCTGAGCTTGCGCACTTGCAGGCGCGGCACGCGCGCGCAGGTCGCGCTATCGGCGGGCAGCGGCGTTGGCCTGCGCTCGGCGCTTTGCAATACGATATCGGCCAGCCGCTCGCCATGCAGACGCAGCATCAGCACATCGACCAGTTTGTCGATCAGGCCCGCCACGCGGCCATTGAACTGATCCTTGTAGGCGTTGAAGGCGATCAGCATACCGGCGCTGAATGCGCCGTCGATCACCTGCTTGGCGCCCAGCCAGATCACCAGCAGGGTCACACTGCCGAACAGCAAACCGTTGAACGCGCGGTACAGCAGCTGAAGTTTCTGCGGGCGCAGTCCGGCGTTGATCTCGTCGACCAGCAGGCCGCCCCAGACCGTGGCACGCTGCTCTTGATGGGCAAACAGCTTGATCGTGCGCACCCCGCGCAAGGTCTCGAGAAAGTAGCTCTGCTGCTTGGCAGCGCGCACCAGCTCCTCTTCACTGGCGCGGCGCAGCGGGCCGAACCAGGCCCAGCGCGCCAGCGCGTAGAGCAGCATGGCGGTGACGGCGATCAGCGCCAATGGCGGGCTGTATAGAAACATCAGCACCAGCGTGACCACGGTCATCACGCCGTCGAGCAGCGCCTCGATGAACGAGGTGGTGAGGGTGCGCTGGATGGCCTTGAGCGAGCCGAAGCGGGAGATGATATCGCCCAGGTGACGGCGCTCGAAAAACGCCACCGGCAGGCGCACCAGGTGGCTGAACACATTGATCTGCCATTGCGCGCCGAGCAACGTCCCCAGGTACATCAGTGCCCAGGAGCGTGCTAGCGACAGCGCCTGCTGGGCCACCAGCAACAGGCCAAAGCCGATGGCCAGTACCGCCAGCAGGTCCAGGTCGGCACTGACCAGCACCTTGTCGATCACCGTCTGCAAGAAAAACGGCGCGAGGATCATGCACAGCTCCAGCGCCGCCCCAAGCAGCAGGATGTGCCCGAGCACGCCGCCAAAGCCTTGCACCCGCCCGAGCAGACGGCGCAGTGGCAGCGGGGTTTTCGCCTGGCCTGGCTGGAAATCGGTTTCCGGCCATAGTTCCAAGGCGATACCCGTGAACGCCTCGGACACTTCCTGGCGGGTCAATCGACACAGGCCGCGGGCTGGGTCGTGAAGGGTCACGCCGCGCGGGCCGACCTCCTTGAGCACCACGAAGTGATTGAAGTTCCAGTGCAGGATGCAGGGCAGCTTGAGTTGATCGAGCGCATCGAGTTCCAGGCGTAGCGGCCGAGTGGCCATCCCCAGCTGGCCGGCCATGGCCATCAGCTGCTTGAGGGTGGCGCCCTTCATCGAGGGCGAGAGCTTTTGCCGCAGGGAATACAGGTCGTGGACCTGGCCATGGTAGGCGGCGATCATCGCCAGGCAGGCCTGGCCGCATTCCGCCGCCTCGACCTGCAAAATCACCGGCAGCTTGCGACCCACGCCGAAGGTCAGGGATTGGGCAATGCTCACAGTCGTTTTCCTATGCCGCGCAGCGGTTCGAGCAGCCATTCATAGAGCGGCAGGTTTTCCAGCATGATGTCTGCGTCCAGCTGCATCCCTGAGCGCAAACGCTCTTCTCGCCCGCGGGCAAACAGGCTTTGTCGCTCCAAGGTGACCCTGACTCGATACAGCGGCCCCTGCTCGCGCAGCTCATCGGACACGGCGCCGACGGTCATGATCTCCTCGGCTGGCAGGGCGCTGCGCGACACCGAGGCGACGGTGCCGCGGGCCAGGCCGAAATGCTGGTAGGGGTAGGCTTGATAACGCAGCATCACTGAATGGCCCGGCCGCACGAACCCCGCCGAGCGGCTTGGCACATAGAGTTCGGCATACAGTTGGCTGTGCTGTGGCACCAGGCTGAACAATGGCCGACTGACATCGGCGCGGGCGCCATTGACCACGCCGATGGCGGTAACCTCGCCGGCGGCCGGTGCGGTAATGACGATCTGCCGCTTGACCTCACTCTCCAGCAGGCTGCTTTCGCTTTCCAGCAGACGCCGCTCGAGGTCCGCCAATTGCTTGGTCTGGTTGAACGGCAGCTCGGCCAGTTCAGCGCGCAACGCGGCACTGTCGTTGCGCAAGGCCAGCAAGGATCGGTTGAGCTCTTCTGCGCGCAGGCGTACTTCCAATACCGCGTCCTGCTTGGCCTGGAGCAAGTCACGGGACACGAAGTCCTGGCGTTGCAGCTCGGCATAGCGCTCGGCGATGCCTTGCGCCAGGGTCAGGCGCTGGCCGGTCAGGGCGATTTGCGCGCTGACCTTGTCCTGCTCGCTCTGCAGCATCGCCAGGCGCCGCTGCTTGCCCTCGCGCTCCTGCTGATGGAGCACACGGGTCTCGGCGATTTCATCGGTCAGGCTGCGGGTGCGCCGCTGGATCAGCCGACTGATGGCGACCTGATTGGCACCGGCCTCGCCGTTGTGGGTGTCACTGATCAGCGCCAGCAACGCGGCGCCCGCTTCCACCTGCTGGCCCTCGACCACCGCCAGGTCCTGGACCACGCCAACCTGCGGCGCGAACACCTTGATCAGCCCGGCCTCCGGTACCAACACCCCAGTAACCGCTTCGCGCCGGGTGTAGCTGGCAAAGCTGATGAACAAGGCCAAGACGATGCAGAACAGCAGCGCACACACCCCTGCCATTCGCAACGAAGGCGGCGAGACCAGCATGACGCTGCCCAGATCCTTGTCCCTGCCTGCTTGCAGAGCTTCCTTTCGAAATAGCATTCCCTGACCACGATCCTGGCGAACCCAAAAGTCGGCCTCGCGACAAGACGCAACTACGAGGCCCTGCCAGCCTAAACAAGGGCGCGCCAGTCGACACTAGTACAGGTGGGCTATTGCCGGGGGCTTGAAACGGGTGCAGGCAGTCGCTGATCAGGGTGTGGCGCTGTGACATTAGGTCACCCGGGCTATTGCTGCACAGGCACTCGCCAGACACATTATTTCAGCAAGTCCTGGTGCAACAGGACTTCCATCAGACGGAACAACATGATCGAGAACGAGGAAGCTCTCAGATGAATACTGCACAGACTGAAATGCGTACGTTGGATGTCGAGGAACTGGATCAGGTCAGCGGGGGCCTGTCGGCCTTCGGTTACTACGTCAATGCCGACGTGGTGAACTACGGTGATGGCGACAAGCTGCACGTGAGTTGGGGCAAGGACGGCGGCAGTTACAACTTCAAAGAATTCAATCTGAACTGCCAGTAAGGCGCGACAACGAAAAAGCCCGCTTCCGTAACCGGAAGCGGGCTCTTTCTTACTGCATATGGTGGGTCGTGTAGGATTCGAACCTACGACCAATTGGTTAAAAGCCAACTGCTCTACCAACTGAGCTAACGACCCGTTGGATGGCGCGTATAATACTGATTTCTAACGAGAAATCAACACCCCATCACACGTTTTTTTTAAAAATATGGGGTCGGATCATCGACGCCAGCAGCCTTGAAGCCATCAGCCCGCAAGCGGCAGCTGTCGCACTTGCGGCACGCGCGGCCCTGGTCATCAGCCTGGTAGCAAGACACCGTCAGGCTGTAGTCGACACCACGCTCGACGCCAGCCTGGATGATCTGCGCCTTGCTCATGTTCTGCAGCGGCGCCTGGATGCGGAAGCCCTGCCCTTCTACCCCAGCCTTGGTCGCCAGGTTGGCCATGCGCTCGAACGCTTCGACGAACTCAGGACGGCAATCGGGATAACCGGAATAGTCCACCGCATTGACGCCGATGAAGATGTCGCGCGCCTCGAGCACTTCCGCCCAGCCCAGCGCCAGGGACAGGAACACGGTGTTACGCGCTGGCACGTAGGTCACCGGGATGCCCTCACCTGGCGTCTCAGGCACATCGATGCTGCTGTCGGTCAGGGCCGAACCACCAATACCGTTGAGGTTCAGGCCGATCACCTTGTGCTCGACCACTCCCAGGTCACGGGCGACACGCGCCGCTGCATCGAGCTCGGCGCGGTGGCGTTGGCCATAGTCGAAGCTCATGGTGTAGCAGCTGTAGCCCTCGGCCTTGGCCATGGCCACGACCGTGGCAGAGTCCAGGCCACCGGACAGCAGGATTACCGCGCGTTTGTCAGTCATGTAGTTTCCTCTCAGCGTCCGGGTTCGTCGTTCCACAGCAACTTGTGCAGTTGCAGTTGGAAACGTACGGGCAGGTTATCGGCAACGATCCAGTCGGCCAGGTCGCTGGCGTTGACCTGATGGTGGCTAGGCGAGAACAACACCTCGCCGGCGCGTTCTGCCAGGTTGTACTGAATCAACTTGGACACTGCCCAGTCGTAGTCCTCACGCGAGCAGATGACGAACTTGACCTGATCGTTGTTGGTCAGCAGTTCCATGTTCTGGTAAAGGTTGCGGTGCGACTCTTCCGAGCCAGGGGTCTTGAGGTCGACCACCCGGCTGACTCGCGGATCTACCCGGGAGATGTCCAGGGCTCCGCTGGTTTCCAGCGAAACCTCATAGCCGGCGTCGCACAGACGTTCTAGCAGTGGCAGTGCGTTAGGTTGCGCCAGCGGCTCACCACCGGTGACGCAGATATAGCGCGGACGAAAGCCGGCCACCTGCTCGAGGATCGAGTCGAGGCTGCGGATAGTGCCGCCGGTGAAGGCATAGGCGCTGTCGCAGTACTGGCAGCGCAGGGGGCAACCGGTCAGGCGCACGAAAACCGTGGGCAGCCCAGCCGTTCGCGTTTCACCCTGCAACGAGTAAAAGACTTCGGTGATGCGTAATGTATCTTGCATGATCGCCACGGGCGTGACAGCTAAACAGGCTGTCCGCCTCCGTCAGGCACTGTCGCGGACTCGACAAAGCGTTATCCGCGGCAGCGTATTTTGATAAAAGGGCCAAGATTCTAACGAAAAAACCCGCGACAAGCGCGGGTTTCTTTCAAGCGGTATCACTTAGAGCTTTTGCAGGTCGCGTTGCGCCAGTTGCGCGGCAGAAGTGCCGGGGTACTGGGTGACTACCTGCTGCAGGATGCCCTTGACCTTGTCGGTGTGGCCCAGACGACGCTCGACGTCGGCCAGCTTGTACAACGAGTCAGGCACCTTGCTGTGCTTAGGGTACGACTGGCTGACCTTGGCGAAGGCTTGGCCGGCACCTTGCAGGTCGCCTTTGGCCAGGTTCACTTCACCCAACCAGTACTGCGCGTTGCCGGCGTACTGGCTGTTGGGGTACTTGCGCAGGAAGGCGTTGAACGCCTGGCTGGCCTTGTCGAAGTCTTTCTGTTTGATCAGGTCGAAAGCGGCATCGTAATAGAGCTTCTCTTTCGCCGGATCACCCGGCTCGCTGCTCGTGGCAGGCGGCTGGGCAGCAGCGCCGCCATCGGTGGCAGGCGCACCAGTAGCGGGAGCGCTACCAGCGGGGGAATTCTCGGGGGTCGCGGCAGGCGCGGCACCACTGTTGATGCGACGGTCCAGATCCTGGTAACGCTCCAGGTTTTCCTGCTTCATACGCGACACATCGTTTTGCAGCTCTTCGATGATGCCTTGCTGGCGGGAAATCTGATCCTGCATCTGTTGCAGCTGCATGAACAGCTGGCCCTGTGCAGAAGCAGGGGTTGAAGCCCCTGCTCCGGCATAGGCGCCGCTCGTGCCATAACCCGCGGGCGGATAACTGCTCGCGTTGTCATCTACTACAGGAACCGCAGCCCACGCCGTGAGGGGCAGGCTGAGTACGAGGACGGTCAAAGCACGGCGGCACGTACGCATAGGACTTACTTACGCAGTTCTACGCGACGGTTTTGAGCCCAGGATTGCTCGTCGTTGCCGGTAGCAACTGGACGCTCTTCACCGTAGGAAACCAGCTCCAGCTGAGCAGGGGAAACGCCCTGCAGAACCAGGTAACGCTGGACAGCCTTGGCGCGACGCTCACCCAGAGCCATGTTGTACTCGCGGGTGCCGCGCTCGTCGGTGTTGCCTTCCAGAACAACGCGGTTGCCGTTGGACTTCAGGTCCTTGGCGTGAACGTCCAGAGCGCGCATGGCTTCTGGCTTCAGGTCCGAGCTGTCGTATTCGAAGTAGAAGGTGGTGATTGCGCGCAGGGCGGCTTCTTCGCTCAGGCTGCCATCAACAGCGCCAGTGTTGGCACCGTAACCAGCGTTAGGATCTACAGCGCCTTCACCGGCGTTGTCGCCACCTTTCGAAGAGCAACCTACAGCTACAGCCATGGCCAGAGCCAGCGCAGCGAATTTACCAAACTTCAGCATTTCCATCGTGAAACTCCTAATGAAACCCCAGTGTGTTAAGCAAAACGTATTACGCCGCAATCAGTTCAGGTAAGGGGACCAGGACGGTTCTCTGACTTCGCCTTGCGCGGTAGGAAGCGGGAGCCTCACGCGTCCGTTGAGAGAGACGAGCATCAAGACTCCCCGGCCCTGCTGGCGGGTGGCGTAGATTAGCATGGTGCCGTTTGGCGCAACAGTGGGAGACTCATCAAGACTTGTATCAGAGAGAATCTTTACACTTCCACGTTGCAGGTCCTGGGCCGCCACTTTGAAGTTGGTGAAACCTTGTTGGCGATGGATCATCACCAGGGTCTTTTCATCCGCCGACAGTTTCGGGTTGGCGTTGTAGTTACCCACGAAAGTTACACGCTCGGCGCCACCACCACTGACCGAGGTCTTGTAGATCTGCGGCTTGCCGCCACGGTCGGAGGTGAAGTACAGGGTGTTGCCGTCTTTACCCCAGAACGGCTCGGTGTTGATGCCTGGGCCTGCGGTCACGCGGCTGATCTGACGCGAACCCATGTTCATCACGTAGATGTCCGGGTTGCCGTCCTTGGACAGCACGAAGGCCAGGCGCGAACCATCCGGCGACCAGGCCGGAGCACCGTTGAGGCCTTCGAAGTTGGTCACCTGCTCGCGGCGGCCGGTATCGATGTGCTGGACGAAGATGCGCGGACGGCGCTGTTCGAACGAGACATAGGCGATACGCTTGCCATCCGGTGCAAAGCGCGGCGACAGGATCGGCTCGCGCGATTGCAGCAGGGTCACCGCACGCGCGCCATCGTAGTCCGAGCGCTGCAGGGTGTAGCGGGTGTTGTTGGTCGAGAAGCGCTCGGCAGTCACGTACAGCATGCGGGTGGAAAACGCACCCTTGATGCCAGTGAGCTTTTCGAACGACTGGTCGGCGATGTAGTGCGACATGTCACGCAGCTGGTCGACAGTACCGGCGACGCTGCCGGTCAGCACTTGCTGCTCGGTGGCGACGTTGAACAGGGCGTACTGCACCTGCAGGCGACCACCGGATGGCACGATGCTGCCGACCATCACGTATTGCGCGCCCAGGGCCTTCCAGTCACGGAAGATGACTTCGCTGGCCTGGGTCGGCTGGCTGATCATGTTCTGGCGTGGAATGGGCGAGTAGTAGCCAGAGTTGCGCAGGTCATTGCCGATGATATCGGCCATGTCTTCTGGCAACACGCTGCCACCCTGCAGACCGAACGGCACTACCGCGATGGGCGTGGCCCGGTCGCTACCGCTGGTGACCAGGATGTTCTTTTCCTCTGCTACGGCCATACCTGCCACGCAGCAGAGCATGACCAGCAGTCCTCGAAGGAGTTTAATCACAACGCTAGATCCTCAGGTGTAAATGTCATCTTGAATGAACGATACGGATTGAACTCGTTCGGCTTCAAGCCCTGCATTTCGGTCAATCGACCAATGTTCTTCACTGCTGCCACCGCCGAGCTGTCGAACGGACCGTCTCCACTGGAGCGGGATACGCCGACGCTGGTGATGGTACCGTCCGGCAGCATGTTGATCTGCAGAACTACCGTCATGCCCTTGCGTGCGGAAGGCGGACGCGCCCAACCTTCGGCTGCGCGCATGCGGATCAGGTCGTCGAAGTCGCCGGCCACCTGGTCACCCTGCTCGTCAGCCAGCGCCTGCTGCCGCTCGGTGGTGTCGGACAACAGCTCGGCCAGGGCCTGGGCTTTCTTGTCTTCTGCCGCCTTGCGGGCTGCTTCCTGTGCTTTCTTCTTCTGGGCGTCTGCAGCGGCCTTTTTCTTGGCCTCTTCAGCTGCCTTCTTCTTCGCATCCTCGGCCGCCGCTTTCTTCTTGGCGTCCTCGGCTGCTTTTTTCTTGGCGTCTTCGGCGGCTTTTTTCTTCGCCTCCTCAGCTGCCGCTTTCTTGGCTTCTTCCTCGGCCTTTTTCTTGGCCTCGTCTTCGGCTTTTTTCTTGGCGATGTCGGCCTGCTGCTTTTCAGCGGCCTTCTTGGCTTCTTCGGCTTTCTTGGCCTCGGCGGCCTTCTTGGCTTCGGCGGTCTTGGCCGCTTCCTCGGCTTTCTTCGCTTCGGCGGCTTCGCGAGCCTCCTCGGCCTTTTGAGCCGCATCGGCTTTCTTTTGTTCCGCGGCCTTCACGGCCTCCTGCTCGACCTTCTTCTGCTCAAGCTGCTCGACTTCGGTCTGGCGCGAGGCGGTTTTCTTCGCCTCCCCGGCAATCTTCTGATTGGTCTGGGTAGTCGCCTGGCTCTTGGACTTGAGCTGATACAGGGTAGCCTGGACGATCGGCTTGGACGGTGGCAGCTCCGGAGTCATGGCGAAGCTGACGAACAGCAGCGCGAACACCAGCACGTGCAGGCCGATGGCCCAGACACTGGGCCAGAAGTAGCTTTCCGAGGCGGATGGCTCTCGCTGCTGCATCAGGGCGCCTCGGTAATCAGGCCAACGTTACCGACACCGGCCTTCTGCAACCCGCCCATGGCACCCATGACCGCGCCGTAGTCGACAGCCTTGTCGCCACGAATGAAGACCTGGGTCTGCTTGCCCTGGTCACGACCGGCGGCGATGATCTTGGTCACGGCGCTGGTCATGTCCGGCAAGGTCATGGCCTTGTCCATCTGCTTGTCGGTGTCGACCTCGCTGCCAAGGTTCCAGTAGTAGGTCTTGTCGGCTTTGATCGAGATAGTGAGGATCTGGACGTTGTTGTCCTGCGGCAGGGCTTCGCTGGAAACCTTGGGCAGGTCGACCTTCACCCCCTGGTTGAGCATGGGAGCCGTCACCATGAAGATGACCAGCAGCACCAGCATCACGTCGATGTAAGGCACCACGTTCATCTCGGCGACCGGCTTGCGTTTGTGGCGAACTCGGGCCATGGGTTTCTACCTGATTACTCTTCGCTGGTGTGCACTTTGCGGTGCAGGATCGCCTGGAACTCGTCGGCGAAGGTGTAGTAACGACCGATCAGCACTTCGCTGCGCGCGGCGAAACGGTTGTAGGCGATGACCGCCGGGATCGCGGCGAACAGGCCGATCGCGGTGGCGATCAGGGCCTCGGCGATGCCTGGCGCTACAGTGGCCAGGGTTGCCTGTTGCGCCGAAGCCAGGCCGCGGAAGGAGTTCATGATGCCCCAGACGGTACCGAACAGGCCGATGTACGGGCTGGTCGAACCGACGGTGGCGAGGAATGGCAGGCTTTGCTCAAGCTTTTCTTCCTCACGCGAGATCGCCACGCGCATGGCCCGGCCAACGCCTTCCATGACCGCATCCGGATCGACACCGGGCTGCTGGCGCAGGCGCGAGAACTCTTTGAAACCGGCCCGGAAGACCTGCTCGACACCCGAATCCGGGTCCGGGTTGCTGCCCGCCTGGCGGTACAGCTTGGACAGGTCGATGCCCGACCAGAAACGCTCCTCGAAGGCATCCAGCGCACGACGACCGGCGCGCAGCATGGTGCTGCGCTGGAAGATCATGATCCATGAGGTGACCGAGGCGGCCACCAGGGTCAGCATTACCAGCTGTACTACCACGCTGGCATTGCTGACCAGACTCCACATGGAGGTATGGTCGACGACGTTAGCTTCCACGCTTATTCTCCTGCAATCGATTGAGTACCCGTGCCGTCCGCCAGGAAAGCGTCGCGCAGCTCTGGGGGGATGGCCCGGGGTTTGAAAGTGTCGGCGCGCACGGCGGCCACCAGGAACTGCCCCTCACAGAGCAGCGTTGCATCTTTTTCTCGCCAGACCTGCTGCACGAAACGCAGGCTGGCGCGATTCAATTCAGTTACTTGCGCGGTGACTCGCAGTTCGTCGTCCAGACGGGCCGGCGCGTGATAGCGCGCCTCGCTGGAATGCACCACGAACAACAGGTTCTGCCCGGCCAGTTGATGCTGGGAAAAGCCCAGGTGTCGCAGCCGCTCGGTGCGCGCACGCTCCATGAATTTCAGGTAGTTGACGTAATACACCACGCCACCTGCGTCGGTATCTTCGTAATAGACGCGACAGCGGTGTGCGAACGATTCCAGCTGATTTTGCGCGCGCATACTCTAGTGCTTACTCCTCAGCTTGCCAATCCGCCCCGGCAACTGTTTTTTCATCGATAATGTCGTATTGCCAGCGCGCCATCGGCATGCCAGCGATGAGACCACAAAAAGCCCGGTTTGATCTGTCATTCATCGGCAGAATCAGAAAAGTCAGCGCCCTCGCCCAATCGCCCAGGAATGTTCAGGCCAAAGTGCAGGTAGGCATGCCGGGTGACCACTCGCCCACGCGGAGTGCGCATGATGTAGCCCTGCTGGATCAGGTAGGGTTCGAGCACGTCTTCGATGGTGTGCCGCTCTTCGCTGATCGCTGCCGCCAGGTTGTCGACCCCCACCGGACCACCGTCGAACTTCTCGATCATGGTCAGCAGCAGGCGGCGGTCGGAATGATCGAAGCCGCGCTCGTCGACATCCAGCAGGTTCAACGCCAGATCCGCCACCGCCTTGGTGATTTCGCCCTTGCCGCGCACTTCGGCGTAGTCGCGCACACGGCGCAGCAGGCGGTTGGCGATGCGTGGCGTGCCACGGGCACGGCGGGCGATTTCAAAGGCGCCCTGGGCATCGATCACCAGGCCAAGGATGCCCGCCGAGCGGCTGACGATGGTGGCCAGGTCTTTGTCGCTGTAGAACTCCAGGCGCTGAACGATGCCGAAGCGGTCGCGCAAGGGATTGGTGAGCATGCCGGCACGGGTGGTCGCGCCAACCAGGGTGAATGGCGGCAAGTCGAGCTTGATCGAGCGCGCTGCCGGACCTTCGCCGATCATGATGTCGAGCTGGAAATCTTCCATGGCCGGGTACAGCACTTCCTCGACGATCGGCGACAGCCGATGAATCTCGTCGATGAACAGCACATCATGTGGCTCAAGATTGGTCAGCATCGCTGCCAAGTCACCCGGACGCTCAAGAATCGGCCCCGAGGTGCTTTTCACCGATACGCCCATTTCCTGGGCGATGATGTTGGCCAGGGTGGTCTTGCCCAGGCCCGGCGGGCCGAAGATCAAGGTATGGTCCAGCGACTCGCTGCGACCGCGCGCGGCCTGGATGAACAGTGCCATCTGCTCGCGCACCACCGGCTGGCCGATGTACTCATCCAGGCTCAGCGGGCGAATCGCGCGGTCCTGGACCTCTTCGCGGTCGCGTCCGGAGGCGGCGATCAGGCGGTCGGTTTCGATCACTTGCTAATCATCCCTTTAAGGCTGCTGCGGATCAGGTCTTCGCTGCTCATGCCGGCCTTGTCTTTGATTGCCGACACTGCCTTGCTCGCTTCCTGAGGCTTGTAACCCAGCGAAACCAGGGCGCTGACCGCATCGGCCTCGGCAGTGGAGGCGCTGCCGACCGGAGCTGGGCCATCGGACACCAGGGTGAACATGGCGGGGGAGGTTTCCCAGGCCTTGAAGCGGTCCTTGAGTTCGACCAGCAGACGCTCGGCGGTCTTCTTGCCGACCCCCGGCACACGCACCAACGCCGAAGCGTCCTGGGCCTGTACGCAGCGGATCAGATCGTTTACTTCAAGACCGGACATCAGCGCCAGCGCAAGCTTGGGGCCGACGCCGTTAAGGCGGATCAACTCACGGAACAGCTCGCGCTCACGGCGTTCGGCGAAGCCATAGAGCAGGTGAGCGTCCTCACGCACCACCAGATGGGTGTGCAAGGTCACCGGCTCGCCGACCTTGGGCAAGCGGTACAAGGTGGTCATTGGCACTTCAAGCTCATAGCCCAGGCCATTGACGTCGATAATCAGGTGCGGCGGTTGTTTTTCCGCCAGGGTGCCACGCAAACGTCCAATCACGTTCCGATCCTTCCTCTGGGGTGCCGGTCAGCGACCGGTCAACCCTATCAGCAAATGCGCCGGGTGAACGTCTCACCCGGACAAAATGTGTATCAGCGCATGAAGCGGCTACAGACGCAAGCGCCCGCCGCGTCGCCGCGCGGTAGTCAAGCCGTGGGGGATCAGGCTGGAGCGGGTGTGGGCATGGCACAAGGCGATGGCCAGGGCATCGGAGGCGTCGATCTGCGGTTTTTGCGTCAGCTTGAGCAGGTGCATGACCATCAGCATGACCTGCTCTTTATTCGCCCCGCCGGTCCCGGCCACTGCCTGCTTGACCTGGGTTGCGCTGTACTCGGCGATCTCCAGGCCCGCCTCGACCGCCGCGACGATTGCCGCGCCCCGGGCCTGGCCAAGCTTGAGCGCCGAGTCGGGATTGCGCGCCATGAACACCCGTTCGATGCCCATTGTTACCGGGCCATGCTGCTGGATGATCTCGCTGACACCGCGAAATACGATCTGCAGACGCTCAGGCAACTCGCCGGCACCGGTGCGGATACAGCCCGATGCCACGTACTCGCAACCACGCGCGGTCTGGCGTACCACGCCGAAACCGGTGATTCGCGAGCCGGGGTCGATACCTAAAATCAGAGTCATAACGCCTGCATGAATTGGGCGCGAAAGCGCCACTTGAAGAGTGAAGCGCGGCCTGTGCCGCCCTCATCGCGGGGCAAGCCCGCTCCCACGCTGGCGCGATGTGCAAACGTGGGAGCGGGCTTGCCCCGCGATGAGGGCGGCACAGGCGCCTGAAGCGTTACCTGCGCACTACCTTAACCCAGCTGCTCCATGATCTCGTCAGAGATCTGCGCATTGGAGTAGACGTTCTGCACGTCATCCAGGTCTTCAAGCATGTCGATCAGCTTGAGTACCTTCTGCGCACCATCGAGGTCCAACTCGGCACTGGTGGTCGGCTGCATGACGATCTCGGCGTCGGCGGCCTTGAAGCCGGCTTCTTCCAGGGCGTTACGCACCGCATAGAAGCTGTTGAAGGAGGTAAACACGTCGAACGAACCGTCGTCGTTGCTGACTACGTCATCGGCATCGGCTTCCATGGCCGCTTCCATCAACGCATCCTCATCCACGCTGGCGTCGAAGCTGATCTGCCCCTTGCGCTCGAACAGATAGGCGACAGAGCCGTCAGTGCCGAGATTGCCGCCGCACTTGGTGAAGGCATGGCGCACGGCTGCGGCGGTGCGGTTGCGGTTGTCGGTCATGGCTTCGACCATGATTGCCACGCCACCCGGGCCGTAACCTTCGTAGCTGAGCTCTTCGACGTTATCGCTTTCGTTGGTGCCCGCCCCGCGCGCAACCGCCCGATCGATGATGTCGCGACTCATGTTGGCGCCAAGCGCCTTGTCCAGAGCCAGGCGCAGACGCGGGTTGGACGCAGGATCTGGACCGCCCTGCTTGGCGGCGACGGTCAGCTCGCGGATCCACTTGGTGAAAACCTTGCCTCTCTTGGCATCCTGGCGCTCTTTGCGGTGCTTGATGTTCGCCCACTTGGAATGACCAGCCATAACGACTCCAAATCCTTGAAACAGAAACAGGTTCCGCCCCGAAGGGCGGAACGCGAAGAAATCTGCGCCGTAGCGCGGGGGTGCACCCTTGCAGATGCACCCCGGTCGCGCTTACTCGACCTTGGTCTGCTCGCGCAGACGGATGTGCAGCTCGCGCAGGGCCTTGGCATCGACCAGACCTGGGGCCTGGGTCATGACGCACGCGGCGCTCTGGGTTTTCGGGAACGCGATCACTTCACGGATCGACTGGGCGCCAGTCATCAGCATGACCAGGCGATCCAGACCGAAGGCCAGGCCGCCGTGTGGCGGTGCGCCGAACTTCAGGGCGTCGAGCAGGAAGCCGAACTTCTCTTCCTGCTCCGCCGCTTCGATACCAAGCAGACGGAATACTGCCTGCTGCATCTCTTTGCGGTGGATACGGATCGAACCGCCGCCCAGCTCAGTGCCGTTGAGTACCATGTCGTAGGCACGCGACAGCGCGGTGGCCGGGTTGGCCTCCAGCTCTTGCGGCGAGCATTTCGGCGCAGTGAACGGGTGGTGCAGTGCGGTGAAGCTGCCGTCTTCGTTCTCTTCGAACATCGGGAAGTCGACAACCCACATCGGCGCCCACTCGCAGGTGTGCAGGTTGAAGTCGTTGCCGACCTTGATGCGCAGGGCGCCCAGGGCCTCGCTGACGATCTTGAACTTGTCGGCACCGAAGAACACGATGTCGCCGTCAACCGCGCCAACGCGATCGAGGATCACGTTGAGGTTGGCCTCAGGGATGTTCTTGACGATCGGCGACTGCAGGCCTTCAACGCCTTTGGCGCGCTCGTTGACCTTGATGTACGCCAGGCCCTTGGCACCATAGATGCCGACGAACTTGGTGTATTCGTCGATCTTGCTGCGCGGCATGCTGGCGCCGCCTGGCAGGCGCAGGGCGGTAACCCGGCACTTGGGATCGTTGGCGGGGCCGGCGAAGACCTTGAAGTCGACATCCTTGAGCTGGTCGGCAACGTCAACCAGTTCCAGCGGGTTACGCAGGTCCGGCTTGTCGGAACCATAACGACGCATGGCCTCTTCGAAGGTCATGTGCGGGAACTCACCGAATTCCAGGTCCAGCACTTCCTTGAACAGCTTGCGGATCATGCTCTCGGTCAGGCCCATGATCTCGGACTCGTCGAGGAAGCTGGTCTCGATGTCGATCTGGGTGAATTCCGGCTGGCGGTCGGCACGCAGGTCTTCGTCGCGGAAGCACTTGGCGATCTGGTAGTAGCGATCGAAGCCGGCCACCATCAGCAGCTGCTTGAACAGCTGTGGCGATTGCGGCAGGGCGAAGAAGCTACCGGCGTGGGTACGGCTTGGCACCAGGTAGTCGCGCGCGCCTTCTGGGGTGGCACGGGTCAGGATCGGCGTCTCGACGTCGAGGAAGCCGTTCTCGTCGAGGAAGCGACGGATGCTGCTGGTGATGCGCGAACGCAGACGCAGCTTGTCGGCCATTTCTGGGCGACGCAGGTCGATGAAGCGGTAGCGCAGGCGGGTTTCTTCGCCCACGTCGGAGTATTCGTTCAGCGGGAACGGCGGAGTCTCGGCTTCGTTGAGCACGGTCAGCTCATAGCCCAGCACTTCGATACCGCCGGACGCCATGTTGGCGTTGACCGCACCTTCAGGGCGCTTGCGCACCTTGCCGGTGATCTGCACCACATACTCGCTGCGCACGCGGTCAGCGGCGGCGAAGGTCTCGGCGCGATCCGGATCGAACACGACCTGGGCCATGCCTTCGCGATCACGGATGTCGAGGAAAATCACCCCGCCGTGGTCGCGGCGACGATGGACCCAGCCGCAAAGGGTGACTTCCTGGCCGTCCAGGCTCTCGTTCAGTTGGCCGCAATAATGGCTGCGCATCATGATGGTGGTTCGCTTCTCGTGATTCGTGTATTCAAGGAGGCCTTGGCCGCCCAAAGGGGCTTAGGGTTTGTACGAAAAAAACCAGATCGGTGATTTTTCGTGCAAACCCTAATAGTGCAAGACCCGGACGTTGCAATTCAACTCAGTCGGCCTTGTCGCCGCCGGCCAGATTCTTTTTCGCCCCGGTCTTGAAGTCGGTTTCATACCAACCCGTGCCGCTTAGGCGAAAACCGGGTACCGACAGCAGCTTTTTCAATGCCGGCGCCTGACAGGCCGGGCAATCGGTCAGCGGCGCGGCGCTGATCTTCTGCAGCGCTTCGAACTGGTGTTCACAGGCTGCACATTGATAGTCATAAAGTGGCATGGGTGTCTCTCGTCAACCACAACGCTGGCTGCCAGGGCAGCAAAAACCGCGATTATATATGGTTAGAGAGTGCTGTGCAGCCCGCCCGGCGATCAATGCGTGGTTGGTGGATCAAGCAGCCAGGCTACACAAATCACCCGGATCAGACCACTGAAGTTCCTCACCCCACCCTGACGCAAGTGCACCTCGCGATCCACGTAGGACAATATCGCACTGACCGAGCAACCATTGGCTTCGGCGATTCGTTGCAGAATTCGCCAGTAGACCTGCTCCAGGCGCAAGCAGGTAGCAAAGCCGTTGAGCCGCACCGAGCGCGATACCGGCCGCACCTGGGCCATGTCGAAGTCCGCGCCAAAAGGGTCTATGCACTGCTTGCCCAGACACCCACCCTGGCTAGCATTGCGCTTGCCACGTGGCCCACTGATTTCCATTTCCATTGTTTCCACTCCATCGCCAAAAGAACTGCCCATGCGCCAGAACACGTGGACATGGCGTCCAATGAAGCGCTGCAACGGAGTTGAAAAGCAGCGGCAAAGCCTTCCTTGAGGAAACAAAAAGCCCGGCAACGCGAGGCGCAGCCGGGCTGGGTTCAGCGATTCAATAGGGAGTCACTTACCCTCGAGCAGCACTCGCAGCATCCAAGCGGTTTTTTCGTGCACCTGCATGCGCTGGGTCAGAAGGTCTGCGGTCGGCTCGTCACTGACCTTGTCAACGACCGGGAAAATACTGCGCGCGGTACGCGTGACCGCCTCTTGCCCTTCGACCAGCTGGCGGATCATTTCATCGGCAGGGGGTACGCCTTCCTCCTCCTTGATCGAGGAGTGACGTGCGTAGAATGCGTAGGAGCCAGGCGCTGGGAAGCCCAGTGCACGAATTCGCTCGGCGATGGAGTCCACGGCCAGGGCCAGTTCGTTGTACTGCTCTTCGAACATCAGGTGCAGGGTACGAAACGATGGGCCGGTCACGTTCCAATGAAAGTTATGGGTTTTCAGATACAGCACATAGGTATCCGACAACAGGCGGGATAGCCCATCTACGATGGACTTGCGATCTTCTTCACTGATACCGATATCGATTGCCATGAAGTTCCCCTTTCCATAAGGCTTGATGAGTCAAGCGGGCGATCCACACTGTAACAAGACTTGCCCCAGCGTGCATGTGACCTACGGCAACTCATCAGCTCGCCTCCCCCTCGGTTTGAGAAGCCTGCGCCTTTGCTGTTAAATAGGCAGCGTGCCACCCGTGCGGACTGTAAATGCCGGGTGCATAGGCTGGCCAGCCGCGTGACCGCGCTTTCTATCTCCTGCGCACCGCGCTGACAGCTCTTCCTGTGATCGGCCTTATCAATGTGAGCCTAACCAAATGTTCAAGATCGTCCATCTGGTGACGGGCGTTGCAGCTTTGCTGCTGTCGCTCATACCCAGCCTGAAAACCGAAGCAATACCTTTCCTGCAGCAACCGCAGGCCATCTACCTGGCCTTGCTCGGCCTGCTTAACCTGCTTCTGGCACCGGTGGTGCCGTTGTACTACAGAGGCGCGCGCCAACAGCTGCAACACCTGGCCAGCGCCCTGCTGGTGGTCGCGGTGATCCTGCAAACCGTGACCCTGCTGGCACGCCCGGAGCTGGGTGATCTACCCGCCCTGCTCTGCGCCGCCCTGGCCATCGCCCTGCACCTGGGCGCAGGCTTTGCCCGCAGCCCCAAGAAAGCTCGCGCCAGCGCCAGCAGCACGCAAGATGCAGGCAAGCGCGATACCGGCACCGTCAAGTGGTTCAACACGTCCAAGGGGTTTGGTTTTATTTCCCGCGACTCCGGTGACGATATCTTCGTGCACTTTCGCGCCATTCGTGGCGAGGGCCACCGGGTCCTGGTCGAAGGCCAGCGCGTGGAGTTCTCGGTCATGCACCGCGACAAAGGCCTGCAGGCCGAAGATGTGATCGCGGTTTCTCGCCGCTGATCGGGTCTACCTTGCGGGAGCCATGCTCCCGCAAGTCCCGCAGCCTCAATAATGAGGTGGCGGCGCCTCCTCCCCCTCGCTGCCGTACTGCCCGACCATTTCCTCGTAGCGCTTGATCAGCTCGGCCATCTGCAACTGCAGGCGATCGATCACCCGCCCCTGCTCGACCACCACATCATTGAGCGCCTGGATGGTGTCGTCCTGAAACGCCATGCGGGTTTCCAGGTCGATGATCTGCGATTCCAGCGACATACCTTCAAGCCTCCTTGTAGCTGGCGTCCAACACCGAACGCAGGCGCTGACGAATGTCATCCAACTGCTCCTGACGGTACTCGAGCGCAGGTACCTTGCCCCACACTGGCGCCGGCCATGCGGCATCGTCGTGGCGGCGCACGATCACATGCATGTGCAGTTGGCTGACCACATTACCCAGGGTGGCAACGTTCATCTTGTCAGCCTTGAACGCCGACTTGAGCGCACCGGCCAGGTAGTTGGTTTCCTGCCAGAGCAACTGCTGGTCGGCTTCACTCAGGTCGAACAGCTCGCTGATCCCGGCTTGGCGTGGGACCAGAATGAACCACGGGTAGTTGGCATCCTTGCTGAGCAACAGCTGGCACAGCGGAAAATTTCCCAGGACCAGGGAATCCTGCTGCAGACGCGAATCCAGGACGAACACGGCAACGCTCCTTCTTTAATAGCGCAGCCCGTAGATCACGGGCATTGATGGGCGAAGGATACCCTGCTTCGCTTGCGCTGGCATGAAATGCCGCCCACAGGGGCGCTTGAGCACGGTTTTGGTTCACGCCACACGATTGCGAGCCCCAAGCCGGTAACACAGCGCTACTTTTCGCACCAAAATGAAGCCAAAAAATTCAGCAAACAGGACTCATTCACACTAAAACTACTCAGCGTGAACAGTTTGCGGTAACACATTGAGTTAGTTAGCAGCCTTACAGTTTCACTTCGCCAGTATTACTGGCACACCATCAGACAGTCACGCCCCCGTGTTTCCGGCAGTTCTCCCCCGCCACCACGGGTGAATGTGAAAATTTCATCAAGGCCGTGTGAAATTGAGCACGCTTGTTGCATTCCATTTCCGCCATGTCGGCACGACACCTGCATTGGGCGGGTGGACGCGACAAATAACAACAGCGGCATTGGAAAACCAGGGAGTTTCAAAGCTTGAGTGTGTTCTTTACACATTCGTAACGGCGATTGAAGCAACGCTGGGGTGGACGTCCCTGATTCGGGACGTGATTTGCGACAAGGAATTAACCAAAAGCGACCCGTTATAAAGTTTCTGAAAAGTTGCTTTTTACATATCGCCAAGATCAGTCAGCGTGATATACATTTTCGCCGACATAACAAGAAAGAGCTGCCCCATATAACTAAAACTCTTGGGCGCAGCGGTACTCTTCCTAAAAACCAAAGGAGCAAATCACGATGCGCGTGATGAAGTGGAGCATGATCGCCCTGGCCGTTGCGGCAGGGACCTCGCAGATGGCCATCGCCTCTTCGCAAGATGAATCCAAAGGCTTTGTCGAAGACAGCCAACTGGGTGTAAAACTGCGTAACCTGTACTTCAGCCGTGACTTCCGTAACAACGACGACGACAAGAGCCGTAGCGCCGAATGGGGCCAAGGCTTCATCGGTACGTTCGAGTCCGGCTTCACCCAAGGCACTGTCGGCGTAGGCTTTGATGCTATCGGCCTGCTGGGCCTGAAATTGGATGGCGGCAAGGGCACCTCGGGCACCGGCCTGTTCCCGACTGGCTCCGATGGTCGTTCGCAAGATGACTACTCCGAAGCGCACGGTGCAGTAAAACTGCGTATTTCCGACACCACTCTCAAGTACGGTGGCCAGTTCACCGCACTGCCAGTCTTCGCTACCGACGATAGCCGCCTGCTGCCAGAAGTTGCCGAAGGCTTCTTGCTGACCAGCAAGGAAATCAAAGGCCTCGAGCTGAACGCGGGTCACTTCACTCGCCTGAACGCCCAAGCCCAATCCTATAAGGACAGCATCGGCGGCAAGAACCGCACTACTGGCATCAAGAACCCAGGCCTGACCGAAGCCAACGTCTTCGGTGGCACCTATGCCGTGACTGACAGCCTGAGCACCAGCCTGTACTACTCGCGCGTGGAAGATCACTTCCGCAAGTGGTACGGCAACATCAACTGGGCGCTGCCGATCAGCGACAATCAGGGCCTGGTGTTCGACTTCAACATCTATGACACCAAATCGATCGGCGACAACCGTACCGGCGCCGCAGTTGCCAAGGCCGATGGCAGCCGTGATCTGGACAACATCGCAGCAAGCCTGTCGGCGGCCTACAACATCGGCGCCCACACCTTCACCCTGGCCTACCAGAAAGTCAGCGGCGACGGTGACTATGCCTACGGCATCGACGGCGGCGGCACCGTGTTCCTGGCCAACTCCATCGCGCGCTCCGACTTCAACGCCGAAGACGAGAAATCCTGGCAGGCTCGCTACGACCTGAACTTCGCCGAGTTCGGCATCCCTGGCCTGACCTTCATGACCCGCTACGCCCGTGGTACCGGTGCAACCACCGAGACCACCAACAACGGCAAGGAATGGGAACGCGACATCGACGTGAAATACGTCCTGCAGGAAGGCCCTGCCAAGGACCTGAGCTTCCGTGTCCGTCAAGCCACCTACCGCTCCAGCGATGGCGTCTACTACGGTTCGAGCTCGATCGACGAACTGCGTCTGATCGTCGAGTACCCGCTGAGCATCCTGTAAGCCTGGCTTGCAGTGCCCCGCACTTGAAAAAGCCCGGCGATCACGCCGGGCTTTTTCTTGGCTGACAAGCGCCCCGCTCTGGGGCATCCTGTACGCTTTCGTTTCGCCCCCGTAGAATGCGGGGTCATTTCAACGTCTTAGGCAATCGACACGGCTCCCCATGCGCACCAGTCAATATTTGCTCGCCACCCAGAAAGAAACCCCTGCAGATGCAGTGGTCATCAGCCACCAGCTCATGCTGCGTGCCGGCATGATCCGCAAGCTGGCCTCCGGCCTGTACACCTGGCTGCCGATGGGCCTGCGGGTAATGCGCAAGGTCGAAGCCGTGGTGCGCGAAGAAATGAACGCTGCTGGCGCCCTGGAAGTGCTGATGCCGAGCATCCAGCCTGCCGAACTGTGGCAGGAATCGGGCCGCTGGGAGCAATACGGCCCTGAGCTGCTGCGCCTCAAGGACCGTCACGGCCGTGAGTTCTGCGTCGGCCCGACCCACGAAGAGGTCATCACTGACCTGGCCCGCAACGAGCTGTCCAGCTATAAACAGCTGCCGCTGAACATGTACCAGATCCAGACCAAGTTCCGTGACGAAATCCGTCCACGCTTTGGCCTGATGCGCGGCCGCGAATTCATCATGAAGGACGCCTACTCGTTCCATGCCGACCAGGCTTCCCTGAAGGAAACCTACGACCGCATGCACCAGGCGTACTGCAACATCTTCACCCGCCTGGGCCTGGATTTCCGTCCGGTGCAGGCCGACACCGGCTCCATCGGTGGCAGCTACTCGCACGAATTCCACGTGCTGGCCTCCTCCGGCGAAGACGACGTGATCTTCAGCGACACCTCCGACTACGCCGCCAACATAGAGAAGGCCGAGGCCATCCCGCGTGAAACCGTGCGTCCTGCCCCTACCGAGGAGCTGCGCCTGGTCGACACCCCGGACGCCAAGACCATCGCCCAGTTGGTCGAGAACTACAACCTGGCGATCGAGAAGACCGTCAAGACCCTGATCGTGCGCGGCGCCGAAGAAGGCAAGCTGATCGCCCTGGTGGTACGTGGCGACCACGAGCTCAACGAAATCAAGGCCGCCAAGCTTGAGCAGGTCGCAGATCCGCTGGTCATGGCTACCGATGCCGAACTGCGTGACGCCATTGGCGCCGGCGCAGGCTCGCTGGGCCCGCTGAACCTGCCGCTGGAATGCATCATCGACCGTTCGGTCGCCCTGATGAGCGACTTTGGCATCGGCGCCAACATCGACGACAAGCACTACTTCGGCGTCAACTGGGAACGTGACCTGCCCGTTCCACAAGTGGCCGACCTGCGCAACGTGGTTGCCGGCGACCCAAGCCCAGATGGCCAGGGCACCCTGGTGATCAAGCGCGGCATCGAAGTGGGCCACATCTTCCAGCTCGGCACCAAGTACAGCGAGGCGCTCAAGTGCCAGGTACTGGGTGAAAACGGCAAGCCAGTCGTGCTCTCGATGGGCTGCTACGGCATTGGCGTGTCGCGCGTGGTCGCTGCTGCCATCGAGCAGAACTTCGATGATAAAGGCATCATCTGGAGCGACACCTTGGCGCCCTTCCAGATTGCCCTGGTACCGCTGCGCTACGAGACCGAGCAGGTTCGCGAGGCAACCGACAAGCTGTACGCCGAACTGACCGCTGCAGGTTTCGAAGTACTGCTGGACGACCGTGACAAGAAGACCAGCCCGGGCATCAAGTTCGCCGACATGGAATTGATCGGCATTCCACACCGGATCGTGGTCAGCGACCGCGGCCTGGCCGAGGGCAACCTGGAGTACAAGCACCGCACTGAGCAGGAAGCCCAGCCTCTGCCGCTCAATGACGTGCTGACCTTCCTGCAAGCCCGCATCCGTCGCTGATAGCCCAATGCGCGAGTGATCATGTACAAGCGAAGTACCATTACCCTGGGGGGCGCCGCACTGTGCGGCGCCCTGTTCGTCAGCGGCTGCGCCAACCAGATGTCCCAGCGCAGCGAGCATGAGGAACGCGTCGAGCGCAAGCTGCTCGAACACAGTCTGCAGATCGACGTCGGCGAGCCCAAGGTGATGGAGCTGCCCCAGCGACGAGTACGCGTCCACGAGCAGCAGCGCTTCGAAGTCACCGAGTTCGAAGTGACCCGCCGTTACGACCGCTATACCCCCTACCAGCCTTGGCGGGAGATCTACGAGATCCCGCTGGGTGCGGTGGCGGTAGTTGCAGGTGTAGGCGCCAACGTGGTCAATGTGTTCGCCCTGGGCAATCTGCCGGACAGCGTCACCCATGACTGGCTGAGCTACGGCGTGGCCGGGCTCAACCCGTTCATGAACGTGCAGTCCAATGGCCGCGCGCAGCAGAACCTGGCGGGTATCAGCGAGGTGGAGAAAGCCAAGCGCGAAGAGTCCACCAGCCTGCCCTGGAGCGAACGCCTGGTCGAGGTCAAGGCTGGCAAAGCCAGCCATGAGCTGACGACCGACCGCAACGGCGTACTGCGCCTGAACCTGTTGGATACGCCATTCTCCGAGCAGAATCTCAGCCGCGTCGGCACCTTGCACTTGCAAGTGGTCGATGAGGACAACGGGATTCGCGGCGACGCCAGCCTGCTGGTCAGCGGCAATCTGCGCAGCAAGCTGCTGGAGGCCCACCACCTGATCTTCGATGACCTTGAGGACGATGAAGTCGGCCAATGGGTGCACCGGGTCAAGCGTCTGTCTGAGCTGGGCCTGGAAGAGGAAGCCAGTGAACTGGAGCAGAGCCTGATCGAGCTGACGCGCAACGATCCGGAGCTGCAGCAGGAGTTTTTACAGGCGCTGACCAAGCAGACCGGCCGGCTTGTGGCGGATCCTGGGGTCCAGTAAAGATCCAAAATCCTGGGGCCGCTTTGCGGCCCCAGTACTGCTGATTTCAGCAGCCAGGGAAGAGCTCCAACTGCTCATGCGCCCCACGCAAATCCCTTAACCGCACCCCCACCCCCAACAACCTCACCGGCTTGCCACCGCGAGCGAATGCCTGGCTGAGCAACTGCCGATAACTTTCCAGATCGCGCCCCGCCCCGGCCTGCTCTAGTGTCGTCTGGCTGAAATCGTGAAACTTGACCTTCACGAAGGGTTTGTCCGCCTTGTAGCTACTGTCCATGCGCGCAACCCGCTCATTGAGACTGTCCAGCAGCGCCGGTAGCTTCTCCAGGCAAGTGTTCAAGTCCGGAAGATCGGTATCGTAGGTGTTCTCGACGCTGACCGACTGCCGGCGGCTGTCGTTGTGCACCACGCGCTCATCTATGCCCCGCGCCAGCCCCCACAACCGCTCGCCAAAACTGCCGAACTCGCGCACCAGGGCCAGCTTTGACCAGCCGCGCATGTCCATGCAGGTATCGATGCCCAACCGCGTCAGCTTATCGGCGGTGACCTTGCCCACTCCATGCAACCGCGCAACCGGCAAGGCCGCCACAAAAGCCTCGACTTCACCCGGGGTGATGACAAACAGGCCATTGGGTTTGCGCCAGTCACTGGCAATCTTGGCCAGAAACTTGTTCGGCGCAACGCCCGCCGAGACGGTGATGTGCAAGGTCTTGGCCACCCGTCGACGAATATCTTCGGCGATCCGCGTGGCACTGCCGGCAAACCATTGGCTATCACTGACATCCAGATAGGCCTCATCCAGCGATAGCGGTTCGATCAGCTCGGTGTAATCGCGGAAAATCGCATGAATTTCGCGTGAGGCCTCGCGGTAGGCCTCAAAGCGCGGCTTGACGATCAGCAGGTCTGGGCACAGCTTGAGCGCATGACGTGACGACATGGCAGAGCGCACGCCATAGGCCCGCGCCTCGTAGTTGCAAGTGGCGATCACTCCGCGACGATCTGCCGAGCCACCCACCGCCATCGGCCGACCGGCCAGAGTGGGGTCGTCACGCATCTCGATGGCTGCGTAAAAGCAGTCGCAGTCGATGTGGATGATCTTGCGCAGGGACATGGATGACCGTTAGCACTGTAAATTCATACAGATATTACCGTAAGCGCCCTACAGTGAAACAGCCACACCGTGTCACTCTCGACAATCGGCCTGCAAGCCCCGCCGTTACTGCCCCGCAGGGCCAATCGAGGCGCTAACAGATTGAACGGAAAAGAAATTTCCCCAGAAATAGCTTGACTCTGCGGCGCAAAACCGTAGAATTCATCTCAACAGGCGCGGGATGGAGCAGCCTGGTAGCTCGTCGGGCTCATAACCCGAAGGTCGTCGGTTCAAATCCGGCTCCCGCAACCAGATTCAGAAAAAGGCCACTGTCTAGACAGTGGCCTTTTTCATTGTCCGTAAAAAACTTAACCTGAAATAAATCTAGAGAAATCAAAGGTTAACGTTTGACTCTGCGGCAGATGTCCGTATAGTGCACCCCACTGACGCGGGATGGAGCAGCTTGGTAGCTCGTCGGGCTCATAACCCGAAGGTCGTTGGTTCAAATCCAGCTCCCGCAACCAGATTCAAGAAAAGGCCACTGTTGATACAGTGGCCTTTTTTATTGACTACGAAATGGCCTGACAGAAATTTACCGCAAATCAAAGATTAACCTTGACGCCGCGGTGGATATCCGTAGAATGCGCCCCACTGACGCGGGATGGAGCAGCCTGGTAGCTCGTCGGGCTCATAACCCGAAGGTCGTCGGTTCAAATCCGGCTCCCGCAACCATATTCGTCAGAACAAACCCCGCCTGCTTTCAGCAGTGCGGGGTTTGTTGTTTTCAGGGTTTGTATCCCTGCCGGTCAAGCCCCTCCTCCGCCCCTCCCCTCTGGCAGGCACCCCGCCTGGATGAACTATCTTTAACCGTGCCAAACGGCTGAAAGCGACTCCGTCAGGAGTAACATCTGGATACGTTTTCCAAAGGGACTCCCACTTGGCCGCACCTTCCCCCTACCTCGCGCTGTCCGCCCGGGGTACTGCATGACCGCCCACAACTGCGAACCTCAAACGCCTCTGGCTGCGGCGCTGCCGGTTGCTGCCCAACGCCTGCCCTGGGTTGAACGGCTGAGCCGCTACCGCCAGCCGATTGGCCTGGCATTGACCCTGCTGTTGTTCGGCATGGCCTTGGTCGCTTGTCGCCATCTGCTCAGCGAGCTGGACATCTACGCGCTGCATGACGCCATGCTCAGCGTGCCTAGCCAATCGCTGTTCGGCGCCCTGCTGGCGACTGTGCTGGGCTTCGTCATTCTGCTCGGCTACGAATGGTCGGCCAGCCGCTATGCCGGCGTGCAATTGCCTGCCCGTACCCTGGTGCTGGGTGGCTTCAGCGCTTTCGCCATCGGCAATGCGATTGGTCTGTCGATGCTTTCCGGGGGGTCGGTGCGCTATCGTCTGTATGCCCGCCAAGGCCTGGGAGCTGCTGAAGTTGCGCGGATGACGGTGTTCGCCAGCCTATCATTGGGCTGTGCCCTGCCACCGCTGGCCGCATTGGCGACGTTGAGTAATCTACCCGCAGCCTCCACTGCCCTGCGCATGCCGGCAGGTTGGCTGGCCGGCATTGCAATCGCCGTGCTGGCCCTGACCGCCTTGCTGGTGGTTGGCCTGTATCGCCGCCGCCTGGCCGAGCAACCCTTGCGCGACAGCCTGCTGGTGCAGCTCGGCCGACGCACCTTGCGCCTGCCTAGTGGTCGCCTTGCGGCACTGCAATTGTTGATCACTGCGCTAGATGTCGCCGCCGCGGCCACGGTGTTGTACCTGCTGTTGCCCGAGGCACCGCCCTTCGCCGCTTTTGTGCTGGTCTACCTGCTGGCCTTGGCCGCTGGGGTACTCAGCCATGTGCCGGGTGGTGTCGGTGTGTTCGAGGCCATCCTGCTGGCGGCCTTCGCCGATCAACTGGGAGCTGCGCCACTGGCTGCTGCCCTGCTGCTGTATCGCTTGATCTATGTAGTGCTACCGCTGCTGCTGGCCTGCGTGCTGCTACTGGCCAACGAGGCGCGACGCTTGCTGGTGGCCCAGCAGGCGATCAAGGCCGCCTCAGGGCTGGCCGCGCCGGTATTGGCCATCCTGGTGTTCCTGTCTGGCGTGGTGCTGCTGTTCTCAGGGGCCACTCCAGAGATCGACACACGCCTGGAACACATGGGGTTCCTGGTGCCGCATCGGCTGATCGATGCCTCGCACTTTGGCGCCAGCCTGATTGGCGTACTGTGCCTGCTGCTGGCGCAAGGGCTGCGCCGGCGCCTGTCTGCTGCCTGGCTGCTGACTACGATCCTGCTGCTGGTCGGCGCGCTGCTGTCGCTGCTCAAGGGCTTTGACTGGGAAGAAGCCTGCGTGCTGACCTTTACCGCAGCGCTGCTGGCGCTGTTCCGGCGCTCATTCTATCGGCCCAGCCGCTTGCTGGAGCTGCCGTTCTCGCCGGTCTATCTGGTTGCCAGCGCCTGCGTCGTGGGCGCTTCGGTATGGCTGCTGCTGTTTGCCTATCAAGATGTTCCCTACAGCCATCAGTTATGGTGGCAATTCACCCTGGACGCCGACGCCCCACGCGGCCTGCGGGCAGCCATGGGCAGTGCGGTGCTGCTGGTGTTCGTGGTCCTGACCTGGCTGCTGCGCACTGCCAGGCCGGTGATCCACCTACCCAATGAACACGAGCTACAGCGCGCCAAGCAGATCCTGCTGAGCTCCGATCAGCCCGACGGTGGCCTGGCCCTGACCGGCGACAAGGCGCTGTTGTTCCACCCCAACGACAACGCTTTCATCATGTATGCCCGTCGTGGGCGCAGCTTGGTGGCCCTGTACGACCCGATCGGCCCGGCCCAGGAGCGCGCCGAGATGATCTGGCAGTTCCGCGACCTGTGCGACCTGCACCACGCCCGCCCGGTGTTCTACCAGGTGCGCGCAGAGAACCTGCCGTTCTACATGGACATCGGCCTTACCGCGCTCAAGCTCGGCGAAGAAGCGCGGGTCGACCTGCGCCGCTTCGACCTGGAGGCCAAGGGCAAGGAGATGAAAGACCTGCGCTACACCTGGAACCGCGGCGGCCGTGATGGCTTGACCCTTGAGCTACACGAACCCGGCCAAGCGCCACTTGAAGCACTCAAGCAGATCTCCGACGCCTGGCTGCAAGGCAAGAACGTACGCGAGAAAGGCTTCTCTCTGGGCCGCTTCAGCCCCGACTACCTGCAGCACTTTCGGATCGCCCTGATTCGCTTCCAAGGTCGCCCGGTAGCGTTTGCCAACTTGCTGGAAACGCAGAGCAACGAGCTGGCCAGCCTCGATCTGATGCGGGCGCACCCGGAGGCGCCGAAGCTGACCATGGAATTCATGATGATCGGCCTGATCCTGCATTACAAAAGCCATGACTACGGGCGCTTCAGCCTCGGCATGGTGCCGCTTTCCGGTCTGCAGCCACGGCGTGGCGCCCCCTTGACCCAACGCCTGGGTTCGATGGTGTTCCAGCGCGGCGAGCAGCTTTACAACTTCCAGGGCCTGCGGCGCTTCAAGGACAAGTTCCAGCCGGACTGGGAACCTCGTTACATGGCTGTGCCAGCCGGGCTCGACCCGCTGGTGGCGCTGGCCGACACTGCCGCCCTGATCGCGGGCGGCCTGACTGGATTGGTGAAACGTTGATGATCCGACGCTATTGGCAGTACGTATTGATTGCCTTGCTGGTGGCCCTGGCGGCTGCGGCAGTAGGGTTCTGGCTGTGGACCCGCCCAGCGCCGGAGGCGCACATTGAGCACCTGGCGCTGACCGATGGCAGCAGCCTGGTTCGTGCCACCCCAGGTGTGCACGCCAAGGCCCGCGTGGCCATCGGCGTACCTGAGGATCAGGCACTGAGCGATAAACAGTTGCTCGACCTGAGCCAGGCCGGTGAGGCGCAACTGGTGCAAGTGATCCTGCCACCCAATGACTGCGCCAAGCAGCAACAGGCCCTGGACCAGGCCATCAGCCATTTGTCCGCTGCGCCCACCCTGGTGGCAGGCATCGGCCCTGGCGGTGCCCAGGCCTGGCGTTGGCTGGCCAGCCAACGCGACGACAAGGCGCGCGCCATCTCGGTTGACTTCAACCTCGAACAACCCGGCTGCCCGGCACTGCCCAAGGCTGCTGCCCACGGCCATTGGAACGTGGCCTGGAACGACAACCCGGACGACGCCAGCGCCGCCTTCGTGCGTGACCAGGCCAACGCCGAGACCAGCATCAGCGACTACGACATCCACCTGCCACAAGTGCTCAAGAGCCAGCTGACTCAAGCCCTGGTCGGCCATGACGGCAATGCCTTGAGCATCCCAGTGGTAGAAGTGCCGGCGGGCCAAACCACCGATACCGTGACCCTGTTCCTTTCCGGTGACGGCGGCTGGCGTGACCTCGATCGCGATGTCGCCGGCGAGATGGCCAAGCTCGGCTACCCAGTGGTGGGTATCGATACCCTGCGCTACTACTGGCAGCACAAGACGCCCGAGCAAAGCGCTGCCGACCTGTCCGAGTTGATGCAGCACTATCGGCAGAAATGGGGTACCAAGCGCTTCGTGCTCACCGGCTACTCGTTCGGCGCCGATGTGCTGCCAGCGATCTACAACCGCTTGCCAGTAGAAGACCAGCAACGGGTCGACGCGGTGATCCTGCTGGCCTTCGCCCGCAGTGGCAGTTTCGAGATCGAAGTCGAGGGCTGGTTGGGCAAGGAAGGCCAGGAAGCGCCGACCGGACCGGAAATGGCCCGCATGCCGGCGGCCAAGGTGGTGTGCATCTATGGTGTGGAAGAAAGCGACGAGAGTGGCTGTACCGATCACACTGCGGTCGGCGAGCGCCTGAAACTACCGGGCGGGCATCATTTCGATGAGAACTACCCGGCGCTGGCCAAGCGCTTGATCGGCGAGATCGAGACGCGCCAGGGCAAATCGAGCGTCGCAGAGCAGAACTGATCGAAAGCGGATAAAAACAGTGCTGCTGTGTCAGTTCAGGCCTCTTCGCGGGCAAGCCCGCTCCAATAGGGAATCTTGTGGGCGCGGGCTTGCCCGCGAAGAAGGCAGGACTGACACAACCCACGCAGCGTTCAAATCTCGACCTGGGTCCCCAGCTCGATCACCCGGTTCAACGGCAAATTGAAGAAGCGCAGATTACCGTTGGCATTCTTCAACAAGAAAGCGAACAACGTGCCACGCCAGCGCGCCATCCCTTCCAACCGCGAGGCGATCACCGTCTCTCGGCTTAGGAAGTAGGTTGTGCGCATGGGGCTGAAGTCCAGCTCTTCCAGATGGCACAGCTTCAGTGCCTGGGGCACATCCGGCTCATCCATGAAACCAAAGTGCAGCAACACTCGGAAGAAGCCATCGCCGTAGGCCTCCACTTCGAAGCGCTCCTGTTCCGGGACCCGCGGGCGGTCCTCACTGACCACCGTCAGCAGCACCACCTGGCTATGCAGTACCTGGTTGTGCAGCATGTTGTGCAACAGCGCGTGCGGCACTGCATCCGGCCGCGCGGTCAGAAACACCGCCGTGCCTTCGACCCGATGCGGCGGCTGCACACGAATGCTGCTGATAAATACCGGCAACGGCAGCGCCGCCTCATCGATGCGCTCCACCAAAATTTGCTTGCCGCGCTTCCAAGTGGTCATCAGCAAGAACAGCACGCTGCCGGCGAGCACCGGGAAAGCGCCACCCTGCACGACCTTGGGCAGGTTGGCGGTGAAAAACAGCGCGTCGACCAACAAGAACCCCAACAGGATCGGCACCGCCAGCAGCGGTGGCCACTTCCACAACAACAGCATCACCGTCGAAACCAGCAGCGTGGTCATCAGCATGGTGCCGGTGACTGCCACGCCATAGGCTGCCGCCAGCGCGCCGGACGACTCGAAACCGATCACCAGCAGCACGACCGCCACCATCAGTGCCCAGTTGACTGCGCCGATATAGATCTGCCCCTGCTCATCGCTGGAGGTGTGCTGGATCTGCATGCGCGGGATGTAGCCCAGCTGAATCGCCTGGCGGGTGAGCGAGAAGGCCCCGGAAATGACCGCTTGAGATGCGATTACCGTGGACAGGGTGGCCAGCCCGATCAAAGGCAGCAGTGCCCAGGACGGCGCCAATAGATAGAACGGGTTACGTGCTGCCTCAGGATCGTGCAGCAACAGCGCGCCCTGACCGAAGTAGTTCAGCACCAGTGCCGGCAGCACCAGGATGAACCAAGCCCGAGCAATCGGCTTGCGGCCAAAATGGCCCATATCGGCATACAGCGCCTCGGCACCGGTCAGCGCCAACACCACCGCGCCAAGGATCGCCACGCCCATGCCGGGATGCACGATAAAGAAGCGCACCGCCCAGGCCGGATTGAAGGCTCTGAGCACTTCCGGGCTGTGGGAAATCCCATGCAGGCCCAACGCCGCCAGGACCAGGAACCAGGTCACCATCACCGGGCCGAACAGAATGCCGATCTTCGCCGTGCCGTGCTTTTGCACCAGAAACAGCGCCACCAGCACCACCACGGCAATCGGCACCACCCAATGGTCAATGCCATCGAAGGCCAGCCCCATCCCCTCTACCGCCGACAACACCGACACCGCCGGGGTGATCATGCTGTCGCCATAGAACAATGAGGCGCCGATCAGGCCACAGCCGACCATCAGCATGCGCAACTTCGGATACGGCGCCGAAGCCCGCCGGGCCAAGGCGGTCAGGGCCATGATGCCACCTTCGCCCTGGTTGTCGGCACGTAGGATGAAGGTCACGTACTTGACCGACACCACCCAGATCAACGACCAGAGGATCAACGACAAGATGCCCAGCACCCCATCATGGTTGACCGGCACCCCGTAACCGCCGGAGAAGACTTCCTTGAGGGTGTACAGCGGGCTGGTACCGATATCGCCGTAGACCACCCCAACAGCTGCCACCAGCAGGCTCAGCGGCCGTGCCGCGCCCTGCCCGCCTTCGGCGTGACTGCTTGCCTGAACCATCGACCACTCCCGCAGATGGCCTCGTCGGACCGATAGAATTGGCACGCCTGCCAGGGCATCGCAGATACGTCGTAGATACCGGCAGGCAATGGCGCAAAGCTTAGCGCAGCGTTCGTCGCTTTTCTGCTGGTCAAGCGACCTTGCGCTCGCTAGAATTGCGCACTTTTTGATCAGAGGCGCCGAAAGCGCCCGTCGGGATTGCCCTCGCCATTGCCAGGGCAACCGCTTTCAATGCCGAGGTTAGCTATGTCCACCACCCCCGCTCCTACCACGCCGAAGGTAGGGTTTGTCTCTCTCGGATGCCCGAAGGCATTGGTCGATTCCGAGCGCATCCTGACCCAGCTGCGCATGGAAGGCTATGAAGTCGTGCCAACCTACGAGGACGCCGACGTAGTGGTGGTCAACACCTGCGGCTTCATCGACAGCGCCAAGGCCGAGTCGCTGGAAGTGATCGGCGAAGCGATCAAGGAAAACGGCAAGGTCATCGTCACCGGCTGCATGGGTGTCGAGGAAGGCAGTATCCGTGACGTGCACCCAAGCGTGCTGTCGGTGACCGGCCCGCAGCAGTACGAGCAGGTAGTCAACGCCGTGCACGAAGTGGTGCCCCCGCGCCAGGACCACAACCCGCTGATCGACCTGGTGCCACCTCAAGGCGTCAAGCTGACCCCACGTCACTACGCCTACCTGAAGATTTCCGAAGGCTGCAACCACAGCTGCAGCTTCTGCATCATTCCATCGATGCGCGGCAAGCTGGTCAGCCGTCCGGTAGGTGAAGTGCTGAGCGAGGCCGAGCGCCTGGTCAAGGCCGGCGTCAAGGAGATCCTGGTGATCTCCCAGGACACCAGCGCCTACGGCGTCGACGTCAAGTACAAGACCGACTTCTGGAACGGCCGCCCGGTCAAGACGCGCATGCTCGAGCTGTGCGAGGCCTTGAGCAGCCTGGGCGCCTGGGTGCGTCTGCACTACGTCTACCCCTACCCCAACGTCGACGACGTGATCCCGCTGATGGCGGCCGGCAAGATCCTGCCGTACCTGGACATCCCGTTCCAACACGCCAGCCCGAAAGTGCTCAAGTCGATGAAGCGCCCAGCGTTCGAAGACCGCACCCTGGCGCGAATCAAAAACTGGCGCGAGCAGTGCCCTGAGCTGGTGATCCGTTCGACCTTCATCGTCGGCTTCCCTGGCGAAACCGAAGAAGACTTCCAATACCTGCTCGACTGGCTGACCGAAGCCCAACTCGACCGCGTTGGTTGCTTCCAGTACTCCCCAGTCGAAGGCGCCCCGGCCAACGACCTGGGCCTGGACGAAGTGCCGGACGACATCAAGCAAGACCGCTGGGACCGCTTCATGGCCCATCAACAGGCGATCAGCGCCGCGCGCTTGCAGATGCGCATTGGCAAAGAGATCGAAGTGCTGATCGATGAGGTCGAGGAACAAGGCTCGGTTGGCCGCAGCTTCTTCGATGCCCCTGAGATCGATGGCAGCGTGTTCATCGATGGCGACCATGGCTTCAAGCCCGGCGACAAGGTCCGTTGCCGCGTAGTCGATGCCGACGAATACGATATGTGGGCTGAGCCTGTCTGAGGCTTTTTCCCACCGCGAGCCCCGCCAACTGGCGTAATGCTGTTCACTTAAGGTTTTGGGGCTGCTTTGCAGCCCTTCGCGGGCAAGCCCGCTCCCACAGGTAAAGCGCTTGATCAGAGAACAGCGCAATCACTGTAGGAGCGGGCTTGCCCGCGAAGGGCTGCGAAGCGGCCCCAAAGCAGACGACACATGTCTTGAGTGAGCAGCGTACGCCAACTGGCGGGGCTTTTTTTTGCATCTATGGTTCATGAGAGGGCCGCCAGGCCTGCCGCCTCCCGCAGAGGCTGCGATCGAGACAACGCACTCGGAGGATCACAGGGATGCGCTCGGCATTGACGCTGCAAACCCCGCATGTAAGCGACTACCCCGAGCTGGTTCGAGTCTGGGAAGCCTCGGTTCGCGCCACCCATGACTTCCTGCCCGATGCCTACATCCTGCTACTGCGTGAGCATGTCCTGCGTCAGTACCTGGATGCGGTAATGCTGATCTGCTGTAAAGACCACGCCCGGCGCATCCTTGGTTTTGCCGGGGTGGCCAACGGCCGCGTCGATATGCTCTTCGTCGCCCCCGAGCAGCGTGGCAAAGGGGTCGGCAAGCGTCTGCTGCACTACGCCATCGATGAGCTGAACGCCGAACGGCTGGACGTCAATGAGCAGAACCCGCAAGCGCTGGGCTTCTACCTGCATGAAGGCTTCGAAATTGTCGGACGCTCGGCTACCGATGGTTTGGGCCAGCCCTACCCTCTGCTGCATCTGCAATTGCATCCGCGCAAACGCGAGCAACCCCGTTAGGAAACAGGGCAAATGGCACAGATTCCCAGCCCCAAGCACGTCTTGGCAGGTACAATGGCCGGTCTTTCCCTGCCTTTAGCGAATCGTCTCCATGTCTGAACCCGTGCGCCTGTCCAAACGCCTCATCGAGCAACTCGGCTGCTCCCGCCGCGAGGCCGAGCAGTACATCGAGGGCGGCTGGGTGACAGTCGATGGCGTGGTGGTCGAACAACCCCAGTTCAAGATCGACGGCCAGCAGGTCGCCCTGCTCCCTGGCGCCCGCGCCGAGGCGCTGGAGCCGGTCACCCTGCTGATCAACCAGCCTGCCGGTATGGACGCTGAAAGCGCCCGCGCCAGCATTGGCATGGACAACCTCAGCCAAGCCCACAGCCAGGACGTGCGGCCGCTGCACGGCCACTTTGCTCGGCTGGCCTGCGTCGCGCCGCTGGAGCGCGGGGCGACTGGCCTGCAGCTGTTCACCCAGGACTGGCGGGTATCCGGCAAGATCGAACGAGACCTGCGCAAGCTGGAGCAGGAATACATCATCGAGGTACGTGGCGAGGCCACCCCGCAAGCGCTGGAGCGCTTGGCCCGGGGCATCACCCGCAATGACCGCGAACTGCCCAAGGCCAAGGCCAGCTGGCAGAACGAAACCCACCTGCGGCTGGCCTTGAAGAACCCCCAGCCCGGCCAGATCAGCGAACTGTGTGCCAGCCTGCGGCTGGAGATCGTCAGCATGCGTCGGATCCGCCTGGGCGGTGTGTCGATGGGCAAGTTGC
>Ga0247819_10000150_pt1 | contig 42673 bp, 36 predicted proteins | sample 13C_Xylose_Day6_FD_193428 | JGI IMG/M metagenome (GOLD analysis project Ga0247819, IMG submission 193428) | Soil microbial communities from agricultural site in Penn Yan, New York, United States - 13C_Xylose_Day6 | ecosystem: Environmental > Terrestrial > Soil > Agricultural land | place: USA... | reverse complement strand
CGCATCTGCCCTGCCTGATGATCTTCGACGACCACGATATTACCGACGACTGGAACCTTTCCGCGCAATGGGAAGAAACGGCCTACGGCCATCCCTTCTCGCGACGGATCATCGGTAATGCCTTGCTTGGCTACTTGCTCTGCCAGGGTTGGGGCAACGATCCAGATAGCTGCAAACAACTGGTCGAACACTGCGCGACGCTGGGCGATAACAGTGTTGAGCGGCATCTGAACAAACAGGCTCAGGACGCCCTGATTGGCGAGCTGCTGCGCTTTCAGGGCTGGCAGTACGATCTGCCGAGCAATCCGCCGCTGTTGGTGCTCGACACCCGCACCCGGCGCTGGCGCAGTGAAAGCAGCCTGAAAAAGCCTTCCGGCTTGCTCGACTGGGAGGCGCTGAGTGAACTGCAGCAGTCGCTGCTCGATCACCCGTCGGCGATTATCGTCTCACCGGCGCCGATCTTTGGGGTAAAGCTGATCGAAACCGTGCAGCGGGTATTCAGCTGGTGCGGTTATCCGCTACTGGTGGATGCGGAAAACTGGATGGCCCACCGCGGTGCTGCGCAGGTGATCCTGAATATCTTCCGCCATTCGCGCACACCGGGGCATTACGTGGTGCTGTCGGGGGATGTGCACTATTCGTTCGTCTATGAGGTGATGATCCGCCATCGCCAGCGCAATCCGCACCTGTGGCAGATCACCAGCAGCGGGATCAAGAACGAGTTTCCCAAGCGTTTGCTGGATGTGCTCGACAGGCTTAATCGCTGGCTGTATTCGCCACGCTCGCCGCTCAACTGGTTTACCAAGCGGCGCTTGATGGAAGTGGCGCCGCGCTTGCCGAGCCGCAGTGAGGCTGGCGAGCGCTTGTGGAATAGCGCCGGCCTGGGGCAGGTGTTTTTCAATGCACAGGGGCAACCGGAGCGGGTGTTTCAGTTGAATGCCGATGGCTCGACGGCGAATGAGTTTGTCCGGGATCAGTGAGCCTGGCGGACTGGGCGCTGATTGAGCTGATGCCTTCGCGGGGCAAGCCCGCGCCTACAGGGGCGCGGTGATCACAGGATGTGGATTGCCGCGATCATGTGTGAGCGGCTTTAATCATGAACGCTCCAGCGCGCTCACCAGGTCATGGAACGCTTCACGGTTGGAATCGTTCAGGCCCATGAGAATCTTGTGCGCCTCGAGCACCTTGGACCGCACTACGTCTTCGTTCTGGTCCTGCGATGGCAGGTCGGTCAGGCACTCTGGGCAGGGTACTGGACGATCGACGATGTTGAACACCTGATCGAACCCCATCGACTGCAACAAGCGCGAGATATCCGGGTTGGTGGTGACCACGGTCGGCAACAGGCCGACCTTCTGCCGGGACAGAATGGACAGCTTGGCCAACAGGCCCAGCGTGGTGCTGTCGATACTTTCGGTCTCGGTCAAGTCGATGACGATGGCCGAGAAGTTCAGCGCAGTGAAGATCTTCTCGATCGTCGCATCCAAGGCCGAACACAGGGTCAGGCGCACTTCACCGACGAATTTCAGTACGAAGGTACCGCTCTGCTCGGCGAACTGGATTCTACCGGTACTCATTGAAGGTTCCTGCTCAACACCAATAGGGCGATATCATCCGGCATCTCCCCAAGCGTAGCCAATCCGAAACGTTGGCGCAGCCCATCCAGGCTGCCACCCGCTGCTTTGACGATATCCGGCAAGGCAGCTTCTTTATCTTTGAGCGTGTCCCCCGGCAAAAGGTCCAGTATGCCGTCCGACATCAGGCTGAGGCTGAACTGCTCGGGCAGCTCGATGACCACATCCTGATAGGTCGCCTCTTCGAACAAGCCAACCGGTAGACCGCGGCCCTCAAGGTAGCGGGCCTGACCTGGGGTGTACAGCACCGGCAGCGGCAGGTGGCCACCGACGGCGTAGGTCAGTAGACCCGTATCCTGGTCGATCACGCCACCGACCATGGTCACATGCTTGCCCAGCTTGCAGTTGATCAGCCCACGGTTGATGTGGCTGAGCACTTCCGAGGGTTTGAAATCACGCATCTTGCCGCCGCGCTTGAATTCGAACAGCAGGCGGGTGGTCATGAATTTCAGCAGGACCGTGACAAACGCCGACGAAGCGCCATGGCCGGAGACATCTGCCAGGTAAAACGCAATGCGCCGATCATCCACGCGGAAGTAATCGGAAAAATCACCCGACAGGTACAGCGAAGGGATGATCTGGTGCTCGAAGGCGAAGTCATCCACCACCCACGGGCTCTCGGGCAGCATGTTCATCTGCACCTGACGCCCGGCGGTCTGGTCTTCCTGCAACAGGTGCAGGCTGGCCTCAAGCTCGCGGTTGGCCGCTTCCAGCTTGTCGCGGTAGCGCTGGTTTTCCAACACCAGGCGTGAGCGATCGAGGGCGCGGCGCACCGAGTGTTCGAGGACGGCGAGGTCTTCGAGCGGCTTGATCAGGTAATCGGCAGCGCCCAGGCGCAAGGCCTCGACGGCGTCGCTCATGACACCGGCACCGGACACCACGATCACCGGCAACTGCGGGGCCAGTTCGCTGATCCGACGGATCAGTTCGAGGCCGCCCATCTGCGGCATGCGCAGATCGCAGATCACGAGATCGGGCTGGTGTTCTTCGAAGACCTGAAGCCCCTGCTGGCCATTGCCGGCCTGAAGGACGCTGAAGCCACTGTCTTCCAGATAGGCGGCGAGGCTCGCACGGACCACGTCGTCGTCATCGATGATCAGCAGCGTTGCACTGGTTTTCTGCATGTGGGCGAACGGCGCCGGATTGGGTTGGCGTAGGATCGTCATAAAAAGCGACGAGCACTACTGGAATACTCTTTGGCTGCTCTACTCTTTGAGTTGTAGGACAAGAACCCTTGTCCGGCAACCAGCAGAGGTGCCCTGTAAGGCGCAGACGGTACTCCCATCCGCCAGGCGTTTCAAGCATGCGAGGGTCGGGTCCAGTGCACTTTACCGGGCAAATTACCGAGAGTTATAAGAAACCCGTAGAACGCAACCCGATGAAAGGATCATGCATGCACCAGACACCCAGTAATCACAGCGAAAAGCGCGATTTCATCCGCATGCGAATCGATGCCAAGGTCAGCCTGCTGCATGCTGGCCAGGTGATTGCTGCGGTATGCGTGGACCTGTCCAGCAGCGGCATGCAGATCAAGGCCCCGCAACGCTACCAGGTGGGCGACCAGATCGAGGTGAGCATCGACTCCGACCACCCGGCGCTAAAGGGCTTGCACGCCAGCACCGAGGTAGTGTGGATCGCCGATCAGCCCGGCGGCCAGCAGAAGTTCGGCCTGCGGATTCTGGCCATGCATTGAGCTGTTAGGAAAAAACTGGGGCCGCTTCGCAGCCCTTCGCGGGCAAGCCCGCTCCCACAGTGTTCGGCGCTGTACTGGTGGGAGCGGGCTTGCCCGCGAAGGGCGGCGAAGCGGCCCCAGTTTCACAAAATACTGAGATCAGAAGTCGTCTTCGACTTCGCCATCCTTGACCTTGAACTCGCGATTCTGCAAGTACGCGTTGCGGATGAACACGTACTTGTCGCCGCTGATCAGCTTCTCGGCCGACAGCAGGCTGGCGCGGGTGTCGATGATGTCCACGGGAATGATCGAGTTGCGCGTCGGCACGTGGTCGATGTAGCGGTAGGGTTCGGTATAGGTGTCCGGATACTTGGCCAGGCCATCGCGCACGGTGCTTGGGCCAAGCAGTGGGATCACCACATACGGGCCGCTGGCGACGCCCCAGTAACCCAGGGTCTGGCCGAAGTCTTCGTCGTTGCGCTGCAGGCCCATCTTGGTGCCGACGTCGAAGAAACCGCCCAGGCCAAAGGTGGTGTTGACGATCAACCGCGCGGTATCCACGCCAGCCGCATGCGGCTTGAGCTGCAGGACATTGTTGGCCAGGTTGGTGACATCGCCCAGGTTACGGAAGATGTTGTGAATGCCGTCTTCGAGAAACTGCGGGGTGATCGCCTGGTAACCCTGGGCCAGCGGCTTGAGGGCATAGGTATCAAGGGTGTCGTTGAACCTGAAGATCGGGCGGTTGACCGCCTCCCACGGATCTTCTTCGGTCGCCGCCTGGGTGGCCGCCACGGGCGCCAATAGCAGGCTGGCGCAGACACAGGCGTGGGTGATTCGCTCGATCACTCCGGCACCGATCCTATGCATAGATGTTTCTCCATCGGATTTCACGGTCGCAGGCGCCTTGGCGCGCTGCTTAAGAAGGCGACAGTATAAAGGGTCGCTGGCTGATAAACACCTTTACACATTATTGCTCAACATTTTGTGAACATCTGTTGCGAAGTCATCCCACGGTAACAATCGACGCATAGCCTGCGCAGTATTTCAGGGACGTTACCATGCACGACGCATCCGCCTTCACCGCTGTGCTCTTCGGCTTGCGCAGCTGCCTGGTCCAGCCATCCGAGGGCAACCCCCTCCCGGCCCCCGGAGCCCTGCAAACCCTAGCCGGCTTGCGTCAGCAACACATTCCCTGCATCTGGCTCGATGAACTCAACACCTCGCAAAGCGAGCAATTGGCCAGTGTGCTGCCGCAGTGGCTACCGGGGCAGCTGACCGCCTCCCCCCCTTGGCCTGCGCCCAATGCCTGCTGGCAAGCGCTGATGCAACTGCAAAGCCAGCAGTTGGACGGTTGCGTGGTGGTCAGCGGCGACCCGCGCTTGCTGCAGTGCGGGCTCAACGCTGGGCTGTGGACGGTAGGCCTGGCGGCATGTAGCCCCTCGTGCGATCTTTCCTCGACCCAGTGGCAAGCCATGAACCCGCAAGATCGCGAGCTAGCGCGAGGCAAGGCGACCCTTGAGCTGTTCAGCCTGGGCGTGCACTCGGTGATCGATCATCTGGAAGCACTCGATACCTGCCTGGCGGACATCGCCCAACGTCGGCGCAAGGGCGAAAAACCCTGACACAGGGTGATTGACGCGGATCATGCAAAGCAGCGGCGAGTGGATTACGCTTGAAGACAGGTGAGAACCTTTGCCTAGTTGCCGAGGTCCATGCTTTGCCAAGCCATAGAGGGAGAACACCCAATGCCTGCCCGCGAACTGCAAGAGCGGCTGAACAGCCTGCGCGAGCAACTGGATCGAAATGTGCCGCTCACAGAAGAAGAGTTGGCCGCGCTGTATGAAGAAGCCAGACAGATCGAAGCTCAGTTGAAGCTTGAGGAAGCTACGCCGGACAACAACCTGGCTGATGGTTTCCACCTGGCGGTCGAGCGCTTTGAAGTCGAACACCCGGACCTGACTGCCACCCTGCGCAGTATCGCCAATAGCCTGCACAGCATGGGCATCTAGGCCCGGGTCAACATTATACGGGGCCGCCAAGCGGCCCCCGCACTGTCACTGACGAACCAGTCGCAGATTGCTCGGACTGATCGCCCCAGTGCTGCGATACGGGTTGATATCCAAGCCCCCCCGGCGCACATAGCGCGCATACACGGTCAGATACTCAGGCTTGAGCAAGCGCTTGAGGTCCAGATAGATGCGCTCCACACATTGCTCATGGAAGTCTGCATGCTGGCGGAAGCTGACCAGGTAGGTCAGCAGACTGGCATGATCCAGCGCAAGGCCCTTGTACTCCACCACCACGCTACCCCAGTCAGGCTGACCAGTGACCGGGCAGTTGGATTTGAGCAGATGGCTGTGAACCGCCTCCTCCACCACCCGCTGCGGATCGCACTGCAACAACTGTGATTGTGGCTGCTCGTAGTTGCTGATCGCCACATCCAGCCCATCGATGCACTGCCCCGGCAGCGCCACCACGCCCTCACCTTCAACCTCAGCCAGGGTGCGCACGCGCACCGCTACCGGCTTGCCAGCCGCAGCCGACAGGTCCTTCTCAAGGCACGCCTGCAGCTCATCGGTAGAGGCGAAAACCGTCTGGTTCAGCGAGTTGAGGTACAACTTGAACGACTTGGACTCGATGATATTCGGTGAATCTGCCGGTATGGCGAACTCGCCGATGGCCACCACTGGCTTGCCCGAAGGCAACAGCCAGGACAGCTCGAAGCAGTTCCAGTAATCGACGCCCTGCCATGGCAGGGCATCGCCACTGACCCCAAGCTCGGCCCACTTGGCCAGGCGTGGGATGGGGAACAGCAGCGATGGGGTGTAGGTAGAGATGTATTCGCTGGACTTGCCCAGCGGAGAGTGTTTGGCTGCGGGGTGCATGGAATCTGACCTGAAAGTTCGAAACTGCCCCTAGTCTACCGGTTTTGCACCCCGCCTTGGGCAGCAAGTCACTCGATGGTCAACGGCCCGACCATGCCAGCCTGGTAGTGACCGGGCACGTTGCAAGCGAATTCGATCGGTGCCGAGGTGCGGAAGGTCCAGGTCAACTCGCCGCGCTGACCCGGCTGCAGCAGTACCGTATTGCCTCCCGCATGGCCGTGCTCGCCATGGGCCATTTGGTTGTGGTCCATGCCCTCGTGATTCATCCCGGCGGTGAACAGCTTGCCCTGCATGGCGATCATCTGTTTCTGGTGCTCGATGTGCATGGCCTTGTCGCCCAGGTTGAACTCGTGGGGCAATTGGCCTTGGTTGATGAGGACGAAGCGCACCGTTTCACCGGCTTTTACCTGCAGGCTTTTCGGTTCGAAGGAAATGTCCTTGAGCACGACCTCGACGGTGCGCGTGGCCTTGGCTGCCGGGGCTGGCTCGCCAAAGGCGAAGCCGTGGCTGCTATCAGCCAGCACAGGCAGGCTGAACAGCGCGAGAGCGGCGGCAATGAACGGGTGTTTCATATCGACTCCGGGGGTTACAGCGATGATGAGGCGACTTTATGGGGCAATGACTGGCAGCTAGCTGACGGGAAGATTACAACTTTGTCAGCTTGGGCGAAGGGCAAAACCATCACGTATCATTTCCGCACGCCAGCGCATCCAACCGGGCGATGGGCTTCAACTTGAGAAGGACCGTGCATGAAACTGCTGATCGTCGAGGACCAGGCCAAGACCGGCCATTACCTGCGCCAGGGCCTGAGCGAAGCAGGCTTCGCCACCGAGCTTGCCGCCGATGGCGAAACCGGCCTGCACCTGGCGCTGACCGGCGATCACGCGCTGTTGATCCTCGATGTGATGCTGCCTGGCCGTGACGGCTGGCAGATCCTTCAGGCCGTACGTCAGGCGGGCCTAGAGACGCCAGTGCTGTTTCTGACCGCGCGCGATGCCGTGGAAGATCGGGTGCACGGCCTGGAACTCGGCGCGGACGATTACCTGGTCAAGCCGTTTGCCTTCTCCGAGCTGTTAGCGCGCGTGCGCAGCCTGTTACGACGCGGTGCCAGCCCCAGTTTGGACACCACGCTGACCCTCGCCGACCTGCGTCTGGACCTGATTCGTCGCCGCGCCGAGCGCGCCGGCCAGCGCATCGACCTTACCGCCAAGGAGTTCGCCCTGCTCGAACTGCTGTTGCGTCGCCAAGGCGAGGTACTGCCCAAGTCATTGATCGCTTCCCAAGTCTGGGACATGAATTTCGACAGCGACACCAATGTCATCGAAGTCGCCATCCGCCGCTTGCGCCTGAAGATCGATGATGCCCATCGCAACAAGCTGATCCACACCGTGCGCGGCATGGGCTACGTACTTGAGGAGCGCCAGGACTGATGCGCCGATTGTCGCTGGGCAGCCGTCTGGCCCTGCTGTTCGCCGCCTGTACCGCGGCAGTGTCATTGACTGCCGGGCTGTTGTTCAGCCATGCCAGCAAACACCACTTCGTCGAACTCGACCAACAACTGCTCGGCGCCCGTCTGTCGCAGCTGCGCAGCCAACTGGCTGGGGTCGACTCGGCGGACAAACTGGCCGCCAGACTGCCAGCGCTGCGCGGTGAGCTCAGCCACCAGGCCGATCTCGCGCTGCGTATTCGTGGCGCCGAAGGCGAGCTGTGGTTCCAGAGTCGCCCTGGGCTGCCAGAGGATGCTGTACAACCTGGCCTAGCCACCTTGCGTGCCGACAGCGTCGATTACCGCAGCCTGTCCGTGCCGCTCGATGAGCACGCTGAGCACGCCGCGCAACTAACCCTGTTCCTCGACATCACCCACCACCAACATTTCTTGCAGGGCATGCAGCGACTGATCTGGCTCACCGTCGGCCTGTCGGCACTGGCCACCGCCCTGCTCGGCGCCTGGGCTGCGCGGCGCGGGCTACGACCGTTAAGGCAGATCGGCGAAGTGGCGGCGAGCGTCAGTGCCCACTCCCTGACCACGCGCCTGCCGGTGGCGCAGATGCCCGAAGAGTTGGCGCAGCTGGCCAGCACGGTGAACGCCATGCTGCAGCGGCTGGATGACGCCTTCCAGCGGCTCTCGGCATTTTCTGCCGATATTGCCCATGAGCTGCGCACGCCGCTGTCCAACCTGCTGACCCACACCCAAGTCACCCTGACCCGTCCACGCAGCCTGGAAGAGTATCGCGAAGCGCTGCATGGCAACCTCGAAGAGCTGCAGTGGATGGCCCAACTGGTCAACGACATGCTCTACCTGGCCAAGGCTGACCATGGCTTGTTGATGCCCAACCGCCAGCCGCTGGAGTTGGCTGCGGAGGTCGATGCCCTGCTCGACTACTACGCTGCGCTGGCCGAGGAAAGCGACGTGCAACTGCTACGCGAGGGCGCGGCGACGATCGAGGGCGATCGGCACATGCTGCGGCGGGCGCTTTCCAACCTGCTGGACAATGCGCTGCGCTTCACCCCTCAAGGTGGCACGATCAAGGTGAGCTTGACGGCGGGGTTGAGTATCACGGTGGCCAATACCGGGCCTGCGATTGAGGCGGGGGCGTTGCAGCGCTTGTTTGATCGTTTCTACCGGGCTGATCCTGCGCGACGAGAAGGCAGCAGCGAGCATGCGGGCTTGGGACTGGCGATTACCCGGTCGATTGTCCAGGCGCATGGCGGGGGGATTCGGGCGGAATGTGAGGGTGGCTGGACGCGATTTGTGATCAACCTACCGGGATGACCGGGGCCGCGGTAAAGCGGCCCCCAACCCATCACTCGTAACGCAGCGCCATGGCCGGCTCGATTTGCGAAGCGCGGTACGCCGGATAGATAGTCGCCAGGAAGCTCATCACCAACCCTGCCGTGCAGATAATCGCCACATCCGCCCATTGCAGCTGCGAAGGCAGGCTGCTGATGAAGTACACATCGGATGTGAAGATATGCTGGCCACTGACCCGCTCCAGCCAGCCAACGATCTGGCTGACGTTTAGGGCGGCAATCACCCCAAGCACGCCACCGATCAAGGTGCCGACAATACCGATCAAGCTGCCCTGGACCATGAACGTCCCCATGATTTGCGCAGGCGTGGCGCCGATGGTGCGCAAGATGGCGATGTCCGAACCCTTGTCGTTCACCACCATCACCAAGGTGGCGATGATGTTGAACGCCGCCACCGCGATGATCATCATCAGCAGCAAGCCGATCATGGTCTTTTCCATCTTCATGGCGCTGAACAGGCTGCCTTGGGTGTGCGACCAGTCATCAGCGTGATAGGCCGCCCCCAGCTGCGCAGCAATTGCCTTGGACACCTGCGGCGCGGCATACAAGTCATGCAACTTGAGCCGCACGCCCTGCACGCTGCCCGGTGCCCAACGCTGCATCTCGCCGGCATCGGCGACGTTGATGTAGGCCTGCGAGCCATCCAGTTCGGCGCCAACCTTGAAGATGCCAACCACGGTCAGGCGCTGCATGCGCGGGGTGATACCGCCCGGCGCCTTGCTGATCTCAGGAACGATCAGGGTAAGTTTGTCTCCGGTATTGAGGCGGAAACGTCGCGCCGTCAGCTCGCCGATGACCACGCCGTATTCACCCGGCACCAGGTCTTGCAGGCTGCCTTGGACGATGTGCTGACCCACGATGGAAACCTTGCCCTCTTCGGCCGGGTCGATACCGCCCACCTGAATCGGCTGCATCGCGCCCTTGTAGGACAGCATGCCTTCCATTTCGGTAATCGGCGCCGCGGCGATCACTGCCGGGTTCTTCAGCGCGGCATCGGCGACTTTTTGCCAATCATCCAGCGGTTGCACGCCAAGGATGCTGGCATGCGGCACCAAGCCGAGAATGCGCGAGCTCATCTCACGCTGGAAGCCGTTCATCACCGACAGCACCACGATCATCGCCAGCACGCCCAGGGACAGGCCGATCATCGAGGTCATGGAGATGAACGAGATGAAGTGATTGCGGCGCTTGGCACGGGTGTAGCGAGCACCGATGAACAAGGGCAAGGGTCTGAACATGTACGAGAACACCCAAGAAAAAAGTTGCGGGGCGGTTTATCCCGCCCCGGGCAAGCGACTCAGATCGCCACCAGGTGGCCGTCTTCGAGCTTCAATACGCGGTCCATCTGACGCGCCAGGTTGAGGTCGTGGGTGACCACCAGGAAAGCGGTTTGCGAAGCGCTGGAAAGCTCTTGCATCAGCTCCTGAATACCCTGGGCGGTGTGGTGGTCGAGGTTGCCGGTCGGCTCATCGAGCATCACCAGGCCTGGGCGATTGACCAGCGCCCGGGCAATCGCCACGCGCTGACGCTCACCACCGGACAATTCAGCCGGCTTGTGGCTCAGGCGATGGCTCAAGCCCACGCGCTTGAGCAGCGCTTCAGCCCGCTCGCGCGCCTCCGGGATCGGCGTGCGACCGATCAGCAGCGGCATGCAGACGTTTTCCAGAGCGGTGAACTCGGCCAGCAGGTGGTGGAACTGGTAGACGAAGCCCAGCGCGCGGTTGCGCAGCAGGCCGCGGGCGCGCTCACCGAGCGCCGACAACTCCTCGCCGGCCAACCACACGCTGCCCTGGCTTGGGGTGTCAAGACCGCCGAGCAGGTTGAGCAAGGTACTCTTGCCCGAACCTGAGCTACCGACGATGGCCACACGCTCGCCCGGGTGCAGCTCCAGCTGCAGATTGGCCAGCACCTGCACCGACTCCGGGCCCTCGTCGTAGGACTTGCCCAGGTTGCGGCAACTCAGAACGGCTTTATCACTCATGCGCGACTCACTCATAACGTAGCGCCTCTGCAGGCTGGGTGCGGGCCGCACGCCAGGCCGGGTACAGGGTGGCGAAGAAACTCAGGACCAATGCCGCGCCACAGACCTGCCAGACGTCCTGGGCCATGATCTGCGACGGCAGGTAATCGATGAAGTACACATCGGCGTTGAGGAACTTGTGCCCGATCAACGTCTCCAGGCCGGCGATCGCGGCGCTGACATTGAGTGCGGCGATGATGCCGACGACGGCGCCGATCAAGGTCCCGACCACGCCGATGACCGTACCCTGGACCATGAAGATGGCCATGATCTGCCCGGGCGTGGCGCCGAGCGTACGCAAGATGGCGATGTCGCCTTTCTTGTCGTTGACCACCATCACCAGGGTAGAAATGATGTTGAACGCCGCCACCGCGACGATCAGCAACAGCAGCAGGCCGATCATGGCCTTCTCCATGCGAATCGCCTGGTACAGGTTGCCGTGGCTGCGGGTCCAGTCGCGGGCGTAGAACTCCTGGTCGCCCAGGCGCTGAGCGATATCCCAGGCAACCCGTGGAGCCTGGAACAGGTCGTCGAACTTCAGCCGCACACCCTGGACCTGATCGGGCTTCCAGCGGTGCAGGCGGGACAGATCGGCAATATTGGTCAGCCCCATATAACCGTCGATCTCGCCAGCGCCGACGTGGAAGGTGCCCACCACGGTAAAGCGCTTCATGCGCGGGAACATGCCGGCCGGCGTCACGCTGACCTCGGGGGCGACGAAGGTCAGCTTGTCGCCGATGGCAACGCCCAGTTTGGCGGCGGCCTTGTCGCCGATCATGATGCCCCACTCGCCCGGCGCCAGCTTGTCCAGGCTACCTTCGCGAATGAAGTTGTCGATGATCGACACCTCCCGCTCACGGGCCGGATCGATGCCATTGAGCAGCACCTTGGAGACTTTGCCGTCGTGGGTCAGCAGGCCCTGCATCTGGGTGAAGGGCGCCACCGCCAGCACTTGCGGATTCTGCTTTACTTGTTGAGCAAGGGCCGGCCAATCATTGATCGGTTGGCCGCTCTCAAGTGTGGCGTGAGGGATCATGCCAAGCACGCGGGTACGCATCTCGTGATCGAAACCGTTCATGACCGAGAGCACTACGATCATCACCACCACGCCCAGGGCGAGGCCGATCATCGAGGTCAGGGAAATGAACGAGACGAAGTGATTGCGACGCTTGGCACGGGTATAACGCGTACCGATGAATGCGAATAGAGGTCTGAACATGTCGGGGCTTGTTCGGATGAAAGGGAACGTCCTTGTGGCGGGGCGCCTACGGCGGCTTTACACTCGGACCACCGCCGTAACCTTGGGTTCGCCATGACGACATTAGACGATGAAGATCGCCGCGAATACTACCGCATCGAAGACAGGATCGCACTGGAAATCAGCCCCTTGAGCGCGGCTGAGGCCCTTGAGCCAGAACTGTTGCAGGATGATTCGCCGCTATTCAACCTGCTCAGCGAACTGCACCTGTCGGACTTCGAATCCCAGCACCTGCTACGCCAGTTGAGTGACAAAGACCGCACCCTCGCCGCGTTTCTGCGCGCCCAGAACAAACGCCTCGATCTGCTCAGCGCCGTGGTCGCCCAAACCCTGCTGGGCGAAATCGGCCAACCGCACCGGGTGATTCTGTCCGAAGGCGGCATCGAGTTCGCCCAGGCCCAGCAGATCGACCCAGGCACTCGGGTCAAAGTGAAAATGGTGCTGATGCCCCGCGCCCATGGCCTGCTGCTGCGCGGCAGGGTCACCCACTGCGACCTGCGCCCGGATGGCGATTACGAGGTCGGCACCGAATTCATCGACATGACCGATGCCCAGCGCCAACTGCTCGCCCGCTACATCTTGCAGCGCCAGCAACAGCAACGACGCCAGGCGCTGGAACAGAACGATCCCGCCCCCTGAGCCCTGCTCTTTTTGATTTGAAGGAACGAACGTGACCCTGATCTACGGCCATCGCGGCGCCAAGGGCGAAGCGCCCGAAAATACCCTGACCAGCTTTCGCAAGTGCTTGTCGCACGGCGTCAACCGCTGCGAGCTGGACCTGCATCTGTCGGCCGACAACCAGCTGATGGTGATCCACGACCCGACCCTCAAGCGCACCACCGGCCGGCGCGGCAAGGTGGTCGAGCACATTGCCGCCGACCTTGCCACCTACGACGCTCGCAAGGGCGGCCCAGGCCATGTCCAGCCGTGCCCGATTCCTCGTCTTGAGGAGCTGTTCGAGAAGTGTGATTTCGAGCATTGGCAGCTGGAGGTCAAGAGCGCCTCGCGCACCCGCGCCGCCAGCACTGTGCTGGCGATCCGCGAACTGGCCCAGCAATACGGCCTGCTGGACAAGATCACCATCACCTCGAGCTCGCGCGAAGTGCTCGGCGCCGCCCTGGAGCTGGTCCCGGACGTGTCGCGTGGGTTGGTCGCCGAATATGCCTGGCTCGACCCGCTGAAGGTCGCGCAGAACTACAACTGCCAGATGCTGGCTCTGAACTGGACGCTATGCACCCCAGAGCGCCTGATCAAGGCCCAGCGCCAGGGGTTGCACGTGTCGGTGTGGACGGTCAACGAGCCGGCACTGATGCGCCGACTCGCCGACTTTGGCGCTGATAGCCTGATTACAGACTTTCCCGGTTTGGCCAAGACCACCCTTGGGAAGGACTGAACCCGCACTCCCCGACCGGCTCAGGCCACCGGCCGGAGCCGCTCAAAAAAGCCGGTTCAGGCCGTCGTAGGCCGCTACCCGATAGGCTTCGGCCATGGTCGGGTAGTTGAAGGTGGTGTTGACGAAGTACTTCAGGGTGTTGCGCTCACCCGGCTGATCCATGATCGCCTGGCCGATGTGGACGATCTCCGAAGCCTGGTAGCCGAAGCAGTGCACGCCGAGGATCTGCAACGTCTCGCGGTGGAACAGGATCTTCAACATGCCTTGCGGCTCGCCGGCGATCTGCGCGCGGGCCATGCTCTTGAAGAACGCCTTGCCGACTTCATAAGGCACTTTGGCCTGGGTCAGCTCCTGCTCGTTCTTGCCGATCGAGCTGATCTCCGGAATGGTGTAGATGCCAGTCGGCACATCGTTGACGAAGCGCCAGCTGCCGTTGTCGACGATGCTGCCAGCCGCCGAACGACCCTGGTCGTGGGCAGCACTGGCCAGGCTCGGCCAGCCGATCACGTCACCCGCGCCATAGATGTTCGGCACGGTGGTGCGGTAGGCCTCGTCGACCTCGATCTGGCCACGGCTGTTGACCTTGATGCCGATGTTTTCCAGGCCCAGCTTGTCGGTGTTGCCGGTGCGGCCGTTGCACCACAGCAAGGCGTCAGCCTTGATCTTCTTGCCCGACTTCAGGTGCAGGATCACCCCATTGTCCAGGCCTTCAACCCGCTCGTACTCCTCGTTATGGCGCACGGTGATGTTGTTGTTACTGAAGTGGTAGCTCAGCGCCTGGGAGATTTCCGAATCGAGGAAGCTCAGCAGCTGGCCGCGGTTGTCGACCAACTCGACCAGTACGCCCAGGCCGCTGAAGATCGAGGCGTATTCGCAACCGATCACGCCAGCGCCATAGACGATCAGCTTGCGCGGGGTGTGGCTCAGGCTGAGGATGGTGTCGCTGTCGTAGACCCGTGGGTGATGGAAGTCGATATCGGCCGGGCGATAGGGGCGCGAACCGGTGGCGATGATGATGTGCTTGGCGACCAGTTTCTCGACCACGCCATTGGGGCAGACCACTTCGACGGTCTGCTCGTCGGCGAAGCTGCCGGTGCCGAAGAACACGTCGACACGGTTGCGCGCGTAGTAGCCGGTGCGCGAGGCGACTTGCTTGGAGATGACCTTCTCGGCGCTCTTGAGCACGTCCGGGAAGGAGAACCAGCGCGGCTCACCGATGGCACGGAACATCGGGTTGGTGTTGAACTGCATGATCTGCCGCACCGAGTGACGCAGTGCCTTGGACGGGATGGTGCCCAGGTGGGTGCAGTTGCCGCCGACTTGGCGACGGCTATCGACCATCGCCACCTTGCGCCCTGCTTTGGCGGCGTTCATTGCCGCACCTTCTCCGGCCGGGCCGGAACCCAGCACCACTACGTCGTAGTTGTAGACAGCCATGCGTACTCCTTCAGAACTCGCCCGCCGGCCACGGTAGCCGCGGGACTCGATCATGTCGCCGGGGCGCCATGAGAAAATTCGGGTGCAGTCTAATCAAGCGTGAACGCCGCGCACATTAACCCTTGGTCGCGTCGTAGGCCATTTTTGCCTGCACTACATTGTCGTTATCGTTCACCGATTCCCTGGCGCCGATCATCCCTGCCTACGCTTTCACTCGCCTTTCACTGCCCGCTCGAAGCTGGGCGTAGCCTGAGAGACGAAGCCACCCTCGACCCGGGTCACCAGAATCGCGGCGATGTCATGGGCGACGGCGTAATCCCAGCCACGCTCCGGCCCCATGATCAACAACAAGGTCGAATAGCCGTCGGCTTGCAGCGCCGAGGCATCGAGCACGGTCACCGAAGCCAGTTCATGTTCGACCGGCCGCCCCAGGCGCGCGTCGAAGGTGTGTGAATAGCGCCGGCCATTCTCCTCGAAATAGTTGCGATAGTCACCCGAGGTCGACACGGCCAGGCCATTGACGCTGATCACCTGGCGGGCGATCTGGCGGTCTGCGCGCGGCAGCTCCAGGGCGATGCGCCAGGGCCTGCCATCGGGCTTGCGCCCTACTGCCTTGAGCTCCCCAGTAGCTTCAGCGAGGAAGTTGGCAATGCCCATGGCAGCCAAGCGCTGGGCGATCAGGTCGACGGCATGGCCGGCGGCGATGCTGTTGAAGTCGAGTTCTACTGCGCCCTCCTTGCACAGCATGCCCGGTTCGCGGCGCAGGTGCTGGTAGCCGACGCGCTGGCGGGCCTGGGCCAAAGCGTGCGGATCAGGAACCCGCTCATGACGGGCTTGGGGGCCAAAGCCCCACAGGTCGAGCAAGGGTTCGACCGTGAGATCGAAGGCGCCAGCGCTCTGCTCGGCCAGGTGTTGGCCGAAGTCGACCAATTCAAGCAGGTCGGCGGGCATGGCCAGGCACTGATTGGCGGAGAGCTGATTGAACTGACTGACGGTGGAATCGCTGCGGTAGGTGGAGTAGTGCTGGTCGATGTCGTGCAGGATCGCTTCGACGGCTTGGCGGACCTGCTCGGGGGGCGGGCCATCGGCTTCACGCACGTACTGGATGCTGTAGCTGCTGCCCATGGTCGGTCCGCTGAGGCGCTCCAGGGTTGAGCGCTGGTCGCAGGCGCCAAGCAGTAGCAGGGTGAGCAGGAGCGTTGCGCGCATTCATTGAGTCTCGGTTGTCTGGGCCGGCGCTATCGCGGGGCAAGCCCGCTCCCACGTATAACAACGCAAGCTGCGTGGGCGCATAGGCTCCCACGTATAACAACGCAAGCTGCGTGGGCGCATAGGCTCCCACGTATAACAACGCAAGCTGCGTGGGCGCTTAGGCTACGTGGGAGACTAGGCTACGTGGGAAACTAGGCTGCGCGGGAGCGTGCTGCGTGGGAGCGGGCTTGCCCCGCGATAGCGCCAGCACAGACACCACAATAGGCTGGACAAAAAAACGGGAACCCGAAGGTTCCCGTTTTTTCATTGCCTTACAAGCGAATCAGCGTGGAAACGCTGGCGGGTTCACACCGGCCATGTCTTCCATCACACGAACCACCTGGCAGCTGTAACCGAATTCGTTGTCGTACCAGACGTACAGAACAACGCGGTTGTCATTGCAGATGGTCGCTTCAGCGTCCACTACACCGGCGTGGCGCGAGCCTACGAAGTCAGTGGAAACCACTTCCTGCGAGCTGACGTAGTCGATCTGCTTGTGCAGCTCGGAGTGCATGGCGGTCTGGCGCAGGTACTCGTTGATCTCTTCGCGGCTGGTGCCCTTCTCGAGATTCAGGTTGAGGATGGCCATCGACACGTTAGGCGTCGGAACGCGGATCGCGTTACCGGTCAGCTTGCCCTTGAGCACTGGCAGCGCCTTGGCAGCAGCAGTGGCAGCACCGGTCTCGGTGATAACCATGTTCAGCGGCGCGGCGCGGCCACGACGGCTGCCCTTGTGGAAGTTGTCGATCAGGTTCTGGTCGTTGGTGAACGAGTGAACGGTTTCGACGTGACCATTGACGATGCCGTACTGGTCGTTGATCGCCTTGAGCACCGGCACGATGGCGTTGGTGGTGCAGGAGGCGGCGGAGATGATCTTGTCATCTGCGCTGATGTCGCCATGGTTGATGCCATGCACGATGTTCTTCAGCGCGCCTTTGCCAGGAGCGGTGAGGATCACGCGGGCAGCGCCCGGGCAAGCCAGGTGCTGGCCGAGGCCGTCAGCGTCACGCCATACGCCGGTGTTGTCGACGATCAGGGCGTTTTCGATGCCGTACTGGGTGTAGTCGACTTCGCTTGGGTTCTTCGCGTAGATAACCTGGATCAGGTTGCCGTTGGCGGTGATGGTGTTGTTGGCTTCGTCGATGGTGATGGTGCCATCGAACGGGCCGTGCACCGAGTCACGACGCAGCAGGCTGGCACGCTTGACCAGGTCGTTCTCGGCGCCTTTGCGCACGACGATGGCGCGCAGACGCAGGCCGTCGCCACCACCGGTTTTTTCGATCAGGATGCGCGCCAGCAGGCGGCCGATGCGACCGAAGCCGTACAGGACAACGTCGGTGCCTTTGCGCGCCGAGGCGTTCTGTTGGCCAACCACGTCAGCCAGCTCTTCGCGCACGAACTGCTCGGCGCTGCGGCCATTGCCTTCGAGCTTGAACTTGTTGGCCAGCTTGCCCAGGTCGACCGAAGCGGCGCCCAGTTTCAGCTCGCTCATCGCTTTGAGCAGCGGGAATGTCTCGTGGACGGACAGCTCGGTCTCGTCGCTCTGACGGTGACGCGCAAAGCGGTGGGCTTTGAGGATCGAGATAACCGAACGGTTGATCAGGCTGCGGCCATAGATCGAGCTCACCACGTTGTTATTGCGGTAGAGCTGACCGATAAGCGGGATCATCGCTTCAGCAAGCGCTTCACGATCGATCCACTCACCAAGACACTGGTCGGGCTTCTGAGTCACGGGAACCTTCCACATGTAGGGGGAGAAAAAAGGGGCTACATTATGACGCCCCACAGCGTATCGGGCAATGAGCGCCTGTCGCCGTCGCCACACCGCGCTGTTCTGGCCCTCGCGAGCCTGACAGCCGGCACTGGCGTCGGTACAATCGACCTCTTTGCCGCAACGCTTGGAGTGCAATCTCCCGTGTCAGTTCTGCGCCTACCGCAAATGTCGGCCACAGCCGGCAAACAAACCTGGGGCAACCTGCCCGGTGCCGCCCTCAGCCTGGCCATCGCCGAGGCCGCCAGCGGCGCCCGCCGGTTCACCCTGTTGCTGACCGCCGACAGCCAGGCGGCCGATCGTCTGGAGCAGGAGCTGCGCTTCTTCGCCCCGGACCTGCCGGTGCTGCCGTTCCCCGACTGGGAAACCCTGCCGTACGACCTGTTCTCGCCGCACCAGGACATCATCTCCCAGCGTATTGCCAGCCTGTATCGGCTGCCAGAGCTGGATCACGGCATTCTGGTCGTGCCGATCACCACTGCCCTGCACCGCCTGGCGCCGACGCGGTTCCTGCTCGGCAGCAGCCTGGTGCTGGACGTTGGCCAGACGATTGACGTCGAACAGATGCGCACCCGCCTGGAGGCCAGCGGCTATCGCTGCGTCGACACCGTCTACGAGCATGGCGAGTTCGCCGTGCGCGGGGCACTGATCGATCTCTACCCGATGGGCAGCAAGCTACCCTACCGGATCGACCTGTTCGACGACGAAATCGAGACCCTGCGCACGTTCGACCCAGAAACCCAGCGTTCGATCGACAAGGTCGACTCGGTGCGCCTGCTGCCGGCGCGCGAGTTCCCGATGCAGAAAGAGGAAGTGACCCGCTTCAAGGCGCGCTTTCGCGAACGCTTCGATGTCGATTTCCGGCGCAGCGCGATCTTCCAGGACTTGGCCAGCGGGATCATTCCGGCCGGCATCGAGTATTACCTGCCGCTGTTCTTCGAGGAAACCTCGACCCTGTTCGATTACCTGCCGGCCGACACCCAGGTGTTTTCGTTGCCGGGCGTCGAACAGGCGGCGGAGCACTTCTGGAATGATGTGCGTGGGCGCTATGAGGATCGCCGCGGCGACCTGACCCGCCCGCTGTTGCCGCCAGCAGAGTTGTTCCTGCCGGTCGAGGACTGCTTCGCCCAGCTCAAACAGTGGCCACGCGTGGTGGTCAGCAGTGACGACCTCGAGCCCGGCGCCGGCCGCGAACGCTTCCCCGGGCGCGCCCTGCCCAACCTGGCCATCGAAGCCAAGGCCAACCAGCCTCTGGCGGCGCTGGCGAACTTCCTCGACCAGTTCCCTGGGCGGGTGCTGTTCACCGCTGAGTCGGCAGGGCGCCGCGAGGTGCTGCTGGAGCTGCTCGAACGCCTCAAGCTACGGCCACAGACAGTCGAAGGCTGGACCGATTTCGTCACCGGCAAAGAGCGCCTGGCAATCACCATCGCCCCACTCGACGAGGGCCTGCTGCTGGACGACCCGGCCATCGCCCTGATCGCCGAGAGCCCGCTGTTCGGCCAACGGGTGATGCAGCGCCGCCGCCGCGAAAAACGCGGCGAAGCTGCCAACGATGCGGTGATCAAGAACCTTACCGAGCTGCGCGAAGGCGCCCCGGTGGTGCACATCGACCATGGCGTAGGCCGCTACCTGGGCCTGGCGACGCTGGAAATCGACGGCCAGGCCGCCGAGTTCCTGACCCTCGAATACGCCGAGAACGCCAAGCTGTATGTGCCAGTGGCCAACCTGCACCTGATCGCCCGCTACACCGGCAGCGATGACGCCCTGGCGCCGTTGCACCGCCTGGGCTCGGAAACCTGGCAGAAGGCCAAGCGCAAAGCTGCCGAGCAAGTGCGTGACGTCGCCGCCGAGCTGCTCGACATCTATGCCCGCCGCGCCGCGCGCAAAGGCTATGCCTTCGCCGACCCAGCCGCCGACTACGCCACCTTCAGCGCCGGCTTCCCATTCGAGGAAACCCCCGACCAGCAGAACGCCATCGAAGCGGTGCGCGCCGACATGCTCGCCGGCAAGCCGATGGACCGCCTGGTCTGCGGCGACGTCGGCTTTGGCAAGACCGAAGTGGCCATGCGCGCCGCTTTCATCGCCGTGCACAGTGGTCGTCAGGTGGCCGTGCTGGTGCCCACCACCCTGCTCGCCCAGCAGCACTACAACAGCTTCCGTGACCGCTTCGCCGATTGGCCGGTGACGGTCGAGGTGATGAGCCGCTTCAAGTCGGCCAAGGATATCGCCAGCGCCGCTGCAGACCTCGCCGAAGGCAAGATCGACATCCTCATCGGCACCCACAAGCTGCTGCAGGACGATGTGCGCTTCAAAGACCTCGGCCTGGTGGTGATCGACGAAGAACACCGCTTTGGCGTGCGTCAGAAAGAACAGCTCAAGGCCCTGCGCAGCGAAGTGGATATCCTCACCCTGACCGCCACGCCTATTCCGCGCACCCTGAACATGGCCGTGGCCGGCATGCGCGATCTGTCGATCATCGCCACCCCGCCGGCGCGCCGGCTGTCGGTGCGCACCTTCGTCATGGAGCAGAACAACAGCACGGTCAAAGAAGCACTGCTGCGTGAGCTGTTGCGTGGCGGCCAGGTGTACTACCTGCACAACGATGTGAAAACCATCGAAAAATGCGCCGCCGACCTTGCCGAGCTGGTTCCCGAAGCTCGTATCGGCATCGGCCACGGGCAGATGCGCGAGCGTGAGCTGGAACAGGTGATGAGCGACTTCTATCACAAGCGCTTCAATGTACTGATCGCCTCGACCATCATCGAGACCGGCATCGACGTGCCCAGCGCCAACACCATCGTCATCGAGCGTGCCGACAAGTTCGGCCTGGCCCAGTTGCACCAGCTGCGCGGTCGGGTCGGTCGTAGCCACCACCAGGCCTACGCCTACCTGCTCACGCCCGCCCGGCAGAAAGTCAGCAGCGACGCCGAGAAACGCCTGGAGGCCATCGCCAATACCCAGGACCTGGGCGCAGGCTTCGTGCTGGCCACCAACGACCTGGAAATCCGTGGTGCCGGTGAGCTGCTCGGCGAAGGCCAGAGCGGGCAGATCCAGGCAGTGGGCTTTACCCTCTACATGGAAATGCTCGAGCGCGCGGTCAAGGCCATTCGCAAGGGCACCCAGCCAAACCTTGAGCAACCTCTGGGCGGCGGCCCGGAGATCAACCTGCGCCTGCCGGCACTGATCCCCGAGGACTACCTGCCCGACGTGCACGCCCGCTTGATCCTGTACAAGCGCATCGCCTCGGCGGCCGACGAAGAAGGCCTCAAGGACCTGCAAGTGGAAATGATCGATCGCTTCGGCCTGCTGCCAGAGCCGACCAAGAACCTGATCCGCCTGACCCAGCTCAAGCTGCAGGCGGAGAAGCTCGGCATCAAGAAAGTCGACGGCGGCCCCAATGGTGGCAAGATCGAGTTCGAGGCCCAGACGCCGGTCGACCCGCTGACCCTGATCAAACTGATCCAGGGCCAGCCCAAACGCTACAAGTTCGAAGGCGCAACCCAGTTCCGCTTCCTGGTGCCGATGGAACGCCCCGACGAACGCTTCAATACCCTGGAGGCGCTATTCGAGCGCCTGACCCCACAGACTGCCTGAAGGAAGATCCATGCGTGCCATCCGTTGCCTGACCTTGCTGCTGACGCTGTTTGCGCCGGCCGCCTTCGCCGAAGGCCTGTATCAGGTAGAAATGATTCTGGTGCGCCAGAACGACGTGCCGGCAGTGACCAGCCAGTTCGCCCCGGAAGATTGGAGCGCCGGCGCCCCACGCCTGGCCAAGGACGCTGAACGCCCGCCCGTGCTGGGCGATGAGGCCACTCGCCTGGAAGCGACGCCCAGCTACACCGTGCTGCTGCACAAGGCCTGGCAACAACAGCTTGGCAGCGAGCCAAGCCGGATTGCCGTGGGCGCGGGTGAGGAGCAATTCGGCCATTTCCCCATCGAAGGCAACCTGAGCCTCACCGAAGGCCGCTTCATCGCCGTTGAGGCGAACTTCTGGGTCAACCAACTCGACGGCAATGGCAGCGTGCTGCGCAGCGAGCAGTTCAAGCAAATCAACAGCAACATGAAGAGCGGCCAGCTGACCTTCCTCGATGGCGGGCATCTGGCCCTGCTGCTGAAAGTCGCGCCGGTTGGTGCGCGCAAGCTGCCGGTGATGGAGCCGGAGATGATGGAGCAGTGAAGTGAGCGAGAGCGAGACGCAGCAACTGCTCAGGGACCACGAAAGCTGGACCGCAGATTTCGATCCCGGCGCACTTGGGCGTGGTCGCGACTATGCCGCACAGGGCCGCGTGACCCTCCACTCGATCCACGACAACACCATCGAGTCGACCTGCACCGGCTCTGCTCGGCATCTCTACAGCCAGAAGATCAACCTGGTGATGAATGCTGGCAGGCTGCGGGTCCTGGCACGCTGCTCCTGCCCGGTCGGGATCAATTGCAAGCACTGCGCCGCCGCCCTTTTTCATCTGCAGGGCGATCGGCCAGCGCTGAACGACCACACGCTGGCCTTGCCGCACGAGCTGAGCAAATGGGTGGAAGGCCTTGAAGCGCCAACCACAGCCGCCAAAGCCCGCGAAGCCTCGCGCAAAGGCCCGGCCATTTATTACCAGATCAGCCTTGACCAACAGCGCTGGCTGCTGACAGCAATGAAGGGCACCCTGCAAGCCGACGGCCACCTGAAGCTGAGCCGCATCACCTCGATGCCGGAGATGATCTACTACACCCCGCGCTACGTCACCGACGAGGACGCACGCGTGCTACGCCTGATCGATACCCAGAGCAGAGGCGCAGCACTGCCCATGCTTTGCCTGGAAGGCAAGAAGGGTGCGGAGTTGTTGGAGTACGCCTTGGCAACCGGGCGAGTGCTGCTCGCCGAGCCCCAGGCAACCCTCGCCGCCGGGCCGGTACGGCATGCCGCGTTTCGTTGGGTGCGGCTGAACAACGGCAGTTATCGCGGCGCCTGGTACCACGATGAACACATGCCCCTGCTCGCCCTGCCGCTCGACCCGCTGTATTACATCGATACCGAACATCACCTGGCGGGTAAACTCAGCCACGACCTGGACCCCTTCATCGCCAGCCAACTAGCACGCGCACCCAACGTACCCGAACACCTGGTCATCCCCTTGAGCCATCGCCTGAACGCCCTGAACCGTCACGTGCCAACGCCAACGCCCGTGCGCAGTGAAACCATTGATAGCCTCACCCCCACGCCGCGGCTGACCCTGGGTAGCCTCGAATTCAGCGCCTACATGCCCAAGACCGGACGCATGCAGCGCCAGATGCAACACCGCGCCGCCCTCGCCTTCGACTACGACGGCCTGCGCGCCACCGGCACTGATGACAAACCGCTGACCCGCCTGGTCGGCGAGACCAGCCAGCGCATCCAGCGCCAACCCCAGGCCGAACAGGCCATCCGCAAGACCCTGCGTGAGTTCGGCTTCAAGCCGGCCACCCGGCAGAGCAAGGCCCTGCCCGACAGCGCTGGTGATATGCACCAACTGCCCGACGATGAAGCCTGGCTGCAGTTCGCTCGCGAAGGCCTGCCGCGCCTGCGCGAGGCCGGCTGGGAGGTCGAAGTACACCGCGACTTCGCCTTCAACCTGCGCGAGGTGGACGACTGGTACGCCACGGTCGAGGAAGCCCCTGGGCATGAATGGTTCGATCTGGAACTAGGCATCGTCGTCGATGGTGAACGCCACAGCCTGCTGCCGATCGTCCTGCAGCTGCTGCGCAGCAACCCCGAGCTATTGCGCCCCAGCGAGCTGGCGCGGCGCAATGACGATGAACACCTGCTGATCGACCTCAACCGGGGCCGACCAGAGAGCCCGGCCCTGCGGGTAGCCCTGCCCTACGGCCGCATCAAGGCGGTGATGGGCACCCTCGGCGAGCTCTACCTGCACGAGGACGCCGCAGGCCCCGCCCTGCGCCTGGACCGAGCCGACGCCGCCCGCCTTAACGATATCGAGCACCTGCCGCTGCACTGGGAAGGCGGCGAGCACGTACGCGGTCTCGGTCGGCGCCTGCGTGACGCCCGCGAGCTGGAGGTCGAGCCGCCCAAACAGCTCAAAGCCACCTTGCGCCCTTACCAGCAACAGGGCCTGAACTGGCTACAGGCGCTGCGCGAGATGGGCACCGGCGGCATCCTTGGCGACGACATGGGCCTGGGCAAGACCCTGCAAACCCTCGCCCACCTGCTGCTGGAAAAACAGCACGGACGCCTGCAGCACCCAGCACTGGCGGTCATGCCCACCAGCCTGGTACCCAACTGGCTGGACGAGGCCCAGCGCTTCGCCCCCGACTTGCGCGTACTCGCCCTGCACGGCCCAGGCCGCAGCAAGCATTTTTCCGCGCTGAGTGAATACGACCTGATTCTGACCACCTACGCCCTGGTGCCGCGCGACCTTGAACACCTGCGCGCACAGCCTTGGCATACGCTGGTGCTCGACGAGGCGCAGAACATCAAGAGCAGCACCAGCAAGGCCGCCCTGGCCGTTTGCGAGCTACAAGCCACTCAGCGCCTATGCCTGACGGGCACGCCGATGGAAAACAACCTGGGCGAGCTATGGTCGCTGTTCCACTTCCTGATGCCCGGCTGGCTGGGCGATCTCAAACGCTTCAACCACGACTACCGCACCCCGATCGAACGTCACGGCGACCACGAACGCATGGCCCACCTGGCCAGTCGCATCCGCCCGTTCCTGCTGCGACGCACCAAAGAGCAAGTGGCGCAGGATCTACCCGCCAAGACCGAGATGGTCCACTGGGTCGAGCTCAGCGACGCCCAGCGCGATACCTATGAAGCGGTGCGGGTGGCGATGGACAAGAAGGTCCGCGACGAACTGGCGCGCAATGGCGCAGCGCGCAGCCAGATCGTCATCCTCGACGCCCTGCTCAAGCTGCGCCAGGTGTGCTGCGACCTGCGTTTGGTCAAGAGCGTGGAGAGCAAAGGCAACCAGGCCGACAAAGGCAAGCTAGGCAGCCTGATGCAGATGCTCGAAGAGCTGCTCAGCGAAGGCCGCCGGGTACTGCTGTTTTCGCAGTTCACCTCGATGCTGGCGCTGATCGAGCAAGAGCTTGAGAAACGCGAGATCCGCTACAGCCTGCTGACCGGCGATACCCGTGACCGGCGCGCGCCGGTGCAGCAGTTCCAGAAGGGTGATAGCGAGGTGTTCCTGATCAGCCTCAAGGCCGGCGGCACCGGTTTGAACCTGACGGCGGCTGATACCGTGATTCACTACGACCCCTGGTGGAACCCCGCCAGCGAGAACCAGGCTACCGACCGCGCCTACCGCATCGGCCAGGACAAACCGGTGTTCGTGTTCAAGCTGATTACCCGGGGGACAGTCGAAGAAAAGATCCAGCTGCTCCAGCAGGAAAAAGCGGCGCTGGCAGCCGGGCTGCTCGATGGCGGCCAGGCGGGTCAGTGGCGGCTTGGAGATGAGGAGATTGAAGCGCTGTTTGCGCCGTTGCCAGGCAAGCGCGGCAAATAGCCATCGCCACAGCCTCATCGTGGGGCTGTGGGAGCGGGCTTGCCCTGCGATGAGGGCCAAGCTGTCAATCGACCAGCTGCGCCTCCCTCAAGGCCCCCAACGCCTCCAGCCAACGCGGCTGCTGCCGATAATCAGTGCGTGCAAAACCACGCCCGCGCATCCCGGCAATCCGCGGCGACGGCTTGACCTTCAAGCGCTGCGCCGCACTCAGGGCGAGCTCCGCCGCTGCCCGGTCGTTGCATACCAGGCCCATATCGCAACCAGCAGTCAACGCCGCCTCGATCCGGTTGGCAGCGTCGCCCACCACATGCGCCCCAGCCATCGACAGGTCATCACTGAAGATCACCCCGTCGAAGCCCAACTCGCCGCGCAGGATGTCCTGCAACCAGCGTCGGGAAAAACCAGCAGGCTGAGTGTCGATTTGCGGGTAAATGACATGCGCCGGCATTACCGCCGCCAATTGGCCGCTAAGACGGGTGAAGGGCACCAGGTCGGCCTGGCGCAGTTGCTCAAGGCTGCGCTCGTCAGTGGGAATCGCCACATGCGAATCGGCCTCGGCCCAACCATGCCCCGGGAAGTGCTTGCCGCAAGCGGCCATACCCGCAGCATTCATGCCGCGGATGAACGCACCGGCCAGCTGCGTGGCACGCTCAGGATTACCCTCGAACGCACGACTACCCACCACTGCGCTGCGCTGATGATCGAGATCCAGCACCGGCGCGAAGCTCAAGTCCAGGCCCACCGCCAACACCTCGGTGGCCATCAGCCACCCGCACTGCTCGGCCAGGTACTCGGCGTTGTCGTTATCAGCGATTGCGCGCATCGCTGGCAGGCGCACAAAGCCTTGGCGCAAGCGCTGGACCCGGCCACCTTCCTGATCGACGGCAAGAATCAGGTCAGGGCGAATGGCGCGAATCGAAGCGCACAGCTCACGCACCTGGCGCGGGCTGTCGATGTTACGCGCAAAGATGATCAGGCCGGCCACTTCGGGCTGGCGCAGCAGATGCCGGTCCTCGGCGGTCAGCCAGTAACCGGCGATGTCGACCATCAGGGAGCCTTGCAGGCTGGCAGTCATGGAAAGTCCTTCATTCGATATTCAGGGAAAGCCATTGCGGGCATGCGGCCTCGTCGATCCGCACCGGGCAGTGGGCGGGTACGCGATCGAACAGGTCCAGTAAATCAACATTGCGCAGGCGTACGCAGCCATGGGACAGGGGTATACCCAGCGGTTGCGTATCCGGCGTGCCGTGCAGATAGATGTAGCGGCGAAACGTGTCGCGCCGACCCAGACGATTGACCCCGGGTTCGCAGCCACTGAGCCAGAGGATGCGACTGAGGATCCAGTCACGCCCGGGAAATGCTGCGTGCAGCGCCGGCGACCACACCTCACCCGTCCAGCGGCGACTGCTCAACACAGCGCCTAGGGGCAAGCCGGCGCCGATCTTGGCCCGCACCTGATGCAAGCCGCGTGGGGTGCATCCAGAACCATTGAGCTCACCGGCACCGTTGCGCGCGGTGGAAACCGCCAGGCGTAGACGCAACTGCCCATGGGCAAAACCGTAGAGGTGCTGGTCGGCGAGGGAAATGTGCAGGAAATCGAGGTCGGGCATGGGCGCTAGCTTAGCCCAACTGCCCTTGCTCGCCCAGCCTCGGCGCTCAGGCCTTGGCGGGGGTGCTGGAGGCGCTGGACTTGGCCCGCGGGCGCAGTTGCGCTGCGGCCATGGCCTCATCGGTGACACCGCTGTCGGCGCGCATACCGGCCGCCAGGAACGGCACCATCAGGCGCATGACCTGCTCGATCGAGGTATTGATGCCGAAATCGGTCTCGGCTATCGCCCGCAGGGCCTTGATACCCGACATGCTGAACGCCGCCGCGCCGAGCATGAAGTGCACCCGCCAGAACAATTCAAGCGGCGGAATACGCGGGGCCGCTTCATTGACCAGCAACATGTAACGACGGAATACCTTGCCGTACATGTCTTCCAGATAGCGCCGCAGGTGACCCTGGCTCTGACTGAACGCAAGGCCCAGCAAACGCATGAAGATCGACAGGTCATTGTTGCTGCGCGGCTGCACCACCAGCGCCTGCTCGACCAGCATCTCGAGCAGTTCTTCAAGGCTGGGCTTGCTCTCCGGACGCGCCTGGCGACGCTCCAGCTCACGCTCCAAACTGGCGCAGAAGGGGCCGAGGAAGCGCGAGAAGACTGCCTGGATCAGGGCCTTCTTGGAGCCGAAGTGATAGTTCACCGCCGCCAGGTTGACCCCGGCCTTGCTGGTGATAAGCCGCAACGAGGTTTCCGCGAACCCCCTTTCCGCGAATAGCTGCTCGGCAGCATCGAGAATGCGTTCAACGGTTTCCGATTGGGCCATGACTACTCACTACTCCGGGACGGGGCCTGACAAACAGTTGTTTGAAACATACGTTTCAGGCCATCATCTGTCAAGGCTCGGTGACCCATGGGTCGCCATTAAAACACAGCGCTGCGCATCAAGCTGCAGCCCCCGCAATACGCCCCCTCACGCATCTTCTTCAGTTAACTGCTTGCAGCGGGCCATCTACTGTATATAATCCCAGTCACTGTATAAAAAGACAGAGCGCTCGCCATGCTGAAACTGACGCCCCGCCAAGCCGAGATCCTGGCTTTCATCAAACGCTGCCTCGACGACAACGGCTTCCCGCCAACGCGGGCCGAGATTGCCCAGGAACTGGGCTTCAAGTCGCCCAACGCTGCCGAGGAGCATCTCAAGGCCCTGGCCCGCAAGGGTGCAATCGAGATGACCCCAGGCGCATCCCGCGGCATCCGCATCCCTGGCCACGAAGCCAAAGCTGAAGAAAGCGGCTTGCCGATCATTGGCCGGGTCGCGGCCGGTGCGCCGATTCTCGCCGAGCAGCACATCGAGCAATCCTGCAACATCAACCCGACCTTCTTCCACCCGCCTGCCGACTACCTGTTGCGTGTCCACGGCATGAGCATGAAGGACGTCGGTATCTTCGACGGCGACCTGCTGGCGGTACACACCTGCCGCGAGGCCCGCAATGGCCAGATCGTCGTCGCCCGTATCGGTGATGAAGTGACCGTCAAGCGCTTCAAGCGCGAAGGCAGCAAGGTCTGGCTGATCGCCGAGAACCCCGAATTCGACCCCATCGAAGTCGACCTGAAACAACAGGAGCTGGTTATCGAGGGCTTGAGTGTCGGCGTCATACGCCGCTGATCCAGGAGGCGCCATGCAGCAGTTCATCCACGCACCCCAGTCCGCCCAGCTACCGCTGTTCGAAGCCTTTCTGGCCGAACCGGTACTGCCGGGCCTGAAGGCTAGCGCACACGCGCGCAAGAGCAGCCAGCCCGAGCGGTTCAGCGAACTGGCCCTGCGCGGTGCGCCGGGTCACTGCCAAAGCCTGTTGGCGCCTGTGCTACGCGACCTGAGCGAAGAGCAAGATGCACGCTGGCTAACCCTGATCGCCCCACCCTCCAGCCTAACCCAGGCCTGGCTGCGCGATGCAGGCCTTAACCGCGAACGCATCCTGCTGCTGCAACCGGGCGGCAACCAGAGCGCCCTGCAGCTGGCCTGTGAAGCCCTGCGCCTGGGCCACAGCCACACCGTGGTCAGCTGGCTGGGCAACCTCAACGCCAACACCCGTCAGCAGCTGACCCGCGCTGCAAACAGCGGAAATGCACAAAGCCTGAACATCCGCCTCGGCTGATGTTCAGGCTTTGCCTGTATTGATCGCTATCGTGTAGCTGAAACTCAGTGCAGAACGCGCGGGCCTTCTTCGCGTTCGAAGTCACCTTCGACCAGCTTGCCTGCCATCTGCACACCAACACTGAGCATGGCCTTGGCCACTTCAACGTGCTGCCCCTGTAGGAATGCCTTGGCGTCCTCGGAGAAATCCAGGGTTACCAGAGAGCCTTCATCTTCGGCGCGACGCAGCTCGATCCGGCCATCAGGCAACTCTACAATTTCAAGAAAGGACGTTGACATAAAGGGCTGTTCTCCACGAAAGGCGGGCATTGTACCAGCCAAGTGGCCTATCAGCACTCACTCAACGCGTCACGAAACCGTCGCACTAGATCTTTCAGATTTTTCCGCCAGCTTTCCAGTTCTTCCCGAGATAGCGCGGGCTGCTCGGCTTGGTCAAGATTAATGGCTTGAATCAGCGGCTGGGTAACGTCGGTTTTGGCGACTTTCTTGGCGACAGGTGGTCGGAACAAATCGGCATAAGCTGCTAGCAATTGCGCTAGCCAGGTTTCCGGTTGGCGAGCCAGTTCGAGCATCTCGGCCATTTCCGGAATCGCCACGCTTTGCAGGACTTCATCGTTGAGCAACAACTCAGCACGCGAGGCGTTAGCCTGGGGCAGACGATAGAAACCACCGATTTCGTGGCACAACCCCAGCAGCGCGCCATACAGGTGAAACAGCGCCGATTCGCGCTCAGCCTGGATCAACCCCTGGGCGTTCATTGCCCGGCTTTGCTCAGCCTTGGCCATGGATTCCAGTGCAAGACCGGCAAAGAACAGTTTCTGGTTGGTGCGGGTGTAGAGTTCCTGGGCCATTTCAAATGCCCTCCGAAAGGCTGCAAGGCGATAGCTCAGTTTCAGCCATCGCCCTGCCCTATCGCAAGCCCAAAAACATCGCGGGGCAAGCCCGCTCCCACGCCCTGGACTCAAACTCGAGCCCTAGGGTGGCAGCTTGCTTGCCCCGCGAATGTTCAGCCAGGATCGATCAGCGCTTGTCTTCTACCTTCCACGCGTTGCCGTCGTAGAACGCCTTCCAACCCGTCGGCTTGCCATCGACCTCGGACTGCACGTACTGCTCCTTGGTCTTACGGCTGTAGCGGATCACCGCCGGGCGACCTTCCGGATCCTTCTGCGGCGCTTCGCAGAGGAAGTGATACTTCGGATCGATCTCGTGCTTGTGCGGGATGATTTCCATTACCAAGGGCGCACGCGTCTCGCGGTTTTTCGGGAACTGGCTGGCAGCCAGGAACAGCCCCGAAGCGCCGTCACGCAGCACGTAGGTGTCGTTGACCTTCTCGCACTTGAGCTCCGGCATATCCACCTTATCCATCTTCGGTGGCGCCGCTTCGCCGCTCTTGAGCAGCTTGCGGGTGTTCTTGCACGTAGGGTTGGTGCAGCCGAAGAACTTGCCGAAACGGCCAGTCTTGAGCTGCATCTCGCTGCCACACTTGTCGCACTCCAGGCTCGGCCCTTCGTAGCCCTTGATGCGATAGCTGCCTTGCTCGATCTCGTAGCCGACGCAATCTGGGTTGTTACCGCAGATGTGCAGCTTGTGCTTCTCATCGAGCAGGTAGGCATCCATCGCCGTGGCGCAGATCGGGCAGCGATGCTTGCCCAGCAGCACCCGCGACTCCGACTCACCTTCGTCGTCGGCGGCAATTTCGTCGCCTGGCACCAGGTTGACGGTAGCCTTGCAGCGCTCTTTAGGCGGCAGGCTGTAGCCTGAGCAGCCAAGGAACACGCCGGTGGAGGCGGTACGAATCATCATCGGCCGGCCGCATTCCTTGCACGGAATGTTGGTCATGGTCGGCTGGTTGGCGCGCATGCCGTTTTCCGACGACTCGGCAGTCTGCAGCTTCTTGCTGAAGTCGCCATAGAACTCGTCGAGAACGTTCTTCCAGTCGCGCTCGCCCTGGGCGACGTCGTCGAGGTTTTCTTCCATGTCGGCGGTGAAGCCGTAGTCCATCAGGTTGGAGAAGCTCTCCGAAAGACGCTCGGTGACGATGTCGCCCATCTTCTCGGAGTAGAAGCGGCGGTTATGCAGGGTCACATAGCCACGGTCCTGAATGGTGGAAATGATCGCCGCATAGGTCGATGGACGGCCAATGCCACGCTTTTCCATTTCCTTGACCAGGCTGGCTTCGGTAAAGCGCGCCGGCGGCTTGGTGAAGTGCTGGCTTGGGTCGAGCTTGATGAGCTTGAGCGCCTCGCCCTGGGCCATGTCCGGCAGCACATCGTCTTCGCCTGGCTTGCTCTGTTGCGGCAGCACCCGGGTGTAACCGTCGAACTTGAGGATACGGCCCTTGGCACGCAGCTCGAAGTCACCGGCGTTGACTGTGACGCTGGTGGACAGGTACTGCGCAGGCGGCATCTGGCAGGCCAGGAATTGGCGCCAGATCAACTCGTACAGACGCTCGGCGTCACGCTCCATGCCACTGAGCTTGGTGGGATGGGTGTTGACATCGGAAGGACGAATCGCCTCGTGCGCCTCCTGGGCGCCTGCCTTGCTGCCGTACACGATCGGCGCTTCAGGCAGGTACTGCTTGCCGAATTCTTTCTCGATGTAGCTGCGAGCCATGTCCACAGCGTCAGCCGACAGGTTGGTCGAGTCGGTACGCATGTAGGTGATGTAGCCGGCTTCGTACAAGCGCTGCGCCATCATCATGGTCTTCTTCACGCCATAGCCCAGGCGATTGCTCGCGGCCTGCTGCAGGGTCGAGGTAATGAACGGCGCCGAAGGCTTGCTGCTGGTTGGCCGGTCTTCGCGCTTGGCCACGGTGTAGCTGGAGGCCTTGAGCTTGTCCAGGGCAGCCATGGCCTGGGCTTCGTTGAGCGGCTTGAAGGCTTCACCCTTCTCGCGCGCCACTTCGAAACGCACCTTGGCATCCTTGGCGGTGCCAAGGTCGGCGTGCACTTCCCAGTACTCTTCAGGGTTGAAGGCACGAATCTCGCGCTCACGCTCGACCACCAGCTTGACCGCTACCGACTGCACGCGACCTGCCGACAGGCCACGGGCGATCTTCGACCACAGCAGCGGCGAGACCATATAGCCCACGACGCGGTCGAGGAAGCGCCGTGCCTGCTGGGCGTTGACCCGGTCGATATCCAGCTCACCCGGCTGCGAGAACGCCTCCTGGATGGCTTTCTTGGTGATTTCGTTGAACACCACGCGTTTGTAGCGAGTGTCGTCACCGCCGATGGCCTCACGCAGGTGCCAGGCAATCGCCTCCCCTTCGCGGTCCAAGTCGGTCGCGAGATAGATGGTGTCGGCATCTTTTGCCAAACGACGCAACTCGTCGATGACCTTTTCCTTGCCCGGCAGGATCTCGTACTTGGCCTTCCAGCCCGCATCCGGATCGACGCCCATACGCGCGACCAGCTGGCGCCGAGCCTTCTCTTTCGGCGACAAGGCCGGCGCCTCACCCGCTGCAGCCTTGCCACGCTTGGCCGCCGGCTCCTTACTGGTGCTGGCCGAACCGCTGGTGGGGAGGTCACGGATGTGGCCGATACTCGACTTCACCACGTACTGGCTGCCCAGGTACTTGTTGATGGTCTTGGCCTTGGCCGGGGATTCCACAATGACCAGCGATTTGCCCATGGATCGGAGTATTCCTGAATCTGAAAATGAAAAACGCGTCAGGTGCCGCACGCGGCACCGCTATATATAGTGGCAACAGGGTGAGGTCAAGCGCAGTCGACTAAGCCTGGTCTGCACCGGGATGCTCGAACCGCCCTTCTTCGGCCGTGACCAAAGCAAAGCGTGGCACCTGCTCGCCGTCAACCTCGACTGACTCCAGGAACATCGAAAGGGGTCGCACCCAAAGCCCGTAATCACCATACAGGCATTGGTAGAAGACTACCCACTCTTCGCTTTCGGAGTGCCGCGCAGCGCCGAATACACGATACTCAGGGCCCTTGTAGTGGCGGTATACGCCTGGCTGTATGTGCATCTCGCTGACCCTCTTGAACAAATTCTGTAAAAAACAAAAACCGGGGCACATGGCCCCGGTTGCTGCCTAGCGATCGCGATCAGACGCGTTCGAAGACAGTGGTGATGCCTTGGCCCAGGCCGACACACATGGTGGCGACGCCCAGGGTACCGCCATTTTGCTTCATGACGTTGAGCAGGGTGCCCGAAATACGTGCACCGGAGCAACCGAACGGGTGGCCCAGAGCAATGGCGCCGCCGTGCAGGTTAACCTTCTCATTCATCTTGTCGAGCACTTTCAAATCTTTCAGCACTGGCAGGGCCTGTGCGGCGAAGGCTTCGTTGAGCTCGATGAAGTCGATATCGGCCATGGTCAGGCCGGCGCGCTTGAGGGCTTTCTGGGTCGATGGCACCGGGCCGTAACCCATGATTGCCGGGTCGACGCCCGCTACTGCCATGGAGCGAATCACCGCCAGCGGCTGGATGCCGAGGTCCATGGCGCGCTGGCCAGACATGACGATCATGCACGAAGCACCGTCAGTGATCTGCGAAGAAGTACCGGCAGTGACCGTACCACCTTTTGGATTGAAGGCAGGCTTGAGGGCGGCCAGGCTTTCCAGAGTGGTGTCAGGGCGAATGGTTTCGTCGAAGTCAAAGACCTTGAGGAAGCCGTTTTCGTCATAACCCTGCATCGGGATGATCTCGTCCTTGAACTTGCCTTCCAGGGTCGCCTTGTGAGCGAGCTGGTGCGAGCGCAAGCCAAAGGCATCTTGCTGTTCACGGCTGATGCCATGCATCTTGCCAAGCATTTCGGCAGTCAGGCCCATCATACCCGAGGCCTTTGCCGCATGCAGCGACATATGCGGGTTAGGGTCGACGCCATGCATCATGCTGACGTGGCCCATGTGCTCGACGCCACCGATGACGAACACATCACCATTGCCAGTCATGATCGCCTGGGCGGCGGTGTGCAGCGCGCTCATCGACGAGCCACACAGGCGGCTGACGGTTTGCGCGGCCGAGGTGTGCGGGATCTGGGTCATCAAGGAGGCCATGCGGGCGATGTTCCAGCCCTGCTCCAGGGTCTGGTTGACGCAGCCCCAGATCACGTCCTCGACTTCTTTTGGATCGACCTTGTCGTTACGCTCCAGCAGTTTGCTGATCAGGTGCGCGGACATGTCTTCGGCACGGGTGTTGCGGTGCATGCCACCCTTGGAACGGCCCATCGGGGTCCGACCGAAGTCGACAATCACCACGTCTCTTGGATTCAGGCTCATATCAATACTCTCGCTCTAACTCGTTTGGGCGCTCAGTTGAAGAAGCGCTGGCCAGTCTTGGCCATTTCGCGCAGCTTCGCGGTGGGGTGGTACAGCGGCCCCAGATCGGCGTACTGGTCGGCCAGGGCGACGAACTCAGCGACCCCGATCGAGTCGATGTAGCGCAGCGCGCCCCCACGGAAGGGAGGGAAGCCGATGCCGTACACCAGGCCCATATCGGCCTCGGCGGCGGTTTCGACAATGCCATCTTCCAGGCAACGGACGGTTTCCAGGCACAGCGGGATCATCATCCAGTTGATGATGTCCTGGTCGCTGACTTCACGCTGTTCGAAGACGATCGGCTTGAGCACATCCAGCACGCTGGCATCGGCGACTTTCTTCGGCTTGCCGCGCTTGTCGGTCTCATAGGCGTAGAAGCCCTTGCCGTTCTTCTGACCTAGGCGATTGGCCTCATACAGGGCGTCGACGGCAGAGCGGCGATCGTCCTTCATGCGGTCCGGGAAGCCTTCGGCCATCACGTCGCGGCCGTGGTGGCCGGTGTCGATACCGACCACGTCCATCAGGTAGGCCGGGCCCATCGGCCAGCCGAACTTTTCCATGACCTTGTCGATGCGCACGAAGTCGACGCCAGCGCTGACCAGCTTGGCGAAGCCGCCGAAGTACGGGAACAGCACGCGGTTGACCAAAAAGCCCGGGCAGTCGTTGACCACGATCGGGTTCTTGCCCATTTTCTTGGCGTAGGCAACGGTGGTGGCAACGGCCACTTCGCTAGACTTCTCGCCACGGATCACTTCCACTAGCGGCATCATGTGCACCGGGTTGAAGAAGTGCATGCCGACGAAGTTTTCTGGGCGCTTGAGGGCTTTGGCCAGCAGGTTGATGGAGATGGTCGAGGTGTTGGAAGCGAGGATCGCATCTTCCTTGACCTGGCCTTCCACTTCAGCCAGCACGGCTTGCTTGACCTTGGGGTTCTCGACCACCGCCTCGACGACGATGTCGACATTGGCGAAATCGCCATAGGACAGGGTCGGGCGAATGGCATTGAGCGCCTCGGCCATCTTCGCCGGGGTCAGACGGCCCTTCTCGACGCGGTTGCCGAGCAGCTTGGAGGCTTCGTTCAAGCCCAACTGAATGGCGTCTTCACGAATATCCTTCATCAGGATAGGCGTACCCTTGACCGCCGACTGGTAGGCGATACCGCCACCCATGATACCGGCGCCGAGCACGGCGGCCTGTTTCACGTCCTGGGCGATCTGGTCATGTGCCTTGGCCTTGCGTTTGAGCTCCTGATCATTGAGGAACAAGCCAATCAGGCTGGCGGCGACGTCGGTCTTGGCCAGCTTGGCAAAACCTGCGGCTTCGACTTCCAGCGCCTTGTCACGGCCGAAGTTGGCCGCTTTCTGGATCGACTTGATCGCTTCGACCGGCGCCGGGTAGTTCGGGCCCGCTTGGCCGGCAACGAAGCCTTTGGCGGTTTCGAAGGCCATCATCTGCTCGATGGCATTGAGCTTGAGTTTCTCAAGCTTGGGCTGGCGCTTGGCCTGGTAATCCAGCTCACCACTGATGGCGCGCTTGATCAGGTCCAGGGCGGCGGCCTGCAGCAGCTCAGGTGCGACTACAGCGTCGACTGCGCCGACTTTCAGGGCGTCTTCGGCACGGTTTTCCTTACCGGCGGCAATCCACTCGATGGCGTTGTCCGAACCGATCAGGCGCGGCAGGCGCACGGTGCCGCCAAAGCCTGGGTAGATGCCCAGCTTGACTTCCGGCAGGCCAATCTTGGCGCTGCTGGACATGACCCGGTAGTCGGCGGCCAGGCACATTTCCAGGCCACCGCCCAAAGCAATGCCGTTGATGGCAGCGACAGTAGGCACGCCGAGGTCTTCAAAGTCATTGAAGATGCGATTGGCTTCCAGGTTACCAGCGACCAGTTCGGCCTCGGGCAGCTTGAAGTTGTCGACGAATTCGGTGATGTCGGCGCCGACGATGAACACGTCCTTGCCACTGCTGACGATAACGCCCTTGACCGAAGCATCGCCCTTGATGGCAGCTACGGCCTGGCGCAGTTCGTCCAGGGTCAGGCGGTTGAACTTGTTGACGGACTCACCCTTGAGGTCGAATTTGAGTTCGACGATGCCGCTTTCAAGAGCCTTAACCGTGATGGCTTTACCTTCGTAAATCATCAACTGATCTCCACGATATGGAAGCTGAACTGTACACGCCGAACGCTGGCTGAAACGCTGTCTATTCAGCGGTCTTACCAGGCACACCCGTCAGCGCGATAGTCGGGATTCGTACGAGCGGTCTGACATACAAACGCTCAATTCATACGCCCGTTTGATTTGGGTATGCACACATTCTCCGAAATGATCGACGTTGTCAAATGCTCGCAAGCAGTGTGAAAACGCGACTTTCCGGTCATTTTGCAACGCTTGGGTGCAAACCCTGATGACAGTGATCGCCAGACATTCATGACAGCGATAAACAAAGAGGCAGGAGAAAAAAGCGTTTGGCTAAACGCAAATTCGCTGAGGCTAGCTATAGTGAGGGGCGAGTCGAATGTTTCCCGGCCTGCCTGGCCTTTCTGCGGCTGCAGAACGCATCGCGGGGCAAGCCCACTCCACGCTAACGCGGGAGCGGGTTTGCCCCGCGATGTCGTTTCGATGGTTTAAGCGAGGGTTTCCAAGGTCTGGGCAATATTCTGCAACACAGAGCTATCGCCGCGCTCTCCCCAGTACAGAGCGATCATCTGGGTATTGGCCTCGACCAGGTAGACATTGCCTGGCAGGCGGGCAAATTGCTCGGTCAGGCGTGGATCGGCACAAGGCTCACGCCACGTGTTCCACCATACCCCGGGACTCACCTGCCAGTAGGCCCAGCAATCGTCGCGCCCTTTGCGCCGCGCCCGATGGTACTGCGGACAAGGGCTTGGCGGCTGGTCTTGTAGCCAGTGCGGCCACTGCTGCGGTGCCAATTGCATGGCCAGGCCCATACGCCGACCCTCCAGGCGCAGGTTCATCTGCTCGCTCTGTTTGCGTGAGGGGCGCAACCACGCCAGAGGGCTGAGAATCAGCGCAAGGATTGACACCACCAGCCATACCGTCATATCTGTAGATCCCATAAAGCGTTGCAAATGAGCTGGTTAGCCAGGTTTCACGTTAATCGGCGCGAAAGCGACCATACTTCTACTATCGCGATTGTCAGGAGTACCACCCATGGAATACCAACATATTCTGGTCGCCGTCGACCTGACCGAAGAATGCGACCCGGTGATCAAGCGCGCCAAGGCGATCGCTCTGGCTAACGGCGCGAAGGTATCGCTGGTACACATCGTCGAGCCGATGGCCATGGCCTTTGGCGGTGACGTGCCGATGGACCTGTCGCAGCTGCAACAACAGCAGTTCGACCAGGCCAAGGAGCGCATGGAGCGCTTGTACAACAAGTACCCCGATATCAACCGCGGTGATTCGCACCTGGTCTACGGCCAGCCGCGCCAAGAGATTCATCAGCTGGCCAAGGATCAACAGTGCGACCTGATCGTGGTCGGCAGCCATGGTCGTCATGGCCTGGCGCTGCTACTGGGTTCCACTGCCAATGACGTGCTGCATGGTGCGCCGTGCGATGTGCTGGCAGTGCGTCTGCAGAAGAAGGAAAGCTGAGCGCCGCAGGGTTCAGGCTGACCCCATCGCGGGACAAGCCCGCTCCCACGCCAGCGCTTTCAGTGCCAGGGGCGTGGGAGCGGGCTTGCCCCGCGATGAGGCCCGCCCAATCACCGCAAGTGCCGAACCTTAGCCCTCCAGCTCAGCCCAGCGCTCAACCAGCACGTCCAGCTCGGCCTGCAGCTTCTCAAGCTTGGCCAGCACCGCCGAGGTCTCCCCGATCGGTCGCTGGTAGAAGCTCGGCGAACCGACTTCTTCCTGTAGCTTGGCCATGGCCTGCTCGATCACATCAATCTGCCCCGGCAAGGCTTCCAGCTCACGCTGAAGCTTGTAGCTGAGCTTCTTCTTGCTGGCATCCGCCACCGGTGCTGCACTAACCGGCGCCGGCGCTTCAACCGATTTCTCCACCACAGCGCTGTTGAGCTCGGACTTGCCGCCCTTGCTCTCGGTCACGCCCAGCAGCTTCGGCGAGCCGCCCTGACGGATCCAGTCTTCATAGCCGCCGACATACTCACGCACCTTGCCCTCGCCCTCGAACACCAGGGTGCTGGTGACCACGTTGTCGAGGAAGGCCCGGTCGTGACTGACCATCAGTACCGTACCCTTGTAGTTGCACAGCACCTCCTCGAGCAGCTCGAGGGTTTCCACGTCCAGGTCGTTGGTCGGTTCGTCCAGCACCAGCAGGTTGGCCGGCTTGCTGAACAGCTTGGCCAGCAGTAAACGCGCACGCTCACCACCCGACAGCGCCTTGACCGGCGTACGAGCACGCTGCGGGCTGAACAGGAAGTCGCCCAGGTAGCTCAGGACATGGCGGTTCTGCCCATCGATCTCGATGAAATCGCGGCCTTCTGCCAAGTTTTCGATAACGGTTTTTTCCAGGTCGAGCTGGTGACGCATCTGGTCGAAGTAAGCCACTTCCAGCTTGGTGCCGCTCTCGACCTTGCCGCCGGTGGGCTGCAAATCGCCGAGCATCAGCTTGAGCAGGGTGGTCTTGCCGGTACCGTTGGCGCCCAGCAGGCCGATACGGTCCTCGCGCTGCAGCACCATGGAGAAGTCCTTGACCAGCATCGGCCCTTGCGGGTGAGCGAAGCTGACGTTTTCCAGGACCATCACCTGCTTGCCGGATTTTTCCGCCGACTCGATCTGGATATTGGCTTTGCCCTGGCGCTCGCGGCGCTCACCACGCTCGACACGCAAGGCCTTGAGGGCGCGCACGCGACCTTCGTTACGGGTCCGCCGGGCCTTGATGCCCTGGCGGATCCATACCTCTTCCTGGGCCAGGCGTTTGTCGAACAGCGCGTTGGCGGTTTCTTCAGCGGCCAGTGCGGCTTCCTTGTGCACCAGGAAGCTGGCGTAGTCGCCGTTCCAGTCGATCAACCCACCACGGTCCAATTCCAGGATGCGTGTAGCCAGGTTCTGCAGGAAGGAACGGTCGTGGGTAATGAACAGCACAGCGCCGTTGAAACCGCTCAGGGCTTCTTCAAGCCAGGCGATGGCACCGATGTCCAGGTGGTTGGTTGGCTCGTCGAGCAGCAGCAGGTCCGGCTCGGACACCAGCGCCTGGGCCAGCAGTACCCGGCGACGCCAGCCACCGGAGAGCTCGGCCAGGGTCTTGTCGGCCGGCAGTTGCAGGCGGCTCAGGGTACTGTCGACCACTTGCTGCAGGCGCCAGCCGTCACGCGCTTCGAGCTCGTGCTGGACATGCATGAGCTTGTCCAGGTCTTCATCGTTGTGGATGTTCTGGCTCAGGTGATGGTACTGCGCGAGCAGCTCACCGACGCCATCCAGGCCGGCAGCGACCACATCGAACACGGTGCGCTCGTCGGCCACCGGCAGTTCCTGCGGCAGTTCGCCAATCTTCAGCGCCGGGGCGCGCCAGATGGCACCATCGTCGGGCTTCTGCTCGCCCTTGACCAGGCGCAGCATGCTCGACTTGCCCGTGCCGTTGCGACCGATGATGCACACCCTCTCACCACGGGCGATCTGCCAGGAAACCTTGTCCAGCAGCGGCATGGCGCCGAACGCAAGGGACACATCGCTTAATTTGAGTAGGGTCATGATCATCTCCAAAAACTGGGCGCGCATTCTACCTGACTTGACCCTTGCCGGCATCAAGTCAACGCCAGTGGAAACGCTTTGCGACATCTGGTCGAACTTAACAGTTGGATACAAGCGCAGTGCTTTCACCGCCAGCGCGCAAACGGCTAAGCTTACGCAATACAACAGTGCTGGCCTCGCCGTCACTTTCCCATGGTTCAACTGCCCGGACGTATCATGCGCAGCCGCCTGTTACAGATTGCTTCTTGCCTGCTGATCACCGCCGCCACTGCCAGTGCGGCGCAGGCCGCCGACCTTACCCAGCAACGTCAGTACTACGACGAAGCCAAACGTGCGCTGGCCAAAGGTGACAAAGGCCCCTACCTGCGTTACTCGCAGGCCTTGCGTGACTATCCACTGACGCCCTACCTGGCCTATGACGAACTGACCGCCCGCCTGAAAAGCGCCAGCAACGAAGAAATCGAAGGTTTCCTCGCCAAGCACGGCGATCTGCCTCAAGCCAACTGGATGAAGTTACGTTGGCTGCGCTGGCTGTCCGAGCGCGGCGAATGGAACACGTTCGCCAAGTATTACGACCCCAAGCTCAACTTCACCGAACTGGACTGCATCAATGGCCAGTATCAGCTCAGCCATGGCAAACGCGCCGAAGGCTTTGCCAGCGCCGAAAAACTGTGGAACGTCGGCAAGTCGCAACCGGCGGCCTGCGACACTCTGTTCGCGATGTGGGCAGCCGAAGGCCAACTGACCGAGGCCAAGCGCTGGGAACGCGCCAAGCTTGCTGCCCAAACGCGTAACTACGCCCTGGCCAACAGCTTGGTAAAGACCCTGACCTCCCTCGCCCCGCAAGGCAAACTGCTGATCGATGTGGCGCAAAAGCCCGAGCTGCTCAACCAGCCTTCGCACTTTACCCCGGTCAATGAAGCGATGTCCGACGTGGTCAGCCTGGGCCTGCGCCGGCTCGCTCGCCAAAACCCTGAACGGGCCATGGCCTTGCTCGATGACTACGCCCAGCGCATGCACTTCTCGCGCGACGAAAAGGTCGCCATCGCTCGCGAAATCGGCTTGACCCTGGCGCGCCGCTACGACCCACGCGCACTGGACTTGATGACCCGCTACGATCCTGAGCTGCGCGATAACACCGTCAGCGAATGGCGCCTGCGCCTACTGCTGCGTCTGGGTCGTTGGGAAGAAGCTTACGAACTGACCAAGCGCCTGCCCCAAGACCTGGCCAGCAGCAGCCGCTGGCGCTACTGGCAGGCCCGTAGCCTGGAGCTCGCCCAGCCGAACAACCCGCAGATCCCGCTGCTGTACAAGACCGTGGCTCGTGAGCGCGACTTCTATGGCTTCCTTGCAGCCGATCGGGCGCAGACGCCTTATCAGCTGAACAACAGGCCGCTGGTGCTGAGCCCGCAGCTGGTCAACAAGGTGCGTAATACCCCAGGCATCCGTCGCGCGCTGGAATTCCATGCGCGCGGCCAGATCGTTGAGGGGCGCCGTGAGTGGTACCACGTCAGTCGGCACTTCAACCGTGACGAGATGGTCGCCCAGGCGCGCCTGGCGTACGACTTGCGCTGGTACTTCCCGGCCATTCGCACCATTAGCCAGGCGCAGTACTGGGACGACCTGGACATCCGCTTCCCGATGGCACACCGCGATACCCTGGTGCGTGAGGCCAAGGTCCGTGGCCTGCACTCCAGCTGGGTGTTTGCCATTACCCGGCAGGAAAGTGCCTTCATGGAAGATGCTCGATCTCCGGTGGGTGCCAGCGGCCTGATGCAGTTGATGCCGGCCACGGCCAAGGAAACTGCGCGCAAGTTCAGTATTCCACTGGCCTCACCCTCGCAGGTGCTTAATCCGGACAAGAACATTCAGCTGGGTGCGGCTTATTTGAGCCAGGTGCATGGGCAGTTCAATGGCAACCGGGTGTTGGCCTCGGCGGCCTACAACGCTGGGCCTGGGCGGGTGCGGCAGTGGCTCAAGGGGGCCAAGCATTTGAGTTTCGATGTTTGGGTTGAGTCGATTCCATTCGATGAGACGCGCCAATATGTGCAGAACGTGCTGTCTTATTCGGTGATTTATGGGCAGAAGCTGAATTCGCCGCAGCCTTTGGTGGATTGGCATGAGCGGTATTTTGACGATATGTAAGGGGGGCTTGGGCTTTTAGAGACTTGAGCTTATCCATTTGAGGGGGCGGCGCTACTGGCCCCTTCCGCCCTTACGGCGGCCTACTTTGGTCTTGGCCAAAGTAGGCAAAGCCGCTCGCTCCTGCATACGGCCCTACGCTGCGCTTCGGGTCCCTTCGCGCCGGCGCCTTCCGGGCCCGCGCGGCCTACGATTTGCTGCGCAAATCTACATCTCGCGCCTTCGGCTACGCCGAAGGGTGCTAGCGCACCTG
>Ga0247819_10000148_pt1 | contig 43187 bp, 33 predicted proteins | sample 13C_Xylose_Day6_FD_193428 | JGI IMG/M metagenome (GOLD analysis project Ga0247819, IMG submission 193428) | Soil microbial communities from agricultural site in Penn Yan, New York, United States - 13C_Xylose_Day6 | ecosystem: Environmental > Terrestrial > Soil > Agricultural land | place: USA... | reverse complement strand
CGCCAGCTTTCAACGTTGGTTCAACACCTGGTCGTCTCGGACCATGACCTTCTCCGCCGGCAGCATTTTTGTCGCCGTGCTGCTGATGATGGTCTGACCCGCCCCTATTGAATTAACAAGGAAATCGCCCCTATGAATACCGCCGTCAACGCCAACGTAGTCCATGAATCCGAAGCCCAGCGTCAACACGCCCGAGTAAAAATCCCGGCCAAGCTGCGTTTCTTCGGTCCCGACCGCACGCCGGTCGAAGCCCGGGTCATCGACCTGTCGGCCGGTGGCCTGGCGTTCAACGCCGGTCAGTTGCCGCTCAAAGAGGGCGATGTGTACAAGGCTCGCCTGCAATTCGTGATCGACAACCTTGGCCTGGCCATGGACGTCGAACTGCAGGTGCGCTCGTTCGATCGCCAGACCGGCCGCGCCGGTTGCCAGTTCCAGAACCTGGAACCACAAGACATCTCGACCCTGCGCCACCTGATCACTTCGCACCTGGCCGGCGACCTCGTCAGCATTGGTGAAATGTTGGCGACGCTGCAGCGCGATAACTTCACCAAGGCGCGCAAGAACAAGGACGGCGGCCACGGCATGAGCGCGTTCGGTCGCATGAAAGCCGTGACCTTCAGCATCGGTATTTTCATCGTTGGCCTGGCGGCCTTCGGTTTCATCTTCAAGTCGGTGTACGGCATGTATTTCGTCAGCCACGCACAGGCCGGTCTGGTCAGCGTGCCGGGCGTGAACATCACCATGCCCCGTGATGGCACCGTCCAGAGCCTGGTGAAAGGCGACGGCGTGGCCGCCAAAGGCGCACCGCTGGCAACGTTCAGCACCAGCATGCTCGACGTGCTCAAGGGTCACCTGGAGGACGATCAACTGTCGCCTGCCAAAGTTGAAGAACTGTTCGGCAAGCAAATGACCGGCACCCTGACCTCGCCGTGCGATTGCACCGTGGCCCAGCAAATGGTCGCCAACGGTCAGTACGCCAGCAAGGGCGACGTGATCTTCCAACTGGTGCCGCGCAACACCGAAGCCAACGTTGAAGCGCGCTTCTCCTATCGCCAGTTCGGCGACGTGCTGCCAGGCACCGCCGTGCGCTTCCAGATCGCCGGTGAAGACAAAACCCGCACCGGCAAAATCGTCAGCAGCACCAGCCTGAAAAGCGCCGACCTGTCTTCCGACATCCGCGTGCTGATCCAGCCTGACGAAGCCCTGGACAGCACCCTCGCCGGTCGCCCGGTGGAAGTGAACAGCGACCGCGGTCCGAACCTGAACTGGCTGATCGACAAAGCCATGGCTGCTGGTCTGTAACCGGAGGACATGCCCGTGACGATCATCCGTCTTCTGAGAACACCGAGATCCCTGTGGGAGCTGGCTTGCCAGCGATTGGATCACTGCGGTGTTACTGACAAACCGCGTCAAGCGAATCGCTGGCAAGCCAGCTCCCACAGTGGATTGGTGGTGTGCTCGCTGGCATTGGCGGTGAGCCTCGCCGGCTGCGCAGGTCTGCCCGATCAACGTCTGGCCAACGAAGCGCTCAAGCGTGGCGACACCGCCACTGCCGCGGCGAACTACCAGCAACTGGCTAACCTGGGTTACAGCGAAGCCCAGGTGGGTCTGGCCGACATTCAGGTCGACAGCCGTGACCCGGCGCAAATGAAACAGGCCGAGGCGACTTACCGCGCCGCCGCCAGTGTTTCGCCACGCGCCCAGGCACGCCTCGGTCGACTGTTGGTGGCCAAGCCCGGCTCCACCGAAGCCGAGCAGCACGAAGCCGAAACCCTGCTGAAAAAAGCCGCTGCAGCAGGCGAAGGCAACACCCTGATCCCGTTGGCGATGCTGTACCTGCAATACCCGCACAGCTTCCCCAACGTCGACGCACAGAAACAGATCAGCCAATGGCGCGCCGAAGGCAAACCGGAAGCGGGCCTGGCGCAAGTGCTGCTGTATCGCACCCAAGGCACCTACGACCAGCACCTGGACGATGTGGAAAAAATCTGCAAAGCCGCGATCAACACCACCGACATCTGCTACGTCGAACTGGCCACGGTCTATCAGAAGAAAGCCCAGCCTGAACAACAGGCCGAACTGATCAAGCAGATGCAGGCCGGTCATGCTCGCGGCACGGTGTCCGCTCAGCGTGTGGACAGCGTCGCCCGCGTCCTGGCGGATCCGACCCTCGGCACGCCTGACGAAAAGACTGCACAGTCGCTGCTCGAACCGATCGCCCCGGGCTATCCGGCGTCGTGGGTGACACTCGCGCAACTGCTCTACGACTTCCCCGAACTGGGCGACGTCGACCAGATGATGAAGTACCTGGACAACGGCCGCGCCGCCGATCAACCGCGCGCCGAGTTGTTGCTGGGCAAGCTCTACTACGAAGGCAAGATGGTCCCGGCTGACGCCAAGGTCGCCGAAGAACACTTCCAGAAAGCCGTCGGCCGCGAAGTCGCCGCCGATTACTACCTCGGCCAGATCTACCGCCGGGGTTACCTGGGCAAGGTCTATCCGCAGAAGGCCCTGGATCATCTGCTGACCGCTGCGCGCAACGGTCAGAACAGCGCCGACTTCGCCATCGCCCAACTGTTCTCCCAAGGCAAAGGCACCAAGCCTGACCCACTCAATGCCTACGTCTTCAGCCAACTGGCCAAGACCCAGAACACCCCGCAAGCCACCGAGCTTGCACAAACACTCGAAGCTCAACTGCCGCCTGCGCAGCTGGCCGAAGCCCAACGCCTGTTGAAACAGGAACAGGCCGTTCGCGGCAACTTGAGCCAGAACACGCTGCCACTGCATGCCCTGCAAGAAGAAGATGGCGAGGAATCCCTATGAAATTGAATCCATTCATGAAGGCCGGTATCGGCCTCACCTTCGCGCTGATCTGGTCTTGCCCGACACTCGCGGCGATGACGGAAGAAACCAAGAATTTCGGCCTGGACGTGAAAATCACCGGCCAATCCGAAGACGACCGTGACCTCGGCACCCAGGGCGGCGGCGACGTCAACGGCGTCGGCCTCGACCTGCGCCCGTGGGTCTATGGTGAAAGCGGTGCATGGAGCGGCTATGCGATGGGTCAGGCGGTGACGTCCACCGACATCATCGAGACCGACACCCTGCAGCAAGCTGGAAGCGACGGCACACAGAACACCGAAAACGATGACCGCAAGACCAAGAAGAACTACCTGGCGATGCGTGAGTTCTGGGTCGGCTACAGCGGCTTCACGCCTTACCCTGGCGAGATATTGAAGTTCGGTCGTCAGCGCCTGCACAACGACGACGGTCAATGGCGCGATACCAACATCGAAGCCCTGAACTGGAGCTTCGACACCACCCTGCTGCGCGCCAACGTCGGTATCGCCGAACGCTTCAGCGAGTACCGTACCGACCTGAAAGAGCTGGCCCCCGAAGACAAGGATCGCCTGCACGCTTTCGCCGATGCCGAGTATCAGTGGACCCCGGGTCACTGGGCCGGTATTCGCGGTCATCACACCCACGATGACGGCAAGCTCGACTATGCCGAGCCCGGCGTTCCTGCCGATACGCTGGACAAGAAACAAAACGGCGACATCAGCTGGCTAGGCCTGCAGGCCAACAGCGACGCCTACAACTGGCGCAATACCAACACGGTCAATTACTGGGGCAGCATCACCGGCATGAGTGGCGACCGCGACACGGTCAACCCATTGAATGCTGATGGCACCGCACCCGCCGAAGCCAAGCGCAGCGGCGATGTAGACGGTTGGGCCACTGACCTCGGTGTGCGCTTGCGCCTGGATCCGCAATGGCAAGTGGGTGCAGCCTATGCCCGTGCCAGCGAAGACTACGAACAGAACGGCCTGGAAAGCAACCGCTCGAACTACACCGGTACCCGCTCGCGCGTGCACCGTTTCGGCGAAGCGTTCCGTGGCGAAATGAACAACATGCAATCGGCCACACTGTTCGGTTCGTGGATGCTCAACGACGAATACGACGCCAGCCTGATCTACCACAAATTCTGGCGCGTCGACGGCAACAAACCGGTCGGCAGCAACGGCATCGACGCCGTGCAGAACAACACCGACGACGTCACCGGCGCGATCCTTTCCAGCACCTCCCTGCCACTGAACGATGGTGAAAAAGACCTCGGTCAGGAGATGGATCTGGTGGTCACCAAGTACTTCAAGCAAGGCCTGTTGCCGGCCGCGTTGAGCCAGAAGATCGATGAACCTTCGGCCCTGGTGCGTTTCCGTGGCGGTGTGTTCAAGCCGGGTGATGCGTATGGCAAGGAAGTCGACTCGTACATGCACCGCGCATTCATCGACGTGATCTGGCGCTTCTGATGCACATTGCGAAGGGAGTCTCCCAGATGAATCATCCAGCCCGAAAAGGCTCGATCAGCCTGTTGGCCGGCGCGATGCTGCTGGCCAGTGCGACGGCCTTCGCCAATGTGGAGCCGGCGGCAAAGCCGGCGACCGTGGCCAAGGAACTGCAACAGGCCAAGACCTACACCGTCAGCAGCGCACCAACTGCGCCACTGGAACTGGCCACGCCGAAACTGCCGGACGTTTCCGGCTACACCGCCGAGGCCATTGCCGCGAAAATCGTGCGCAGCAAACCGGGCAAGATCAGCGTGCGCCGGATGATGCAGGAAGACGCCCTGAAGGACTTCATCGGTGGCGATAACAAGATGGCCGAATGGGTGGTGCGTCAGCACGGCATCCCGCAGGCAATCTTCGTCGACGACGGCTACATGAACCTCAAGGACCTGGCGAAGAAGCTGCCCAAGCAGTACTTCAGCGAAACGTCGCCGGGCGTGTACCTGGCCAAATTGCCGATCGTGGTCGGCCGTCACGGCATCCTCGAAATCGACAAGCAGACCCAGGAACTGCGCCTGTCCCAAGAGGCCGGTTCGTTCATGGTCAACGACGGCCAGCTGTTTGTGCGCGACACCAAAATCACCGGTTGGCGCGAGAAGGATAACGGCCCGGCGACGTTCAAATCGCCCAAGGAATTCCGTCCGTTCCTGCTGGCCTGGGGTGGCACCGAGACCTACATTGCCAACAGCAAGATGGCCAGTTTCGGCTACGCCAACAGTAAGTCCTACGGTGTGAGTATTTCCCAGTACACGCCGAACATGGCCAAGGTGCTCAAGCGACCTGAGCCGACCGGCTGGATCGTCGGTTCCGAGTTCTCGGACATGTGGTACGGCTTCTACTGCTACGAAACCAGCAACTTCGTGGTCAAGGGCAACACCTACAAAGACAACATCGTCTACGGCATCGACCCGCACGACCGTTCCCATGGCCTGATCATTGCCGACAACACGGTGTACGGAACCAAGAAGAAGCACGGGATCATTATTTCCCGTGAGGTCAACGACAGCTTCATCTTCAACAACCGCAGCTACGACAACAAGTTGTCGGGCCTGGTGATCGACCGTAACAGCGTCAACAACCTGATCGCTCACAACGAGATCTACCAGAACCACACCGACGGCATCACCCTCTACGAGAGTGCCGACAATTTGCTGTGGGGCAACAAAGTCGTCAGCAACCGCCGCCACGGCATCCGCATTCGTAACAGCGTGAACATTCGCCTGTACGAAAACATCGCCATGGCCAACGGCTTGACCGGCGTCTACGGCCACATCAAAGACCTGACCAACACCGACCGTGACATCAAGCTCGACCCGTTCGACGCCCAGGTGTCGCTGATCGTGGTGGGCGGTGAACTGGCGGCCAACGGCAGCGGCCCGCTGTCCATCGACTCGCCGTTGAGCGTCGAGCTGTATCGCGTGTCCATGCTCGCACCCACCAAATCCAGTGGCATCAGCTTCTCGGGGATTCTCGGCGAGCGCCAGGATGAAATTCTCGACCTGCTGGTGCGCCAGCAGAAAGCCGTGCTGATCGACCCTGTCGAACGCCAGACCGAAATGCAGGACTGAGGATAATTTTATGCACCCACACTTGATCAAATTACTCAGCCTGTCGGCCCTGACCGCTGGCATTCTCGCGGCCAGCGGTGGTGTTCGCGCCGATGAAGTGCAAGCGCCGAAATTCAGCGCCGAACCCTGCTGCAGTCTGTGCCCGGCGGCTCACGACGCGAAGAACTACACCACGCGTTATCAGCAGAATTTCACCACGCTGGTGCAAGCCCAGGGCGACTGGCTGTTCCGTACGCAAGAAGATTTGCGCACCGAATTCGACACCACGCCTGCCGGCTACAAACGCATGAAGCAACTGCACGATGCGTTCAAGAGCAAAGGCGTGGAACTGGTTGTGGTCTATCAACCGACCCGTGGCCTGGTGAACCGCAACAAGCTCAACCCGGCCGAGAAAGCCAGCTTCGATTTCGACAAGGCGCTGCGCAACTACAAGACCATGCTCGGCCGTTTCGCGCAGATGGGCTACGTGGTGCCGGACCTGTCGCCACTGACCAACGAGCAACTGCCAGACACCCTGCCCGCTCACGATTTCTACTTCCGTGGGGACCAGCACTGGACGCCGTATGGCGCCCAGCGCACGGCAAAAATCGTCGCCGAAAAGGTCAAGCAGATCCCGGCCTTCGCCGACATTCCCAAGCGTGAATTCGAGACCCATAAGTCGGGTCGCATGGGTAAGACCGGAACATTGCACAACATGGCCGGTCAACTCTGTGGCACCAGCTACGCGATCCAGTACATGGATCAATTCACCACCGAGCCAAAAGGTGAAGCAGGCGATGGCGATCTGTTCGGCGATTCCGGCAATCCGGAGATCACCCTGGTCGGCACCAGCCACAGTGGCAAGAACTATAACTTCGCCGGTTTCCTCCAGGAGGCCATCGGCGCCGACATTCTCAACGTGGCGTTCCCCGGCGGTGGCCTGGAAGGTTCGATGCTGCAGTACCTGGGCAGCGACGAGTTCCAGAAGAACCCGCCGAAAATTCTCATCTGGGAATTCTCGCCGCTCTATCGCCTCGACCAGGAAACCATCTACCGCCAGATGATGGCGCTGCTGGACAACGGTTGCGAAGGCAAGGATGCACAGATGTCGGGGAGCACCACCCTGAAGCCGGGCAAAAACGAATTGATGGTCAACAGCAAAAACCTTGACCTGCGTAACAGCAGTCACCAGGTCGACATCCGCTTCGCCGACACCTCGGTGAAAACCCTGCAAGCCACCCTCTGGTACATGAACGGTCGCCACGAGGACATCAAGATCGACAAACCGGAAACCTCCGACACTGACGGGCGTTTCGCCTTCGAGTTGCGCACGGACGAAGACTGGGCCTCGCAGAACCTGCTGGCCGTCGAAATCCAGGGTCCTGAAAAAACGGATGCCGCGCCACAGAAAGTCGAAGCGAAAATCTGCAAACGCAACGTATTCCCGGGCGCTGAACAACGTACCGCTTCAGCCGGGCAATGAGGTCTGCTATGCGCAATCCGAAACTTTCAACACTGTTGGCACCGACGCTTCTGAGCCTGGCGATGTTTGCCGGCGCGACGCAAGCGGCTGCGCCCCTGCGTCCGCCCCAGGGCTATTTTGCGCCGATCGAGAAAGTCAAAACCGGCGACAAGAGCGAAGGCTGCGAGGCAATGCCGGCGCCGTACACCGGCTCGCTGCAATTTCGCAGCAAGTACGAAGGCTCGGACAAAGCCCGTTCGACCCTGAACGTGCAGTCGGAAAAAGCCTTTCGCGACAGCACCGCCGACATCACCAAGATCGAGCGCGGCACCAGCAAGCGGGTGATGCAGTTCATGCGTGACGGGCGTCCGGAACAACTGGAATGCACGCTCAACTGGTTGACGGCATGGGCCAAGGCCGATGCGTTGATGTCCAAGGATTTCAACCACACCGGCAAGTCGATGCGCAAATGGGCGCTGGGCAGCATGGCGTCCTCGTACATTCGCCTGAAGTTTTCCGACTCGCATCCGCTGGCCAACCATCAGCAAGAGTCGCAGCTGATTGAAGCCTGGTTCAGCAAGATGGCCGATCAAGTGGTCAGCGATTGGGACAACCTGCCGCTGGAAAAAACCAACAACCACTCGTACTGGGCCGCCTGGTCGGTGATGGCAACGTCTGTCGCCACCAACCGTCGTGATCTGTTCGACTGGGCCGTGAAGGAATTCAAGGTCGGCGCCAATCAGGTCGATGCCCAGGGCTTTTTGCCCAACGAACTCAAGCGTCAGCAACGCGCCTTGGCCTACCACAACTATGCCCTGCCGCCACTGGCGATGATCGCCAGTTTCGCCCAGGTCAACGGTGTGGATCTGCGCCAGGAAAACAACGGCGCCTTGAAACGGCTGGGTGATCGCGTGCTCGCCGGGGTGAAAGATCCGGATGAGTTCGAAGAGAAGAACGGCAAGGAACAGGACATGACCGACCTCAAGGTCGACTCGAAATTCGCCTGGCTCGAACCGTTCTGCTCGCTCTACACCTGTGCGCCGGACGTGCTGGAGAAGAAGCATGACATGCAACCGTTCAAGACCTTCCGCCTCGGCGGTGACCTGACCAAGGTCTACGACCCGGCCAATGAAAAGGGCAAGGGTTCATAGAACAACGCATCCCCTGTAGGAGCTGCCGAAGGCTGCGATCTTTTGATCTTGCTTTCAAAGATCAAGATCAAAAGATCGCAGCCTTCGGCAGCTCCTACAGGGTCGGTGTCAGGTTTGAGTTTTGTGTGTTAGCCCCCCGGTTTTCTGTGGGGGGTTTGGGGGGGCCGTTGGCCCTTGACTGTTGGTTCAAACATGGAGAGATCGGGATGGTTTTTTCGTCCAACGTATTCCTGTTTTTGTTCTTGCCGATCTTTCTCGGCTTGTACTACCTGAGCGGGCAACGCTATCGCAATTTACTGCTGCTGATTGCCAGCTACGTGTTCTACGCCTGGTGGCGTGTGGACTTTTTGGCGCTGTTCGCTGCGGTCACACTGTGGAACTACTGGATCGGCCTGAAAGTCGGTGCCGCAGGCGTGCGGACCAAACCGGCGCAGCGCTGGCTGCTGCTCGGCGTGGCTGTCGACCTGTGCATCCTCGGCTACTTCAAGTACGCCAACTTCGGTGTCGACAGCATCAACGCGATGATGACGTCGGTGGGCCTTGAGCCGTTCATCCTGACCCACGTGCTGCTGCCGATCGGTATCTCGTTCTACATCTTCGAGTCCATCAGCTACATCATCGACGTCTACCGTGGTGACACGCCGGCGACCCGCAACCTGATCGACTTCGCGGCGTTCGTGGCGATCTTCCCGCACCTGATCGCCGGGCCCGTGCTGCGTTTCCGCGACCTGGCCGACCAGTTCAACAACCGCACCCACACCCTCGATAAATTCTCCGAGGGCTGCACCCGGTTCATGCAAGGTTTCATCAAGAAGGTCTTCATCGCCGACACCCTGGCGGTGGTGGCCGACCATTGCTTCGCCCTGCAAAACCCGACCACGGGCGATGCCTGGCTCGGCGCGCTGGCCTACACCGCGCAGTTGTATTTCGACTTCTCCGGTTACAGCGACATGGCCATCGGCCTGGGCTTGATGATGGGTTTCCGCTTCATGGAAAACTTCAAGCAGCCGTACATCAGCCAGTCGATCACCGAGTTCTGGCGCCGCTGGCACATCAGCCTGTCGACCTGGTTGCGTGACTATCTGTACATCACGCTGGGCGGTAACCGTAAAGGCACGCTGATGACCTATCGCAACCTGTTCCTGACCATGCTGCTCGGTGGTCTGTGGCACGGCGCTAACATCACCTACATCGTCTGGGGTGCGTGGCACGGCATGTGGCTGGCGATTGAAAAGGCCCTGGGCCTGAACACCTCGCCGCGCAGCATCAACCCGATCCGCTGGGCGCTGACCTTCCTGCTCGTTGTCATGGGCTGGGTGATTTTCCGTGCCGAGAATCTGCACGTTGCCGGTCGCATGTACGGCGCGATGTTCAGCTTCGGCGACTGGTCGCTGTCGGAACTCAACGAGGCCAACCTCACCGGCCTGCAAGTGGCGACGCTGATCGTGGCTTACGTGACCCTGGCGTTCTTCGGCATCCGCGACTTCTACAGCAATCAGCCGCCCGCCAAGACCAAGCCTGCGGTGAACGTCGACAGCGACGGCCCGGCCGCGACCGAACCGGGCCTGATCAAAGCTGCACCCGGCGATAACCCGACGAGCATCCACCAGCCTGGCTACACCGTCGGCGTCGATGCCCAGGTGCAACCGGCCTACTGGACCGCTGACTGGTCGCGCTATGTGATGCGTGCCCTGGTGCTGCTGCTGTTCATCGCCTCGATTCTCAAACTCTCGGCGCAAAGCTTCTCGCCGTTCCTTTACTTCCAGTTCTGAGGGATCTGACCATGACCCGCTCATTACGCATCTTCTACATCGCCCTGTTCCTGGTGACGCTGCTCGCCCTGGGCGTGTGGTCGGTTCGCAGCTTCATGGGCTTCAGCACCAACGCCGATGCGACGGTGCTCAACGGCCGCTGGACCAAGGCTGTGGAAACCCACTACGACGACGAATTCCCGATCAAGCGCCTGGGCACCAACCTCTGGGCCGCGCTGGATTTCAAACTGTTCAACGAAGGTCGTCCGGGCGTGGTGCTCGGTCGTGACCAGTGGTTGTACAGCGACGAAGAATTCCACCCGACCGTCAACGAAGAGCTGAACCTGCAAGGCAACTACGCGCTGGTCGAAGGTGTGCGCCAGACCCTTAAAGAGAAAGGCGTGAAACTGGTGATGGCCGTGGTGCCCGCCAAAGTGCGCCTGTATCCGGAGCATCTGGGTGAGGTGAAACCGGCCAGCATTCACGCCAACCTTTACCAGGACTTCCACAAGCGTCTGGCTGCCGATCGCATCCTCGCCCCTGACCTGCTCGGCCCGCTGCAACAGGCCAAGCAGAACGGCCAGCAAGTGTTCCTGCGCACCGACACCCACTGGACGCCGCAAGGTGCCGAGATCGCGGCCAACCGTTTGGCCAAGACCATTGCCGACAAGTACCCGCTGAGCGGCGAGCCACAGCGCTTTGTGACCGAACCTGCGGAAACCATCACCCACAAGGGCGACCTGCGTCTGTTCCTGCCACTGGATCCGCTGTTCGAAAACCTGATGCCCAAGCAGGAACCGTTGCAGAAGCGCAATACGGTTGCCGCTGGTGATCAACCTGCTGGTGACGACGCGTTGTTCGCCAACACCGAAGTGCCGGTGGCCCTGATCGGCACCAGCTACAGCGCCAACCCCAACTGGAACTTCGTCGGTGCGCTGAAACAAGCGCTGAACAGCGACGTGGTCAATTACGCCGAAGATGGCCACGGCCCGATTCTGCCGATGCTCAGCTACCTCAAAAGCGACGCTTTCAAGAACAGCCCGCCACAGGTGCTGATCTGGGAGTTTCCTGAACGATATCTGCCTGTGAACAACGAAATCGGCGACGCCGACCCGCAGTGGGTCGCAGAGCTTAAACAAGCCGGCGCCCGCCAACAAAACGTAGCCGCAAACACTAAATCCGAGACGCCCGACCGGGCGCAAAACTGAAAGAGAGGTACACCATGACTTTCACTACAACTCCTCGTCGTCTCGCCAAAACCTTTGCACTGGTTGCCGGCATGAGCGTGCTTTCCATGCAGGCCTTCGCCGGGGGCGATGCCGCCCTCTACGGCCCGACCGCACCGAAGGGCTCGTCCTTCGTTCGTATCTACAACGCCAGCAACGCCGAAGTCAGCGCCACCGTCGGCAGCACCAACCTGAGCGACATCGCGCCACTGTCGAGCAGTGACTTCAGCTTCATGCCGGGCGGCGACTACAGCGCCAAGGTCGGCAGCCAGACGCTGCCGGTGAAACTGGCCGGCGATCACTATTACACCCTGGTCAACAACGCCAGCGGCGCGCCGCAACTGATCGAAGAACCACCGTTCAAGAACAAGCAGAAATCCCTGGTGCGCGTGCAGAACCTCAGCGACAAGCCGCTGACCCTGAAAACCGCCGACGGCAAGACCGATGTGGTACCGAACGTTGCGCCTAAAGGTCGTGGCGAACGTGAAATCAACCCGGTGAAAGTCAGCCTGGCGCTATACGATGGCACAACGAAAGTCGGCGACGTGAAACCGGTCGCCCTGGAACGCGGTGAAGCGGCCGTGCTGTACGTCACCGGTAACGGCAGCAGCCTGTCGCCGGTCTGGGTGAAACGCCCGGTCTCGACGCGCTAAACAATTATCCGAATTGACCCGGCTCTCTGTGGGAGCCGGCCTGCCGGCGATGCAGGCCACTCGGTTTTACGCTGTACCGAGGTGATGCCATCGCTAGCAGGCTAGCTCCCACAAAGGCCTAACCAAACGATTTTCAAGGAGTAACAACATGATTCCGGTGATCTTGTCAGGTGGTAGTGGCTCACGTCTTTGGCCGCTTTCGCGTAAGCAGTTTCCTAAACAGTTCCTGGCCCTGACCGGCGAGCACACGCTGTTCCAGCAAACCCTGGAGCGCCTGGTGTTCGAAGGCATGGACACGCCGATCGTGGTCTGCAACAAGGACCACCGCTTCATCGTCAACGAGCAGTTGGCCGCCCGCAAACTCGAAACCCAGCGCATCCTGATGGAACCGTTCGGTCGCAACACTGCGCCGGCCGTGGCCCTGACCGCGATGATGCTGGTCAATGAAGGTCGCGATGAACTGATGCTGGTGCTGCCGGCCGACCACGTCCTGGAAGACCAGAAAGCCCTGCAACGCGCCCTGGCCTTGGCCACCGTTGCCGCCGAAAACGGTGAAATGGTGCTGTTCGGCGTGCCGGCCACCAAACCGGAAACCGGCTACGGCTACATCAAATCGACCAACGATTCGCTGCTGCCCGAAGGCGTCAGTCGCGTCTCGCACTTTGTCGAAAAACCGGACGTGAAGCGCGCCACCGAGTACGTGCAATCCGGTGGTTACTTCTGGAACAGCGGCATGTTCCTGTTCCGCGCCAGCCGCTTCCTCGAAGAGCTGAAAAAGCACGACCCGGACATCTACGACACCTGCCTGCTGACCCTCGAACGCAGCCAGCAGGATCCCGACACCATCACCTTCGACGAAGCCACTTTCGCCTGCTGCCCGGACAATTCCATCGACTACTCGGTGATGGAAAAAACCCAACGCGCCTGCGTCGTGCCACTGACCGCCGGCTGGAGCGATGTCGGTTGCTGGTCGTCGCTGTGGGAAGTGAATGAAAAAGATGCGAACGGCAACGTCACCAAAGGCGACGTGGTCATTCAGGACAGCAAAAACTGCATGATCCACGGCAACGGCAAACTGGTGTCGGTGATCGGCCTGGAAAACATCGTCGTGGTCGAAACCAAGGACGCCATGATGATCGCGCACAAGGATAAGGTCCAAGGCGTGAAGCAGATGGTCAACACCCTTAACGAACAGGGCCGCACTGAAACCCAGAACCACTGCGAAGTCTATCGTCCGTGGGGTTCCTACGACTCGGTGGACATGGGCGGCCGTTTCCAGGTCAAGCACATCTCGGTCAAACCGGGCGCATGCCTGTCGCTGCAAATGCACCACCACCGCGCCGAGCACTGGATCGTGGTCAGCGGCACCGCTGAGGTGACCTGCGACGAGAACGTGTTCCTGCTGACCGAGAACCAGTCGACCTACATTCCGATTGCCTCGGTGCATCGCCTGCGTAATCCGGGGAAGATTCCGTTGGAGATCATCGAAGTTCAATCGGGCAGCTACCTGGGTGAAGACGATATCGAGCGGTTTGAAGACATCTACGGTCGTTCGACCCCGATCGAGCGTGGCGTGTCGGTGAAAACCATCGCGCAATAAGCATCAGTTACCTTAAGCCCCCAATCAGCTCGCTGCGTTCCCTATCCGCAGCGGGTTGACCGGGGGCTTTTTTTTTCAAGCAAGAGCAAAAGATCGCAGCCTTCGGCAGCGCCTACAGGGGGATACGGTTTCCTGTAGGCGCTGCCGAAGGCTGCGATCTTTTGACTTTGTTCTTCCCATCGCCAACCCCACCCACGCTTCGGTAGGATGGTCCTCTCTATTCCCGAGGTTGGTGCGACATGTTCATCGGCATCCTGCTGGTCATTACCTGGCTGATCCTGTTACTGCGCTATCCAGCCAAAGCCCTGCCCGTGTCCATGGCGGCCGCCGTGGGGCTGGGCATGGTCGCCACCTGGGTGATCTGGATGGACCACCGCGAACTCAAGCAGCTACAACGCCTGGAATTGCGCATCAGCTACGCGCCGCAACACTGCCCTGCCGACCGGCCACTGCAATTGACCATGAACAACGGCAACGACGTACCATTGACCGAACTGCGCTGGCGCGTCGCCGCTTATGCGCCGGGCGACACGGTCAATCTGGCCGACAATCAGTACACCGCCCCGCGCTATCGTGGCCCCGGCGAATTGCAGGCCGGCGGCAACTGGGAAGACTGTTTGCCGCTACCGCCACTGCGACCTGGCTACCGCCCGGAAACCCTGGAGTTTCGCGCCGAGCGATTGCAGGGTAGTTTTTCCGACTGAGCCCTCTCCCCATTTTTTGCACAAGGAATGCGCCATGCCCGTTGCGTTGATTACCGGTTGTTCCAGCGGCATTGGCCGCGCCCTGGCCGATGCGTTCAAGGCTGCCGGCTACGAGGTCTGGGCCAGTGCGCGCAAGCCTGAAGACGTTGCCGCACTGACCAGCGCCGGTTTTATTGCGGTGCAACTGGACGTCAATGACGGTGTGGCTCTGGAGCAGCTGAGCAGTCGCATCAATCAGGAACGCGGTGGCCTCGATGTGCTGATCAACAACGCCGGATATGGCGCCATGGGGCCGCTGCTAGATGGCGGCGTTCCGGCCATGCAACGCCAGTTCGAAACCAATGTGTTCGCCATCGTTGGCGTGACTCGCGCGATGTTTCCGGTGCTGCGCCGAACCAGAGGGCTGGTGGTCAACATCGGCAGTGTGTCCGGTGTGTTGGTCACGCCGTTCGCCGGTGCTTACTGCGCCTCGAAAGCCGCTGTGCATGCCTTGAGCGATGCCTTGCGCATGGAACTGGCGCCATTTGGTGTGCGGGTCATGGAGGTTCAGCCGGGGGCCATCGCGTCCAGTTTTGCCAAGAATGCCGGACACGAAGCCGAGCAGTTGATCAGCGAGCAATCGCCGTGGTTTCCGCTGCGCGAAGGCATTCGTGCACGGGCGAAGGCGTCCCAGGACAATCCGACGCCGGCCAGTGAATTTGCCGCCGGATTGCTCAAGGCGGTGCAGCAGGCCAAACCGCCACGGCTGATCCGCCTGGGCAATGGCAGCCGCGCGTTGCCGTTGCTTGCCGGATTGTTGCCCAAGGGGTTGCTGGAATCGGGATTGATGAAGCGGTTCGGGTTGCGTGGGCAACTCTGAGACCGAGTCGACGCCTTCGCGGGCAAGCCCGCTCCCTCATTTGAAATGCGTTCCCCTGTGGGAGCGGGCTTGCCCGCGAAGGCGCCAGAACAGACTCCACAGAATTCAAGGAAACAAACATGACCGACTACACCGAATACTTCGACGAAGTGATCCAGGCCCACGTCGCCATCGAACAATGGCTGGCCGAGGAACGCGACGCGGCTGAACTCGAACAACTGCTGACGCGTTTCTCCCCACAGTTTTCCATGGTCTCGCCCTTGGGCCGAGTGCTGGATTTTGCAGCGCTGAGCGAACTGTTCCTGCTGGCGGGCGGGAAGAAGCTTGGCTTTCGCATCGAGCTCAGCGAGTTGCGTGGCATTGCGCTTCACGAGGGCGGCGCGACCGTGAGTTATCGCGAGCAACAGACCGATGCAACCGGCCTGCATTCGGATCGCCGCTCTACAGTGGTGTTCGAAAAACAGGTGGATGGCCGCGTGATCTGGCGGCATTTGCAGGAAACCTTCTGCAAACAGTGAACCCGCCCTTTGTTGCAGCTGCCGAGCCCGCGAGGCTGCGTTCGAGGACGCAGTCCTCGCAAAACTCTATTTTCCTGTACAAACACTTCGGCGACTGCTGCGCAGCCGAACGCAGCCTCGCAAGCTCGGCAGCTGCTAAAGAGCTTGCTTCACCACCACCGTACAAGTAATCCCCGCCGCCAACAGCACCCCCTCCGGCACCTCATCGATGTGAATGCGCACCGGCACCCGTTGCGCCAGGCGTACCCAGTTGAAGGTCGGGTTCTCATCCGTATTCAGTTCACGGCGTTCCGGGTTAATTAATATGAATTCTCCGCACCGGCAGAACCAATCGCCTGCTACCTAGCAGTTCTGATAGTATTTTTCTACTAAAAAAACACGGATAGTAGATGTCAACATGGAGGGATTCAGATTATGTCTCACAAAAACGAAGTGGTGCTTTGCCATTATCTTTACGATCCGTTGAATACGCTCATCCGTGCGGTGTCGTCGAATGAGAAGACAACTCAAAACTTTTACTGTAAGAGCCGACTTACAACTCAATTTCAAGGTGAGACGCAATGCACTATATTCCAGCAAAATGATATATTATTAGCGTCTCGAAGATCTCGGTCCAGCACTACTGAAACGAGCTTACTTGTCACGGACCAAAAGCGCTCCATATTGTCAGCCAGTCGCAACACTCTAATTGATTCCTTCGTTTACACACCATACGGATACCGTTCGCCACAAAATCACTTACTGACCGTGTTCGGCTTCAATGGTGAATTACCGGACCTGGTTACAGGACATTATTTGTTAGGTAACGGATACCGGGCGTTTAACCCGATTCTGATGAGATTCAACAGCCCAGATAGTTGGAGCCCATTTGGGAGGGGAGGCATCAATCCATACGCGGCATTTCAATCTGATCCAATTAACAAAGTTGACCCGACTGGACACATAGCGACGTCTTTGATGGTATTGAAAGCAGTAAACAGATTTAAAAGCGCTCTACCCCAAATGAAGAAATCTAGAGTCTTATTCCAAAAAAACAAAGAAAACCTAGAAGCCACCCCACTTAAAAACAAAGGACTAGAATATTTAGATGCTGAAATAGCCCAATTCGAAAACAACGTGAAACTCGATAAAAATGTACCCAAAATGATTACAAAGCTAAGCGACCTGGAAATGCTTGCCGATAAGAATAGACATTTTAAGTACATATACACCGATCAAAGCGAGCTTATTATTGGACGTACTGATGGCCATGGCGCCCCCCCACACCCAGTACTTGCCCAAATGGCCAAAAGTCCAAATGTAATTAGTGCTGGGTATATTGGGAAACGGGGAGATTCGATTATTCTATCCAATCAAACCGGGCACTATTTCAGATCTAAAATGGACACGACAGGACCAGTGATGTCATTCCTGAAAAACCTTGGCATTGAAGCCAAATTACTTCGGGACGAGCGCAAACATATTGGAATCCCAGTCTTTTATCGTGGATAGTAAACGCGTCCATGTACTTATTGGCATTAGCGTTGCCGTGTATCAAAAAGGGGCAGGCGTGGCCCATAGCGTCAGGCCCCGCCGTCCTGCTTCACCACCACCGTACAAGTAATCCCCGCCGCCAACAGCACCCCCTCCGGCACCTCATCGATGTGAATGCGCACCGGCACCCGTTGCGCCAGGCGTACCCAGTTGAAGGTCGGGTTCACATCGGCGATCAGCTCGCGACTTTCCGGGTTGTCGCGGTCGTAGATGCCGCGTGAAATGCTTTCCACATGACCCTTGAGCACTTCGCCGCTCATCAGTTGCATATCAGCCTGATCACCGACGCGCACGTGGGGCAGTTTGGTCTCTTCAAAGAAGCCGTAGACCCAGAACGAGTTCATGTCGACCACGGCCATTTTCGCTTCGCCGATGCGCGCGTAATCGCCGCGATGCACATTGAGGTTGGTCACGTAGCCGTCCACTGCCGCACGCACTTCGGTGCGTTTGAGGTTGAGTTCGGCGGCTTCCAGTTGTGCTTGTGCCTGTTGGTAGTCGGCCAGGGCCGAGTCAGCAAGATTGCTCGCGTCGTCGCGGTTTTCCCGGGAGATCACCAGGTTGTCCATGTCGGCACGACGATGGGCGTTGACCTTGCGCATCTCCCAACCGGCCTTGCGCGAGGCCACCAGCGACTGCGCCTGTTTGACCGCGAGCCGGTAGTGCTCAGGGTCGATCTGCATCAGCAAATCGCCTTTCTTCACCAACTGGTTATCGCGCACCGGCACGTTCACCACTTCGCCGGTAACGTCAGCGGCGACGTTGATGATGTCGGCGCGCACACGACCGTCGCGGGTCCACGGGGTTTCCATGTAGTGCACCCACAGGGTCCGGCCGATCCATATCGCAAGGGCCAGCACCAGCAAGGTTGCGAGCAGGCTGAAAAGCTTTTTCATCAGGGCGTTCTCAGTGGTAGACAGTCAGCGCCATCGCGCCGAACAGACAGGTAAACAAACTCAGGCGCAGCAACGCCGGGTGCCAGAAAAAACGGTACAGGTCGAACCCGGACAGGAACCGGTCCAGCGCCCAGGCCACCACCGCTGCAATCAGGAACATCAGGGTCATGGTCGGCATGTACACGCCGTGGAAGGCGATTTCACGAGGCATGTTCAAGTCCTTCAGGCTTGGCGGTTGTGTGGGCGGCAAGCGGCGATTGCGGGTCGAGCAGCGACGTGCGGATGAAGTGCAGGTAGCTCTTCACCCGACGCAACGCCGAGGTGTCGAAATGCGGGGCGAAAGGCTCGTCGGTGGATTGCACGCGGCTGATCGCGTGGTCGACGGCAATCAGTGCACGTTCAAGGTTGCTGTGACTTGGTTGCAGAAACAGTCGCACCAGTGAGCGCCCCATCACGCGAATCGCCTGCCGCCACGGCTGGGATTCGGCGTACGCCGGATGCACCGGCAGAATCGCCTGCTCCTTGCGCAACTCGATGATCGCGTGCCCGACTTCCAGCACCACAAACATCCAGCGCAGCAGGTTGCGCTGCACCTGTGGCTGCCCCGCCGCGAAGCCGTAGGCCTGGTGCACCAGATCGCGGGTGCGGCTCTCGAAACTCGACGCCAACCCTTTGAGTTTGCCGCTGATCGCGTACACCACTTGCCCACGCAGGTCCTGCTCCAGTCGACGCCACAACCAGCGGCTGTTGGGCGGCAGAATGATCGCCCCGGCCGCCGCGCACACCAGCATGCCGAGCACCATGGCGATGTAGTCGTTGATGAAGGTGTAAGGGTTGTAGACCGTGAGGTTGTCGGGCACCGAACCGGTGCTGAAGAAGATCAGCAAGCCCAGGCCGACACCGGCGTATTGCGGCCGCGAGGCCAGGAATGAACCCAGTACGATGACCGGCGCGAGCATTACGCACAGCAACGGAAAACCGTCGATCCACGGGAAGATGAAGAACATCTCGACGAAGCCGATCACCGCGCCGAGCAACGTGCCACACGCCATCTGGAACGCCATGCGTTTGGGGTTCGGCGTAGCGGCGGACAGGCCCACAGTGGCGGCGGCGATCAGGGTCATGGTCGCCCCGCTCGGCCACGCCGTGGCTACCCAATAGCTGCCCAGTACCACGAGGATGAACGCAGCACGTATGCCCGACGCTGCCGACACCAGCCAGTTGGTCTGCGGGGTGAACGGCTCGTCCCAGCGCTCCCGCTCGTGACTGTGATCGGCCAGAGACGCATGAGTCTGTGCATAACTGTGCAAATCATCGACGAAGCGATAGAGCAGTTCGTACGCCGTGTGGAAATCCAGCAGTTCGTCGTCGCTCGGTTCACTCTCCTGAAAGATCGCCCGCAGGCTGCGCACCCGCGCCGGCAACCCGGCCTTGTAGGCGCTCAGCGCCGTGACCAGACGCGCCGCATCGGCGCTGGTCAGCGCACGCCCGCTGAAGCCGTCGAGTAATTCAGCAAGGTCTTGCAAACCCGGTTTGATCGCCGCCACGGCATGATCCGTGTCATTGCTGTGCAAGCGCTCGAGCAGTTGATGCAGCGCATTGAAACGCGTGGTGACGCCCATGAATTCGCTGTTCAGGCGGCTCAATCGCCCATTGCGTCGGCGCATGTGCGGGTCTTCGAACACAGTGACACTGCGCAGCCCTTCGAGGCCGACGGCCTCGGCAATGAAGCGCACGTTGCCGGCCTCAAAAGCCTCGCGTTGACTGCGGCCACGCAAACCGTCTGTGACGAACAAGGCAAACACCCCGAAGCGCTGATACAGGGCGTTGCGCATGGCGGCGCTGGCGGTTTGCGGAAGGATCGCAGCGCTGATCAGGGTCGAGCAGAGAATCCCCAGGGAAATTTCCAGCACCCGCCAGACCGCCGCCATGAATGCGCCATCCGGGTGAGCCAAGGCAGGCAGCCCGACCATCGCCGCGGTGTAGCCGGCGAGCACAAACCCATAGGCGCGAAAATTGCGGCAGCGCGCCGCGCCGGCCGTGCAGATACCGACCCAGATCGCCAGTGAACCGAGAAACAGTTCAGTGTTCTGCGCAAACAGGGCAATCAGCGCCACCATCACCGTCGACCCGGCCAGGGTGCCGAGAAAACGATAAAAACTCTTAGCGAATACATGGCCGCTTTGCGGCTGCATGACGATGAACACGGTGATCATTGCGGTGCGCGGCTGCGGCAATTCCAGACGCATGGCCAGCCACAGCGTGAGAAACGCCGCGATCAGCACTTTGAAAATGTACACCCAGGTCACGCCATCACTGCGCGCCCAGTCAAAGAACCCCCGGCGCCATTCCAGGGAATACAGCCAGCGCAAGGGAGCGGGCAAGGGAGTCATTCAATCCTGCTCATCAAAATTCGATAAAAACCCGGAACCTGTGGGAGCCAGCCTGCTGGCTCCCACAGGGATTACATTCACCTCAGCAGAACCGGGGTTTTCGGAGGCTGGGTTTGTTCGGCTTTCGGCACATCGTTGCCCGCCCCCAACCCACCGCCCAACGCCGTCACCAATTCCGCATGAGCACTCAATCGCGCCGCTTGAACCTGCTGTTGCACCTGCTGTTGTTTGAACAACAACGTCTGCGCGTTGAGCACGTTGAGGTAGTCGGTGAGCCCGCGTTGATAGGCGATCATCGCGATGTCGTAGGTCTTCTGCGCGGTGGCGACCGACTCGGCGGCGAAAGCCTGCTGCTTGTCCATCGACTCGCGGCGGATCAACTGATCAGAGATGTTTTTCAGCGCATTGACCAGGGTCTGGTTGTAGTGCGCCACCGCGATGTCATACCCCGCCGAAGCTTCACCCAGCTCCGCGCGCAAACGCCCGCCATCGAAGATCGGCAACGAAATCGCCGGGCCGACGCTGTAGTTGAGTTTCTTGCCGGTCAAAAACTCCAGCGCCCCGCCGCCGGTGGCCATGTAGCCGAGGCTGCCGACGAGGTCGACGTTCGGATAAAAACCGGCATGGGCAACATCGATGCCCCGCGCCTGCGCCGCCACTTGCCAGCGGCTGGCGACCACGTCCGGACGTTGGCCAAGCAATTGCGCCGGCAACGACGACGGCAGTTTCAGCGCGGCGGCCAATGACAATGTCGGGCGTTGCAACTGCGCGCCTTCGCCCGGCCCTTTGCCGACGAGCGCGGCCAATTGATTGCGGCTCAAGGCGATTTCTTCGTCCAGCGCATCGACCTGCCGATGGGTTTCCGGCAGCGGCGTTTCGGCCTGGCTGACTTCGAAATGGGTGCCGATGCCGCCGTTCAAACGCTTCTGCGCCAGCTCAAGAATTTGCTCTTGCTGCTTCAACGTCGCTTCGACGATGTCCCGCTGTGCGTAATGCAACGACAGTTCGATATAGACGCGCACGATGTTGTTCTGCAACTCGAGCTGGGCCTGACGCGCCTCGGCGACCGTCATGTGGGCCATGTCTACCGCACGCTCGGTGGCATTGCTTTCCCGGCCCCACAGGTCGAGGGCATAACTGAAACCCAGCGCAGCGTTGTTGTCCCAAGTGGTGCTGTTGGCCAAGTCACCGGGGCCATAGAACTGATCAGTGGGCCAGTTGTGCCGCTTGAGGGTCGACTCGCCGTTGATCTGCAATGACTCGGCCGCTTCGGCAACACCGGCCATCGACTTCGCTTGCCGAACCCGTGCGGCGGCCATGGCCATGGTCGGACTGCCTTGCAGCGCGAGTTCGATCCAGTGGTTCAGTTGCGGATCGCCGTAAGCCTGCCACCATTGTGCGGTGGGCCAGCGCGCATCCTGAGCGGCGCTCTGGATGGCTTCGTCGGTGGCCAGTGAATTGGCCTCCAGCGCCTTGCCCTGTGGGGCAATACCTCCGGTTCCGATGCAGCCGCTGATTGCCAGGGTTAAAGCCAAAACACTGAGCGGCGAAAGCGCTCTGCTGATGCGACGCGGCACTGCTGAAGATTCCTGAGATGGAGGGAATACCCTGTAGGAGCTGCCGCAGGCTGCGATCTTTTGATCTTGCTTTTGAAAACAAAAATCAAAAGATCGCAGCCTGCGGCAGTTCCTACAAAGGATCGGCGCAATTCTATGGGGGGCCTTTGATGGCGATAAGCTGGGATTCCTGTGAATCTTTGTTACCGTTAACGAGATAATCCGTTTGTAGGGCTCACCGCCCCAGAAACTTCGTGTCACAATTTGCCATCGAACCCGAGAGCACCTCATGGACACTTTGCAAAACATGCGCGCCTTCAGTTACGTGGCCGAAGCCGGCAGCTTCACCGCCGCCGCCGTGCAACTGGACACCACCACGGCCAACGTCTCGCGCGCGGTCTCCAACCTGGAAGCCCACCTGCAAACCCGCCTGCTCAACCGAACGACCCGCCGCATCGCCCTGACCGAAGCCGGCAAGCGCTATTTGCTGCGCTGCGAGCAGATCCTGGCTTACGTCGAAGAAGCCGAAGCCGAGGCCAGCGACGCCCACGCACGCCCGGCCGGGCAACTGAAAGTGCACACCATGACCGGCATCGGCCAGCACTTCGTAATCGACGCCATCGCCCGCTATCGCAAGACCCACCCGGACGTGACCTTCGACCTGACCATGGCCAACCGCGTGCCGGACTTGCTCGACGAGGGCTACGACGTGTCCATCGTGCTGGCCAGCGAACTGCCCGACTCGGGCTTCGTTTCCCAACGCCTGGGCATCACCTACAGCATCGTTTGCGCCTCCCCGGCCTACGTCAAAGCCAACGGCTGCGCACAAAAACCCAGCGACCTGCTCAACCACGCCTGCCTGCGCCTGGTGAGCCCGGTCATCCCCTTGGAAAAATGGGCCTTCGACGGCCCTGATGGCCAGGAAATGGTCACCATCAACAGCTCACCGTTCCTGGTGAACTCCGCCGACGCGATGAAAACCGCGATCACCAGCGGCATGGGCGTCGGCGTTTTGCCGCTGTACGCCGCCATCGACGGCTTGCGCGACGGCACGCTGGTTCGGGTAATGCCCAACTACCGCTCGCAGGAACTCAACCTGTACGCGATCTACCCTTCGCGGCAGTACCTGGATGCGAAGATCAAGACCTGGGTGGAATATCTGCGCGGCTCGTTGCCGGAGTTGTTGGCCGCGCATCAGGCGGAATTGGCGGCGTATGAATTGAGCGGGAGTCTGGGAGGGGTTCGGGTGGCGAATTGATGTGCCTACTGCAGGAGTGAGGCTGCACGCGAAAACTTGAAGCCAGCGAGGTGAATCAGGTTTGTCGCGTAATCGTTAACGTCCATCGCCAGCAGGCTGGCTCCCACAGTTTGGATGGGGTGTATCTGGGAGAGATTGGGTGGCTGGGAGGGCGCCATCGCCAGCAAGCCGGCTCCTACAGTAAATCTGAGTACACCCACGCTTTTAACCACTCAACAGGCCGAGCGTTAGCTCGCCTGCCGCTTTTGATCTTGATCCACCCGCCCCCTCGGCAGGCTGAGTGGAGGTGTTTATCCGGGGAGTGGCGCGCAGCGCCGTTCGACGCAGTCGAACACGCTGCATGTAGGTCGTCGCGCAGCAGACCGGAGGGCAGTGTCCCCGGATGAATACCGGAGCGAAGGAACCCCGAGCCTTAGCGAGGGGCCGTACGTTCGGGGCGAGACCTTTGGTTACTTTGGGCTGGGCCGGCACTCCGGCGTTTGCCAAAGTGACTCGCCGTAAGGGCGAAACCCTAAGCCGCCCTGACCGCAGCAACGGATATGTACCCAATCACCCCCCGCATGGTCGGCCCAGAGGCCGCCAAGGCCCAAACTGACAGCGCCGTCAGTTAGCCGTCACCTTCCCGACCCCCAAACAGGTTTATAAGGGGTGATACCCTTCAACCAAAAAACCAGCCCTGGCGCCCCACTCGCATGCGAATCCAGCAAAAACCCGCCCTGCTTGTCGCCCTCCTGATCATCCTGGCAGCGCTGGGCGTGTGGTACGCCACCAAACCCGCCAAGGCAAAACTGACCACCTCCACCGCCATCCCCGTGCGCGTAGTCAGCGTCGCCGAAAAAGACGTCCCGCGCTTCGTCAGCGGCATCGGCTCGGTGCTCTCATTGCACAGCGTCGTGGTCCGCCCGCAAATCGATGGCATCCTCACCAAAATCATGGTCAAGGAAGGCCAACTGGTGAAAAAAGACGACCTGCTGGCCACCATCGATGACCGCTCGATCCGCGCCAGCCTCGACCAGGCCCGGGCACAACTGGGCGAAAGCCAGGCACAACTGCAAGTGGCGCTGGTCAACCTCAAACGCTACAAAATACTCAGCGTCGACGACGGCGTCTCTAAACAGACCTACGACCAACAACAAGCACTGGTCAACCAACTCAAAGCCACCGCCCAAGGTAATCAGGCCTCAATCGACGCCGCGCAGGTGCAACTGTCCTACACGCAGATTCGCTCCCCGGTCACCGGCCGCGTCGGCATTCGCACAGTGGATGAAGGCAACTTCCTGCGCATGACCGACGCCCAAGGCTTGTTCACCGTGACCCAGATCGACCCGATCGCCGTCGAGTTCTCCCTGCCGCAACAAATGCTGCCCACCCTGCAAGGCTTGATCAGCGACCCGCAACACGCCCAGGTAAAGGCCTACATCGGGGCGGACACCGACGGCGAAACCGGCAACCTGCTGGGCGAAGGCCATCTGACCCTGATCGACAACCAGATCAACGCCAACACCGGCACCATTCGCGCCAAGGCGGAATTCAACAACCCCGGGCAAAAGCTCTGGCCTGGCCTGCTGGTGACGGTAAAAATTCAGACAGCGCTGGATAAAGATGCATTGGTCGTACCGCCCAACGTCGTACAACGTGGTCTCGATCAACACTTCGTCTATCGCCTCAATGGCGACAAAGTCGAAACCGTGCCGGTGCAAATGGTCTATCAGGACAGCGGCCAGAACATCATCAAAGGCGTGCAGCCTGGGGATAAGTTGGTCAGCGACGGGCAGTCACGCCTCAAACCCGGTTCGACGGTGCAGGTGCTGACCGATCCGCCGCAAGTGGTGCAATCGGAGCCGACACCATGAAGGGCCACGGTTCGGTTTCAGCCTGGTGCATCGATCACCCGGTGGCGACCATTCTCCTGACCTTTGCCTTGGTGCTGCTGGGCGCAATTGCCTTTCCGCGTTTGCCTATCGCGCCACTGCCGGAAGCGGAGTTTCCGACGATTCAGGTCGCCGCACAATTGCCCGGCGCCAGCCCGGAAACCATGGCGTCGTCGGTGGCCACGCCTCTGGAAGTGCAATTCAGCGCCATTCCCGGCGTGACCCAGATGACATCGAGCAGCGCCCTCGGCTCGACCAACCTGACCCTGCAATTCACCCTCGACAAGAGCATCGACACCGCCGCCCAGGAAGTCCAGGCCGCGATCAACACTGCCGCCGGCAAGCTGCCCAAGGACATGCCGAACCTGCCGACCTGGCGCAAGGTCAACCCGGCCGACAGCCCGGTGCTGATTCTCAGCGTCAATTCCTCGCTGATGCCCGGCCCGGAACTCAGCGACCTCACCGAAACCCTGTTGTCCCGTCAGCTCAGTCAGGTCGACGGTGTTGGACAGGTGGCGATTACCGGCCAGCAACGTCCGGCGATTCGCGTCCAGGTCTCGGCCGACAAACTGGCGGCCATCGGCTTGACCCTGGCCGACATCCGTCTGGCGATCCAGCAAACCAGCCTCAACCTGGCCAAAGGTGCGCTGTACGGCGAGTCGAGCATTTCAACGCTTTCGACCAATGATCAACTGTTCCACCCCGACGAATACAGCCAGTTGATCGTTTCCTACAAGGACGGCGCACCGGTTCACCTCAAGGATGTCGCCAAAGTCGTCAACGGTTCGGAAGATGCCTACGTGCAGGCCTGGGCGGGCTCGCAACCGGGCGTCAACCTGGTGATCTTCCGCCAGCCCGGCGCCAACATCGTCGAGACCGTGGATCGCATTCAGGCGGCGTTGCCGGCGCTGGAAGCGATGTTGCCGGCCTCGGTGGAGGTCAAGGTACTGATTGACCGCACCCAGACCATCCGCGCGTCGCTGCATGAAGTGGAAATCACCTTGCTGATCGCCGTCCTGCTGGTGGTGGCGGTGATGGCGTTGTTCCTGCGTCAACTGTCGGCCACGTTGATTGTGTCGGCGGTGCTCGGCGTGTCGCTGATCGCCAGTTTTGCCTTGATGTACGTGATGGGCTTCAGCCTCAACAACCTCACACTGGTGGCGATCGTGGTGGCCGTGGGGTTTGTGGTCGACGATGCGATCGTGGTGGTGGAGAACATTCACCGCCACCTGGAGGCCGGCGACGGCATGCGCGAAGCGGCGATCAAAGGCGCCGGCGAGATCGGTTTTACCGTGGTGTCGATCAGCTTCTCGCTGGTGGCGGCGTTCATTCCGCTGCTGTTCATGGGCGGCGTGGTCGGGCGATTGTTCAAGGAGTTCGCCCTGACCGCCACCTCGACCATCATGATTTCGGTGGTGGTCTCGTTGACCTTGGCACCCACCCTGGCCGCACTGTTCATGCGGGCACCGGTGCATCACGCCCACGACAAACCGGGGTTTGGTGAGCGACTGTTGGCGTGGTACGAAAAAGGCCTGCGCCGCGCCCTCGCCCATCAAAAAACCATGATCGGTGTGTTCGCGTTGTCGCTGGCCCTGGCCGTCGTCGGGTACATCTTCATTCCCAAAGGTTTCTTTCCGATCCAGGACACCGGTTTCGTTCTCGGCACCACGGAAGCAGCGGCTGACATTTCCTACGGCGACATGGTGAAAAAACACTTGGCGATGGCCGAAATCGTCGCCGCCGACCCCGCTGTCGAAACCTTCTCGCACTCGGTCGGCGTGTCCGGCAGCAACCAGACCATCGCCAACGGCCGATTCTGGATCACCCTGAAAAAGCGCGGCGACCGCGACGTCTCCGCCAGCCAGTTCATCGACCGGATCCGCCCGCAACTGATGAAAGTACCGGGCATCGTCTTGTACCTGCGTGCCGGGCAAGACATCAACCTCAGCTCCGGCCCGAGCCGCGCGCAGTACCAATATGTACTCAAGAGCAACGACGGTCCGACCCTCAGCACCTGGACCCAGCGCCTGACGGAAAAACTGCGCGCCAACCCGGCATTCCGTGACATTTCCAATGACCTGCAGCTGGGCGGCAGCATCACCCACATCAGCATCGACCGCAGCGCGGCGGCGCGCTTCGGCCTGACCGCCAGCGACGTCGACGAGGCGCTGTACGATGCGTTTGGTCAGCGGCAGATCAACGAATTCCAGACCCAGATCAACCAGTACAACGTGATCCTGGAACTGGACACCAAGCAACGCGGCAAGGCCGAAAGCCTCAACTATTTCTACCTGCGCTCGCCCCTGAGCGGTGAAATGGTGCCGTTGTCGGCGTTGGCCAAATTCGATGCGCCGACCATCGGCCCGCTGTCCATCGCCCACGACGGCATGTTCCCCGCCGCCAACCTCTCGTTCAACCTGGCGCCCGGCGTGGCGTTGGGCGATGCGGTGATCATGCTCAACCAGGCCAAGGTCGACATCGGCATGCCGGCGGCCATCAGCGGTAACTTCCAGGGCGCGGCGCAGGCGTTCCAGAGTTCGCTGGCCAGTCAGCCGTGGCTGATCCTGGCGGCGCTGGTGGCGGTGTACATCATTCTCGGCGTGCTCTACGAGAGCTTCGTGCATCCGCTGACGATCATTTCGACATTGCCATCGGCCGGCCTCGGTGCGGTGATCATGCTGTGGATCTGCGGCCAGGACTTTTCGATCATGGCGCTGATCGGGTTGGTATTGCTGATCGGGATCGTGAAAAAGAACGGCATCCTGATGATCGACTTTGCCCTCGAAGCGCAGCGCAACGGTGGGTTGTCGCCGGAAGAGGCGATCTTCAAGGCCTGTATCACGCGGTTCCGGCCGATCATCATGACCACCCTCGCCGCCCTGCTCGGCGCCCTGCCGCTGATGCTCGGCTACGGCACCGGCGCCGAACTGCGCCAGCCGTTGGGGATCGCGGTAGTCGGTGGCTTGCTGGTGAGCCAGGCGCTGACGCTGTTCACCACGCCAGTCATATACTTATGGTTGGAGCGTTTATTTCATAGGCACACTCTCTCACCAGCGCCTCCGCCCACACCGGCGCTGGCGACCACAGACTGAGGCGGGGTCATGCGCGTTCTGATTATCGAAGACGAAGAAAAAACCGCGGACTATTTGCACCGCGGCCTGACGGAACAGGGTTACACCGTGGACCTGGCCCGCGATGGCGTGGAAGGCCTGCACATGTCGCTGGAAAGCGACTACGCGGTGATCGTCCTCGACGTGATGTTGCCGGGCCTGGATGGCTTCGGCGTGCTGCGTGCGTTGCGTGCGCGCAAGCAAACCCCGGTGATCATGCTCACCGCCCGCGAGCGCGTGGAAGATCGCATCAAAGGCCTGCGTGATGGCGCCGACGATTACCTCGGTAAACCGTTTTCTTTCCTTGAACTGGTGGCGCGCCTGCAGGCGCTGACCCGTCGCAGCGGTGGCCATGAACCGGTGCAAGTGAGCATTGCCGACCTGTGGATAGATTTGATCAGCCGCAAGGCCACCCGCGCCGGCACACGGCTGGACCTGACCGCCAAGGAGTTTTCGCTGCTCAGCGTGCTGGCCCGGCGTCAGGGCGAAATCCTCTCGAAAACCGCCATTGCCGAAATGGTCTGGGACATCAATTTCGACAGTGACGCCAACGTCGTCGAAGTGGCGATCAAACGCCTGCGGGCCAAGCTCGACGGGCCGTTCGAAGAGAAACTGCTGCACACCATTCGCGGCATGGGTTATGTGCTGGAGAGCCGTGGTGTCCAGTAACTCGATTGCACTGCGTCTGAGCGGGATGTTCACGCTGGTGGCGCTGTTGGTGTTTTTGTTGATCGGTTGGGCGCTCTACCAACAGGTCGACAAGGGGCTCGGCTTGTTGCCCGAAGCCGAACTGGACGCGCGTTACAGCGTGCTCGAATCCACAGTCGGCCGCTACGGCACGCCCGAGCATTGGGTGAAGATCAACAACAAGCTCAAGTTGCTCGGCGAAGAAGACAAGCGCATCAGTTTCTGGATCGTCAGCGGCGATCCGCGCTATGAATACGGCAACCCGACACCACAAATCCGCGCCTTTGCCGAAGGGGCGCTGGGCATGCGCGACATGCAACTGCCGGATCAGCCCTACCCTCTGAAAGTGCTGGTCAGCCAGTTCCCGGCCAAGGATCAGCGCCCGCCGCTGCGCTTCATGATCGGCATCGACACCGAGACCTTTCACCAGACTCAACATCAACTGCTGATCGCCCTGATTGCACTGGCGATTATCGGCGTGCTGATGGCTTCTGCGCTGGGGTATTGGGTGGCACGGATTGGCCTCAAACCGTTGATCAAACTGTCCCATGAAGCCCAGCGGTTGGCGCCGCCGTTGCGCTCAGGGCGACTGCGTCTGTCGCCGCTGCCGCCGGAGCTGGATCAGTTCGTCAACGCGTTCAATTCCACACTGGAGCGGGTCGAACAGGCCTACTCGCGCCTGGAATCGTTCAACGCCGATGTCGCCCATGAACTGCGTTCACCGCTGACCAATCTCATTGGCCAGACCCAAGTGGCACTGACCCGTGGTCGCTCGGCAGAACATTACTTCGAGGTCCTGCAATCGAACCTCGAAGAGCTTGAGCGGCTGCGCTCGATCATCAATGACATGCTGTTCCTCGCCAGCGCCGATCAGGGCAGCAAGGCGACCAAGCTGACGTCGACGTCGCTGGCCGATGAAGTGGCAACGACCCTGGAGTATCTGGATTTCATTCTTGAGGACGCCCGGGTCGAGGTTCAGGTCAGCGGCGATGCCCTGGTGCGCATCGAGATCGCCCATCTGCGCCGGGCGTTGATCAACCTGTTGAGCAACGCGGTCCAGCACACCGAACCCGGGCAGGTGATTGAGGTACGGATCGAAGCCGAGGCGCATCAGGTCAGCATCGGTGTTGCCAACCCCGGTTCGCCGATTGCCAGTGAACATCTGCCGCGCCTGTTCGAACGCTTCTACCGCGTCGACGCCTCACGCAGTAATAGCGGCAACAACCACGGGTTGGGGCTGGCGATCGTCAAGGCAATTGCGCTGATGCACGGCGGCGATGTGTTTGTGCGCAGTGACCATGGCATGAATACCTTCGGTATCCACATCCCCGTTTAACCCACAGGTCCCTGTAGCAGCTGCCGAAGGCTGCGTCCGGCTGCGCAGCAGTCGTGATAGCCGGCACCAGGATTTGTCAGGAAAACCGCGCTGACAGTATTTGCGACTGCCGCGCAGTCGAACGCAGGCTTCGCCAGCTGCTACAAGGTATCGCTATCGCCCACTGTTGCCCTTTACGCAACAGTCCTTTCATGAATCCGCTCTTTTTCCCATCGCCCGACATCCTTATCTTTGCCCGCACCAAACAGCACTTGCCAAGCAAGAAGGTTTTAAAGATGTCCAACAGTATGGGTATTGCCAGCGCTTTCGTTTTGTCCTCTTTGTTCCTGTCTCCGTTCGCCATGGCTGAAGAGTCGCAGGCCTTCGTCGCGCAAAACAGCGCACGTGCCGCTGCGTTCGAAGAGCAGCAGATCGAAATGACGGCCAAAACCCAGGAGGCCATCCAGACCCCGCAAGCATCCAGCAGCCAGGCCCAAGCCCTCAAGGACAGCTGATTGCTGCGCACCGCTCCCGTTTCCCTCGACACTTTTCATCGGCTCTTCCCTTTGAAAAGTTGTCTTCAAAGCCGCTGCCATCAGCGGCTTTTTTTCGTCTGAATGCAAAGTCGTTTGCGCGTTGTTCATTGCATTCGCCGCAACGATGGCCGCTGGCTGCTAGGGTTACTACGCTTACCCAGTCATTCCAGCAGACATCAGCCCCATGACCGAACGCCGCCCCCCCAATCCTTCCGGCCGCACCGGGCGCCCCGAGATCCTGGTCATCCTCGGCAGCAGCCTGACGGTGATCGCGATTCTTGGCATCGTGACCTTTCTGCTGATCCGCGAACATGCCAATGCCCAGGAGGCCGCCACCCGCGGCGCCACCACTGTCGCGCAACTGATCGACGCTGATGTGCTGCGCACCGTTGAGCTGTATGACCTGACGCTGCAAGGTTTGATCGCTGCGGCACAACGGGACGACCTCAAGCAGGTTTCAGCGCAAATCCGCCATCTGGTGCTCTTCGACCGCTCCACAACCGCACGTTTCAAGGGCGATATCCTGTTGCTGGACAAGCACGGCGAGGTGCTGGCCGACTCGTCATTGATCGCGCCCAAACCCGGCAATTTCGCCGACCGCGACTACTTTCTCGTCCACGCCTTCAACCGCGACAGCGGCATGTTCATCAGCCGGCCATTCAAACCTCGCTGCGATTGCGCCTACAGTGATGAATGGCAAATCAGTTTCAGCCGGCGCATTTCCTCGGCCACGGGTGAATTCCTGGGGGTGGCGGTGGCTTCGATGCGCCTGGCTTACTTCGATCAATTGTTCAACAGCCTGGACATCGGCACGGACAGCACACTGGCCATCATCAACGACGACGGCGTTCTGCTGGCGCAAAAGCCGTTTCTGGAAGGTAACTCAATCGGCAAAAGCTTCGCCGGCCGGCCCAACGTAGTGCGCATGCTGCGCGAGGGTAGTGGCAGCTTCGATGGCGTCTCCAGCGTCGATGAGCGGCCGCGGCTTTATACCTTCAGCCGCGTCGGCAACTTGCCGTTGACGGTCATCGTTGCGCTTTCCAGTGACGAAGTGTTTGCCACCTGGAACCGCACCGCCGTGGTGATCAGCGGCGCCACCGGGGTCTTGTGTATCGCGCTGCTGTGGCTGACCTGGTTGCTCTGCCGCGAATTGCGCCTGCGTTACAACGCCGAACAGGAACTGGCACAGTTGGCGGCGACCGATGCCTTGACCGGAGTAGCCAACCGTCGAACCCTCGATCAGACCCTGCGCCATGAATGGTTTCGGGCGCAACGTTCCGGCAAACCGCTGTCGGTGTTGATGATCGACGCCGACCACTTCAAGGCCTTCAACGACCGCCATGGCCACCAGGCCGGTGACCAGGCCCTGCGTGCACTGGCGGGTGTGATTAAGGCCAACGTCCACCGTCCGACCGATCTGGTGGCACGTTATGGCGGCGAGGAGTTTTCGGTGGTACTGGCGGAAACCGACAGCGAAGGTGCGCGGCAGATCGCCGAGCAAATTCGCGAGCAAGTACAGCAACTGCCGTTGATGGCGGGCGATGAACAGCCGATGTCAGTGAGCATTGGTATCAGCACATGGACGACCGCGAGTGACATCAGTCTGGAACAGTTGCTGTTCGCGGCGGACAAGGCGTTGTATCAGGCCAAGGAAGGCGGAAGGAATCGGGTGGTTGGATGATTCTGAAAGCAAAAGATCGCAGCCTTCGGCAGCTCCTGCATTGGAATGCGTTCCGCTGTAGGAGCTGCCGAAGGCTGCGATCTTTTAAGCTCAGAGGCATAAAAAAAGGCCACCCGAAGGTAGCCTTTAAAAAACTAGAGAGGTTTTTTACTTACACGGCCGCAACAGGACGCATGTAAGAGATCGGTGCAGTGCTGGCGTCTTCGAAAGTCACGACTTCCCAAGCATCTGTCTGCTCAATCAACTTGCGCAGCAGCTGGTTGTTCAATGCATGTCCGGACTTGAAGCCCTTGAACTCACCAATCAGGCTATTGCCCAGCAGGTAGAGGTCACCAATTGCATCGAGGATCTTGTGCTTCACGAATTCGTCTTCATAGCGAAGGCCGTCTTCGTTCAGTACACCATCCGCGTCGACCACAATAGCGTTTTCAACGCTGCCGCCGAGAGCGAGGTTGTGCTAGCGCAGGTACTCGATGTCACTCATGAAACCAAAGGTACGGGCGCGGCTGACTTCTTTTACGAACGAAGTGCTGGAAAAATCCACGCTTGCACTTTGTGTGCGGTCACGGAAAACCGGGTGATCGAAATCGATCTCGAAGCTCACTTTGAAACCTTCGAAAGGGACGAAAGTGGCGCGCTTGTCGCCATCTTCCACAGTCACTTCACGCAGGATGCGGATGAACTTCTTGGCGGCGTCCTGTTCTTCCAGGCCAGCCGACTGAATCAGAAATACGAAGGGTCCAGCGCTACCATCCATGATCGGGACTTCGGACGCGGAGAGCTCGACGTAGGCGTTATCGATGCCCAGGCCAGCCATGGCCGAGAGCAAGTGCTCCACCGTATCCACCTTCACGTCACCGTTGACCAGCGTCGTCGACATGGTTGTCTCGCCGACGTTAGCCGCACGAGCCGGTATCTCGACCACTGGATCGAGGTCGGCACGGCGAAAGACGATGCCGGTGTCGACAGGCGCAGGCTTGAGGGTCAGGTAGACCTTCTCCCCGGAGTGCAGACCTACACCTGTGGCACGGATAATATTTTTCAGTGTGCGTTGTTTAATCATGGCTTGGGCCGCTTCAGCGCAAATTGCGAACTGGTATCAACAAAGGCTGGCGATGATAGCAGACCACGCCTTTGCTGAACACCAATCACCTTCATAGCCCTGATACATTTCATCAATCGGCCTGACGACGCAGGAATGCCGGGATGTCCAGGTAGTCCAGATCATCTTGCGGATTCATCTTCGCGGCAGCCGCAGCACCGGCCTGAGCCTGGTTGCGCATGACGGTCGGACGGTCGAGGTCACGGTAGTTCACCGCTGGAGCTTCTTGACGAACAGGAGCTTGTTGTTGTGGCTGCGAAGCCATCGAAGTGTGAACGGTATTGTCGATAACCTTCACAGGCTTCTCGATTTTAGCGCCCAGACCGGTCGCAACGACAGTCACGTGCAGCTCGTCGCGCATGTCCGGATCGATAACGGTACCGACCTTGACCATGGCGTGCTCGGAAGCGAAGGCTTCGATGATGCTACCCACGTCGGAATACTCACCCAGGGACAGGTCAGGACCGGCGGTGATGTTCACCAGGATGCCGCGTGCACCTTGCAGGTTCACGTCTTCGAGCAACGGGTTGCGAATGGCCGCTTCAGTGGCTTCACGTGCACGGTTCGGACCGCTGGCGCAGCCAGTGCCCATCATCGCCATGCCCATTTCGCTCATCACGGTACGCACGTCGGCGAAGTCGACGTTGATCATGCCCGGACGCTTGATGATGTCGGAGATACCGCGAACGGCACCGGCGAGTACATCGTCAGCCTTGGCGAAAGCCGACAGCAGGCTGGCGTCTTTACCGAGGATGGTCAGCAGCTTCTCGTTGGGGATAGTGATCAACGAGTCGACGCTTTCAGACAGCAGGCGAATACCTTCGTCGGCCAGCTGCATGCGCTTGCGACCTTCGAAAGGGAACGGACGGGTCACCACCGCAACGGTGAGGATCCCCATTTCCTTGGCCACTTCGGCAATGATCGGCGCAGCACCGGTACCGGTACCGCCGCCCATGCCAGTGGTGATGAACACCATGTTGGTGCCCTGCAGGACTTCGGCAATGCGCTCACGGTCTTCGAGAGCGGCCTGACGACCTACTTCAGGGTTGGCACCGGCGCCCAGACCTTTGGTCACGCCAGTACCCAGTTGCAGGATGGTCCGCGCGCTGATGCTTTTCAGCGCCTGGGCATCAGTGTTGGCGCAGATGAACTCAACGCCTTCAATGTTGCTCTTGACCATATGATTCACGGCGTTGCCGCCGCCACCGCCAACACCGATAACTTTAATGACCGGGCTTGCGGGGATGTTGTCTACGAGTTCGAACATTTTCCCTCTCCTTTACGTTCTCTAGTTTTTTCGCCTACTGCGTGTATCTACAACGGTGTTGCGGTAATGCTTTAGAAGTTGCCCTGCACCCAGCTCTTGATGCGATCGAGCAAGGCGCCTTTGGGCTCTTCATTGCTGTAGCTGTCGCGGCTGCCGATGCCCGAGAACGAAATGCCGTCGGATTGCTTCTGCAGGCCGTACATCAACAGGCCAACGCCTGTGGAATAAATCGGGTTGCGGACCACGTCATCCAGGCCCTTCACGCCGTGAGGCACGCCCAGGCGCACCGGCATGTGGAAGATTTCCTCGGCCAGTTCAGTGGCGCCTTCCATCTTCGCGGTACCGCCGGTCAGCACGATGCCGGCCGGGATCAGGTCTTCGTAGCCGCTGCGGCGCAGCTCGGCCTGGATCAGCGTGAACAGCTCGTCGTAGCGCGGCTCGACCACTTCGGCCAGGGCCTGGCGGGACAGTTCGCGCGGTGGACGGTCGCCAACACTTGGCACCTTGATGGTTTCACCGGCGCCGGCCAGTTTGGCCAGGGCGCAGGCGTAGCGAATCTTGATTTCTTCGGCGTACTGGGTCGGGGTGCGCAACGCCATGGCGATGTCGTTGGTCACCTGATCGCCCGCGATCGGGATCACCGCGGTGTGGCGGATCGCGCCTTCGGTGAAGATCGCGATGTCGGTGGTGCCGCCGCCGATGTCCACCAGGCACACGCCCAGTTCTTTCTCGTCATCGGTCAGGACCGAATAGGCCGAAGCCAGTTGCTCGAGAATGATGTCGTCGATTTCCAGGCCACAGCGGCGCACGCATTTTTCAATGTTCTGTGCGGCGTTGACGGCGCAGGTGACCACGTGAACCTTGGCTTCCAGACGCACACCGGACATGCCCAGTGGCTCGCGGACACCTTCCTGGTTATCGATCACATAATCCTGCGGCAGGGTGTGCAGCACACGCTGGTCAGCCGGGATCGCCACGGCCTGGGCGGCGTCGAGTACGCGCTCAAGGTCGGCGGAGCTGACTTCGCGATCACGAATCGCCACGATGCCGTGGGAGTTCAGGCTGCGGATGTGATTGCCGGCCACGCCGACAAATGCCGAGTGGATGCGGCAACCAGCCATCAGCTGCGCTTCTTCAATCGCGCGCTGGATCGATTGCACGGTGGACTCGATGTTCACCACCACGCCTTTTTTCAGGCCACGGGACGGGTGCGTACCGATCCCGACGATTTCCAGCGTGCCGTCGTCCGCAACCTCGCCTACCAGCGCCACCACCTTGGAGGTGCCGATATCGAGACCGACGATCATTTTGCCGCTTTGCACGTTTGCCATGGGTCCTGCCTCTTCTTAATTCTTCGCGACAGCGGGTTGGGCTGCCGTCGGCGCTATGGGTTCCCGCCAGCCAACAGCAAGGCCGTTGGCGTAGCGCAGATCGATACGCGCAATGTTCGTAATCTGTTCTTTGAGCGTCTTGTCATAGATGGCAATGAAACGGCGCATCTTTTCCACCTGGTTGCCGCGCCCCAACAGCAGTTCAATCCCGGGACCCGCACTGCCTGGGCCGGTGGTCAGGAACCAGCTGCCTCGTTCACGCAACTCCAGGCGTGCAATCGAGAAGCCCAGCGGTCTGAGCATCTGGCTCAGCACCTGGTATTGCTGCATCACCTGCTGTTGAGCCCGTTGTGGGCCAAACAGCTGTGGCAAGTGTTCGTAGTTCGCCAACTCGCGCGGTGTGAAAGCCTGGCCCTGGTTGTTCAACAGCGACTCGTCGCCCCAACGGGCTACCGGCAGTTGTTCCTCCAGGCGGATCACCACTTGATCCGGCCACACCCTGCGCACTTCGGCGTGGGCAATCCATGGCATCTGTTCCAGCTCGGTGCGCATGCTCGCCAGGTCGATGGTGAAGAAACTCGACGCCACGTATGGGGCAATCCGTTGCTGCACCGCTTGCTGGCTGATGTAACTCAAGTCGCCCTGTACGTTGATCTTGGTGATCGGCCGGTCGGCGTACGGCAACAAACGCTGCGCGCCTTCGTACGTACCGAACCCCAATGCCACCAGCAGCACGGGCCAGAACAGACTTTTCAGAAAACCAAAATTGGCTTTCGGCAGGCGCGCAGACATCGGCTCTTTGGCCACCATTCGGCTGGCACCCCGCGGCACCGGCTTGCGGCCGGGTACGGGTGGCTGATGTCTGATTTGAGCGCCATGCATGGTCTTAACCCCTTGGCTCTTCATTGCCGGCAACACTGGCTGCCAGAATGGCCAGGACCAGTTGCTGGAAATCCAGACCGGCGGCACGGGCCGCCATCGGCACCAGGCTGTGATCGGTCATGCCCGGTGCGGTGTTGACTTCCAGAAACCAGAACTGTCCGTCGGCGTCCTGCATCACGTCCGCCCGGCCCCAACCGGCGATACCCAGCGCATCACAGGCTTTCGCCGTGAGGTCCATGAGTTCCTTTTCCTTGGCGCTGTCCAGGCCGCACGGAATCCGGTACTGGGTATCGTTGGCGATGTACTTGGCGTCGTAGTCGTAGAAACTGTGCGTCGTGCCCAGGGCGATTGGAGGCAACACCTGGTCACGCAGGGTGGCGATGGTGAACTCCGGACCTTGAATCCATTGCTCGACCAACACTTGCGAATCGTAGGTACTGGCCGCTTTCCAGGCGTCGATCAATTCGGACGCGGAATTCACTTTGGCCATCCCGATACTTGAACCTTCATGGGCCGGTTTGACGATCAAAGGGAAGCCCAGTTCCGTGGCCGCCGAAATACAATCGGCCTCGGAACTCAGTACGGCGTGACGCGGCGTCGGAATGCCCAGGCTGTGCCAGACCTGCTTGGTGCGCAGCTTGTCCATGGCCAGTGCCGACGCCAGGATGCCGCTGCCGGTGTACGGAATGCCCAGGCATTCGAGCAGGCCTTGCATGCTGCCGTCTTCACCGCCACGACCGTGGAGGATGACGAAGGCGCGGTCGATTTTTTCGTTGAGCAAACGCTGCAACAGGTCATCGCCCACGTCGAGGCCGAACGCGTCCACGCCCGCGCTTTGCAGCGCTTCGAGAACCGCGTTGCCCGACTTCAGGGAGACTTCGCGCTCGGCACTCTTGCCACCGAACAACACGGCGACACGGCCGAAGTCCTTCGGTGCAACAGTGGAGACGAGGTTGGCGTAAGCAGCAGTCATTTCAACTTCCCCTCGACCGATGCCGCAACGGCCCCGGCGAACAACGGACTATTCAACAGTTTTGGTGCGAGGCCACCGATATCACCGGCGCCCTGGCACAGCAGGATGTCGCCGGCACGCAGCAGTGGCTTGACCACTGGCGCGAGGTCGACACCACGCTCGATATAGATCGGGTCCAGCTGACCGCGCTGACGGATGCTGTTGCACAGCTTGCGGCTGTCGGCCCCCGGGATCGGCTCTTCGCCGGCCGGATAGACTTCCATCAGCAACAGCACGTTGGCATCGGCCAGTACATTGACGAAATCGTCGTACAGGTCGCGCGTACGGCTGTAGCGGTGCGGCTGGTAGACCATCACCAGTCGGCGCTCCGGCCAGCCTCCGCGCACGGCTTTGATCACGGCCGCGACTTCGGTCGGGTGGTGACCGTAGTCGTCGACCAGCATCACGTTGCCGCCTTCCACCGGCAGTTCGCCGTAGACCTGGAAGCGTCGGCCGACCCCCTGGAACCCGGACAGACCCTGGACGATGGCTTCATCGCTGACGCCTTCGTCGCTGGCGATGCAAATGGTCGCCAGTGCGTTCAATACGTTGTGGTTGCCCGGCATGTTCACCGAGACATCCAGCGGCTCGCGGTCAGGACGCAGCACGGTGAAGAAGGTCTGCATGCCTTGCTGGCGAACATTGATCGCGCGCACGTCGCAATCGTCGCCGAAGCCGTAGGTAACGGTCGGACGTTTGACCTGCGGGAGGATTTCACGCACCACAGGATCGTCCAGGCACACCACCGCCAAACCGTAGAACGGCAGGTTGTGCAGGAACTCGACGAAGGTTTTCTTCAGTACGTTGAAGTCACCGCCGTAGGTCGCCATATGATCGGCGTCGATGTTGGTGACCACCGCTACCAGCGGCTGCAAGTGCAGGAAGCTGGCATCGCTTTCGTCCGCTTCGGCGATCAGATAGCGGCTGGTGCCGAGCTGGGCATTGGTGCCCGCTGCATTCAGACGACCACCGATGACGAACGTCGGGTCCAGGCCACCGGCGGCGAACACCGAGGCGATCAGGCTGGTGGTGGTGGTTTTACCGTGGGTACCGGCGACGGCGATGCCGTGGCGGTAGCGCATCAGCTCAGCCAGCATTTCTGCACGCGGGACCACCGGGATGCGGCGCTCCAGTGCAGTGGCGACTTCCGGGTTGGACGTGTTCACGGCACTCGACACCACCAGCACGTCGGCGGCAGCAGCGTTCTCGGCACGGTGGCCAATGAAAATCTGGGCGCCAAAGGATTCCAGGCGCTCGGTGACCGGCGAAGCCTTGAGGTCGGAACCGGACACTTGATAGCCCAGGTTCAACAACACTTCAGCAATCCCGCACATGCCCACACCGCCGATGCCGACGAAGTGGATGCGGCGGATGCGGCGCATCTCCGGTTGCGGCATGGCTTTCTGATTCTCAACCATGGGCCACCTCCAAACAGGTATCGACCACGTTACGGGTAGCATCGGGTTTGGCCAGGCGGCGTGCCGCAGTAGCCATTTCTTCGAGTCGTTGCGGTTGCATCAGGACCTCTGTCAGGCGAGCGGCAAGATCCGCTGCGCCAGTCGTTCTTTGCGGCATCAGGAAAGCAGCGCCTTCCCGGGCCAAATAATCGGCGTTGCGGGTCTGGTGATCGTCGATGGCGTGGGGCAAAGGCACCAGCATCGAGGGCAGACCGGCGGCAGCCAGTTCACTGATGGTCAGCGCGCCTGCGCGACATACCACCAGGTCGGCCCAGCCATAGGCTTGGGCCATGTCTTTGATGAAAGGCTGCACTTGCGCCTCGACGCCAGCCGCGCGATAGCGCTCTGCAGTCACTTCATCGTGGTTTTTGCCGGCCTGATGGAACACGTCCGGACGCAGGTCGGCAGCGACTTGCGACAGGGCTTCAGGCAGCAACTTGTTCAACGGTTCTGCGCCCAGGCTTCCGCCGAGGATCAGCAAACGCGCCTTGCGCCCAGCCAGGGCTGGACGCGATGTTTCGAGGAACAGCTCGGTGCGCACCGGATTACCGGTGGTCCGACGGCTGTTCGACAGGGTAAAGGTGTCGGGGAACGCTTCACAGACTCGGGCGGCCAACGGCACCAGCAACCGATTGGCGGTACCGGCCACGGCGTTCTGTTCGTGAACGATCACTGGCACACCGGCCAGTTTCGCCGCGACACCGCCAGGACCGGTCACATAACCACCAAAACCGACCACGCAGGCTGGCCGCAACCGACGGATGATCGCCCGCGCCTGCCAGACCGACTTGAGCAACATGAACGGTGCCTTGAGCAGGGACAGTTTGCCCTTGCCTCGCAAACCACTGGCGTTGATCCGGTGCAACTCAATGCCGGCCGCCGGAACCAGATCGTTTTCAATGCCGCGCGGCGTACCCAGCCAGTGCACGGTGTAGCCGCGCGCCTGGAACTCACGGGCACAGGCCAGCGCCGGGAACACGTGGCCACCGGTGCCGCCCGCCATGATCAATACGTTAGCGCCCATGGGTCGGCTCCTCGGCGAAGTCGCTCTCATGGAACTCCATCTCTTCACTGCCCAAATGGGTTCGACTCTCCCACTCAATGCGCAGCAACAAACCGAGACAGGCACAGCAGATCACCAAGGAACTGCCGCCATAACTGAGGAACGGCAGCGTCAGACCTTTGGTCGGCAGCAGACCGACGTTCACACCGATGTTGATCAGGAACTGACCAATCCACAGGAACGACAACCCGTAGGCAACATAGGCGGCGAAGAACTGCTTGGCCTTCTCGGCCCACAAGCCGATGTACATGCCGCGGATACACACGAAAACGAACAACGCGACGGTGCACAGCGAGCCGACCGCACCCAGTTCTTCAGCCAATACCGAGAACACGAAGTCGGTGTGGGCTTCCGGCAGGTAGAACTGTTTCTGCACGCTGTTGCCCAGGCCCACGCCCAGCCATTCACCACGACCGAACGCGATCAAGGCTTGGGACAGCTGGTAACCGGCGCCAAACTGGTCGGCCCACGGGTCGGCAAAGTTGGTCAGACGCGCCATTCGATAAGGCTGCATCTGAATCAACAGCACCACGGCCCCGACGGCCAGCACCACCATCAGGGAGAAACGGAACAACCCGACCCCGCCCAAAAACAGCATCGCCGCCGCAGCGCCCATCATCACGACGGTGGCACCGAAGTCGGGCTCCATCAGCAAGAGGCCCGCCATGGGCAGCAGCACGATGAACGGCTTGAAGAAACCCATCCAGCTTTCACGCACTTCTTTCTGACGACGCACCAGATAACCGGCGAGGTAGATCACCACGAACACCTTGGCGATCTCGGAAGGCTGAACGTTGAAAAAGCTGAAACCGATCCAGCGCATCGAACCGTTCACTTCACGGCCGATGCCCGGGATGATCACCATCACCAGCAAACCGAATGCCCCCAGCAGCATCAACCAGCCCAGGCGTTGCCACGTGGCGATCGGGATCATCATCGTGACAATGCAGGCCCCCAGGCCAAGCACCACATAAATAAGGTGGCGAATCATGTAATACAGGGCACTGCCCGACTGCACGGCGGCCACTTCGGTGGAGGCCGACGCAATCATGATCAGGCCCAGGCCGAGCAACGCCAGGCAACCAGCGAGCATCGGGAAATCAAGGTCGATACCGCGCCCGGTGATCAGTGGCGATGGGTACGGCTTGATGATGTTCAGCAGGCTCATGCCAGTTCCTCCACAGCTTGGACGAACTGGTGACCACGGTCTTCGTAGTTCTTGAACATGTCGAAACTGGCACAGGCAGGCGACAGCAACACCACGTCACCCGCTTGGGCAGCGGCGCGGCATTGCGCAACGGCTTCAACCAAAGAGCTTGCACGAATCAGCGGAACTGCATCGCCAATGGCCTCGCCGATCTTGTCGGAGTCGCGACCCATCAGGATCACGGCACGGCAATTGGCCGCCACCGGATCGCGCAGGTCCTTGAACTCGGCTCCTTTGCCATCGCCACCGGCGATCAGCACGACCTTGCCGTCGATGTCTGCGCCCAGGCCTTCGATAGCTGCCAATGCAGCACCCACGTTGGTGGCTTTGGAATCGTTGTAGTAACCCACGCCATCCAGGTCACGGACCCACTGGCAGCGATGCTCAAGCCCGGCGAACGTGCGCAGAGCCGAGAGCATGGCATCGAACGGCAAGCCGACGGCATGGCCGAGCGCCAGGGAAGCCAGGGCATTGGACTGGTTATGTGCGCCGCGAATTTTCAACTCGCGCACTGGCATCAGGTTCTGGAATTCGAAGGCCAGGTATTTTTCGCCGTCTTCTTCACGAATGCCGAACGCCTTGAAATCGGGCTTGCTCAAACCGAAGGTCCAGCACGGCTGACCCTCGCCCATCAGCGGACGGCTCAGGGCGTCCTGACGGTTGACCACGAACTGCCTGGCGCCACGGAAGATCCGGTGCTTGGCCAGGTGATAAGCCGGCAGACCGCTGTAGCGGTCCATGTGGTCTTCGCTGATGTTGAGTACGGTCGCCACTTCGGCGTTGAGCTGATCGGTGGTTTCGAGCTGGAAACTCGACAGCTCCATCACGTACAACTCGATGTCGTCGCTGAGCAGGTCCAGCGCCGGCGTGCCGAGGTTGCCACCGACGGCGACACGTTTGCCGGCCGCTGCCGCCATCTCGCCGACCAGCGTGGTCACGGTGCTCTTCGCGTTGGAACCGCTGATGGCCACGATCGGCGCCTTCGCGTTACGCGCGAACAGCTCGATGTCACCGGACAGTTTCACGCCACGGGCGGCGGCAGCCTGCAGGGCCGGGGTCGCCAGCGCCAGGCCGGGGCTCACGTAGAGCTCGTCGGCACGGCAGAGGAATTCGACGTCCAGCTCGCCACAACGCACTTCCACGTGCGGATAGTCACGCTTGAGCGTGGCCAGTTCCGGTGGATTTTCCCGCGTATCGGCCACGCTCAAGCGTGACT
>Ga0247819_10000147_pt1 | contig 43193 bp, 37 predicted proteins | sample 13C_Xylose_Day6_FD_193428 | JGI IMG/M metagenome (GOLD analysis project Ga0247819, IMG submission 193428) | Soil microbial communities from agricultural site in Penn Yan, New York, United States - 13C_Xylose_Day6 | ecosystem: Environmental > Terrestrial > Soil > Agricultural land | place: USA... | reverse complement strand
GCCCAGACCAGCGCAATCCCCGCCCCGATCACCATCGCCAGTCCCGGATGATCCCCCAACAGATCCAGCCCGCGCTTGACCCAGCCACTGAGCGCATCCCCACCGCGATACACCACCGTATCGGTAAAATTTTTCGCCTTGTACTTATGCTCCGGCACCACCACGGTATAGAGCATCTCCCGCCCCGGCCGCACCAACGCATACTCCCCGACCCTGCGCACCACCATCACCACCACAAACACCGCAAACAGCGGCGCCATCGCCAGCCAGACAAAACCGACCACCATCACCAACGGCACCGCCACCAGCAAAACACCGACACCCAGCTTGCGAGCCAGATGCCCGGTGATGAACACCTGAGTCAGGATCGACAAAAGCTGCACCAGCGTGTCGATCAACCCGAACACCTGGGTCTGCTCGGTACGGCTGCTGAAATGCTCGGCCACCAACCGCGCCTGCTCGAAATACAGGAACGTACTGACACTGGCCAACAGCACCACAAACACCGCAATCATCAACAGATAGGGCGAGCGAAACACCTCACTGGCCCCCGCGAAAGGATTGCCACCCAGCGGCCGCGAGCGCGGCAGTTCGGTGTCTGCCGGCAGCGGATGGCGATCCCGGAAACGCTGTAGAAACGCAACTGCAACCACGCTGCCCAAGAGGCAGGCCGTGGCCAGCAGCACCAGCCCGGCATGGCCAATCACCCCGACCAGCAAAGTGCCCAGCAGCGGCCCGAGCAACCCGCCCAGGCTTGCACCAGCCGCCAACAACCCGAACAGGCGTTTGGCCTGCTCGCTGGAAAACAGATCAGCCAACACACTCCAGGCCAGGGAAATGCTCAACAGGTTGAACATCGACAACCAGATGTAGAACGCCCGGGCGCTCCACAGGTTGTCTGGTTGCAACGCAAACAGCGCCGCAAACACCAGCAGGTTGCTGGCCAGAAAACCATAGGTCCAGGGCAGGATACGTCGACGCTGCACCTTCGATGCCAGCCAGCCAAACAACGGCAAAGCGATGAGCGTCAGCACAAAGGTGCCGGTGAACAACCACTGCAGGTTCTCGACACCGCCGGCCACGCCCATGGTCTCGCGCACCGGGCGTAGCATGAAGTAGCCGGTAAACAGCAGGAAGAACAATGCCAGCCCCGCCACGACGATCGGTGCTTCACCTTCGCGGACATTGAACAGGCGTGTTCCGGGAGTGTCCATGGACGTTCAGGCGAACTGCTCGATCAGCTGCTTGCGCTGGGCGTCGCTGAGCAAGGGGCCGCTACCCGCCTTGAGCTGGTCGAGCTGCCGATCCGGGCGGCTGGTGGCCGGGATCACCGTGGTCACCGCCGGATGGCTGATGGCGAACTTGAGGAACAGCTGCGCCCAACTGCCGATGCCCACCTCTGCTGCCCAAGCGGGCAACGCCTGGTCTTTGACCCTGGCAAACAGCCGGCCATCATCGAAGGCACGGTTGATCAACACCGCTACGCCCTTGTCCTGGGCCAACGGCAAGACTGTACGCGCCGCTGCGGGCGAATTGACCGAGTAATGGATCTGGATGAAGTCCAGCTGCTCCTGGCGCAAGATGCGTTCAAGTTCGTCCAGACCACTGTCTACATAGTGGGTGACACCGACATAACGGGTCAGGCCCTGGGCCTTGAGTTCGCGGGCATAGGGTAACTGGCGCTGCCAGTCGCGCAGGTTGTGGACCTGCAGCAGATCAACCTTGTCGGTACGCAGGCTGCGCAGCGTTCCGGCCCATTGCGCCTCGGCGGCGGCGCGGCTGTCAGCGGCGATCTTGGTAGCCAGGAAGGTTTTGCCGCGCCAACCACCCTCCTCCAGCAACTGGCCCAGCACGGCGTCGGCACCGCCGTAATTGGGCGAGGTGTCGATGACTTGCCCGCCACCGTCGAAGAACACCTTGAGCACCTGTTTCAACTGCTGGAATTGCGGTGAATCGACATCGGTCTCGAAACTGCCTGAGGTTCCCGCACCAATCACCGCCAGCGTTTCGCCGCTGGACGCAATTTTGCGTGTCAGCATCGCGCTACTCTGGGCAAACCCGCGGCCCGCCACGCTCAGGCAACCCAGCCCGGCGGCAAGTGTGGCACTGGCCTTAAGCAAGTCACGACGGATGAGCATGGCTGCGCTCCTGTAAAATTGCAGCGGAGTACATTTGTACTCCACGCACTCCGTACGGATGGGTCGAGCCAGTTAGGTATAGCCGATGTTCATCACCAGACCGTGGATTACCGAAAAATCCGCGAACATCCTCACACGCCGACTATATTGACCTAGTCACCGCCCGCAGCCTGAGCGCGCCCCATGCTGGATACCGATCAGCTGATCATTTGCGAACATTGCGACTGCGTGTACCACAAGGTCCCCCTCGGCAAACACCAGAAGGCCTTGTGCCAACGCTGCGGCGCCGTGCTGCAACGTTACAACGGTCTCACCCTGCAACATCGCCTGGCCTTGAGCATCACTGCCGGGGTGCTGTGGTTATTGGCCAATTTCTACCCGGTGATGAGTATCAGCCTGCAGGGCTTTTCCAACAGCGCCACGCTCTGGGACTCGGTACGCGCCCTGGCCAACGGGCCGATTACCTTTATCGCCCTGGTGGCGGCAATCTCGATGATCATCGCCCCGATGTTCCAGCTGCTGTTGCTGATCTGGGTGCTGGGCTTTGCCCTGGCCGGCCAGCGTTCGCCGGCCTTCAGCCTGTGCATGCGCTGGCTGGAGACCCTGCGCCCCTGGAGCATGCTCGAAGTCTGCCTGCTCGGTGCAATGGTCGCGGTATTCAAACTGGCCGGTCTGCTCGATGTGCTGCCCGGTATCGGCCTGGTGGCCCTGGCGGTGCTGAGCCTGTTGATGATCCGCATCGCCGGCCGTGATATCCGCGAGCTATGGGATGCCCTGCCATGAACCGCCCGCCATTGGCCTCGGAACTCAATCTGGTGCTGTGCCATGCTTGCGGCAAAGCCTGCGATGCCCGTGTGGCGGTACACCACTGCGACCGCTGCGGCGCCCCGCTGCATGCACGCAAGCCCGATTCGCTGACCCGCACCTGGGCTTACCTGATCGCCTCGCTGGTGTTCTATGTGCCGGCCAACCTGCTGCCGGTGATGAACACGAAAATGCTCGGCAGTGGCGACGACAGCACGATCATGAGCGGGGTGATCGAGTTCTGGTCGCACGGTGCCTGGGACATCGCCCTGATCATCTTTATCGCCAGTATCGCCGTACCTGCGACCAAATTCGTCGCCCTCGGCCTGCTGCTGGTGACCGTGCAGCGCGGCAGCAACTGGGCGCAGAAAGAGCGCTCCAAGCTCTATCGCTTCGTCGAGTTGATCGGCTACTGGTCGATGCTCGATGTGATCGTCGTGGCCTTGGTCGCAGCCCTGGTCAAGTTCCAGGCCCTGGGTGATATCGAACCGCGCCCGGGCATCCTGTTTTTCGGCCTGGTGGTGGTGTTCACCATGCTCGCCGCCATGAGTTTCGACCCCCGGATGATCTGGGAAAGCCGTCAACCCGAGGAGTGCACGGATGAAGTCAGCAGCCACTGAAGAGCCGCCAGTACCAGGCCCGTCGACGGTCAAGACCCGACGATTCAATGTCTCGCTAGTGTGGATTGTGCCGATTGTCGCCGTGCTGGTGGGCATTTCACTGGTGGTGCACAACTGGTTGCAACAGGGGCCGACCATCCAGATCACCTTCAAGACCGGCGAAGGCCTGACCGCCAATAAAACCGAGGTCAAGTACCGCAACGTGGTGATCGGCCATGTGACGACGGTGGAATTGAGCCGTGACCAGAAAAGCGTGACGGCCACGGTGAATCTGGTCAAACAGGCCGATAACTTCACCCGTGAAGACTCGACCTTCTGGGTGGTGCGCCCGCGCATTGGCGCCGGCGGCATCTCCGGCATCGATACCCTGCTGTCCGGCGATTTCATCGGCGCCGATGCCGGGCAATCGAATAGCCGCGCCAAGGTCTTCAAAGGGCTGGAGATGCCGCCACCCATCACTTACGGCGAACCCGGCAAGCGCTTTACCCTGCACACCGATGATCTTGGCTCGCTGGGCGTCGGTTCACCGGTGTATTACCGCAAGATTCCAGTGGGTCAGGTGGTGGCTTACGAGCTGTCCAAGGACGGCAAGGGCGTGGACATCGAAGTCTTCGTGCACTCGCCCAACGACGAATTTGTCACCGACAACACCCGTTTCTGGAACGCCAGCGGCATCGACGTCGAAGTCGGCGCCAATGGCTTTGCGGTACGTACCGAGTCGCTGTCGTCCCTGCTGGTGGGCGGCATCGCCTTCCGTGCCCCGCAATTCAACCCCGATGATCAGGTAGCTAGCGAAGACAAGGTGTTCGAGCTGTTCGAAGACGAGAAGACCGCCCTCGCCCCGCCCAGCGGCAAGCCCCAGTACCTGGCTTTGCGCTTCGACCAGGCCCTGCGCGGCCTGAAAGTCGGCGCACCGGTTGAGTTCCTCGGGGTGGAAATTGGCCGGGTGGTCTCGGTCAACCTGGATTTCGATGTCGAACAGCGCTCGTTCCCGGTCAACGTCGGCATCGTCATTTATCCGCAGCGCCTGGGCCGGGCGCACACCAAGCTGCTCAAGGCACTCCGGCACGACCCCGACGATGAAAAGGCCGCAGCCCAGGTACTGGGAACCTTCATCGACAATGGCCTGCGCGCCCAGGCCCGCAGCGGCAACCTGCTGACCGGGCAGCTGTACATCGCGCTGGATTTCGACCCGAAAGCACCGAAGGTGGTCTTCGACCCGAACGCACGGCCTATCACCATCCCTACTGTCCCGGGCAGCCTGGAACAGTTGCAGGAACAGTTCCAGGCCATGGTCGAGCGCATCAATCGCCTGCCGATCGAGCGCATCGCCAACAACCTCGATGCCAACCTGGTGGAAATGCGCAAGGGCCTGGCGCAGTTCAACAGCCGCACCTTGCCGGGTGTCCAGGGCACCTTGCAGGAAGTCAGCAAGACCCTGCAATCAGCCAACTCGACCCTGGCCGACGACTCGCCGCAACGTGAACAGCTGACCCAGACCCTGGACGAGCTGGGGCGCATGTCGCGCTCGTTGCGTGAGTTGGCCGACTACCTGGGCCGCAACCCCGAATCGTTGCTGCGTGGCAGACCCAAGGATGCACCAGCGGACAACCTCAAACCTTCGTCGCGCAATTGACCGCAGGAGCATCGACTATGGCGCACGCCGCAAAATTCGCACTGCTGGGCCTGGCCTTGCTGCTGGCAGCTTGTCGCAGCGATCCGATTCACTACCACACCCTGACGCCGCAACAACCCACACCTGCCAGCACGGTCGATGTAGAGCTGGAGCGGGTCAGCGTACCGCCGCAGGTTGATCGCCCGCAGGTAGTGATCCGCGAGGGCAATAGCGGCCTGGCGATCCTTGAAACCGAATGGTGGGGCGCAAGCCTGGCCGACGAGTTGCACAATGCCCTGGTCAATCAGTTCGCCACCAGCACCGCCCAGTCGCACCTGAGCTTGCGGGTTGACGTGCAACGTTTTGACTCGGTACCCGGGCAGTACGCCCTGTTCGATGCCAGTTGGCGCTTGCGTGCGGTCAACGGCAACGGCAATGGCAAAAGCGGCGCGGCGCTCAATTGTCGCAGCGTGATCCAGACCCCGGCCGGGCCGAGCATCGATGATCTGGTGCTGGCCCATCAGCAGAACCTCAAGCGCTTCACCGAGCTGGTCAGCCGAACGGCCAGCAGCGGTGCCGCGCGTTGTCCATCAGTGCGCTAGCTCATCCACGTACAAGGAATTTGTCATGGCCGACCCTCGACCGATACAGTTTGGAAACGGCAGGGAACTGCTGGATGTGCTGATCCGCGCGGGATTGATCGCCGTGCTGGTGATGTCCTGCTTCGAGATTTTCAAACCCTTTCTGAGCCTGATGTTGTGGGCGGTAATCCTGGCCATCACCCTCTTCCCCTTGAACCAGCGCCTGGCCGGCTGGTTCGGCAACCGCCCCGGCTGGTCAGCGGTACTGTTGGTGATTGTCGGCCTGGCTTGCCTGATCGGCCCTTTGAGCCTGCTCGGCACCTCGGTGGCCGACTCGGTCCGGCTGGGGATCCAGGGCTTCGAGGATCAAGTCATCGAAATCCCCGCGCCGCCGTTGAGTGTCAGCGACTGGCCGATTATCGGCGCTCCGCTTTACAAGATCTGGGCGCATGCCAGCGGCGACCTGAGCTGGGCACTGTCACAAGTAGCCCCGCACCTCAAAGGCGTGAGCAAGACGTTGCTGACCCAACTGGCCGGCATTGGCTCGGGCATCCTGGTGTTTGTTCTGGCGCTGATCGTCGGCGGCGTGATCATGGCAAAAGGTGAAAGCGGCCACCGCACTGGCGTTGCCATCGCTACCCGCATCTCCGGCCCGCAGCGTGGCCCGCAACTGGCGGCGCTGTGCACGGCAACCATCCGCGCGGTGGCGCAAGGCGTGGTCGGCATCGCTTTCATCCAGATGCTGCTGGTGGGCATCGGTCTGGTGGTGATGGGCGTACCCGCTGCCGGGGTGCTGGCCTTGCTGGTACTGCTGCTGGGGATCACCCAGTTGCCTATCCTGCTGATCACCCTGCCGGTGGTCATCTACGTGTTTGCCCACGACGGCGTCGGTGTCAGCACCATTATCTTTGCGATCTGGACCATCCTTGCCGGCCTCTCCGACAACGTCCTCAAACCCCTGTTGCTGGGGCGTGGCGTGGCCGTACCGATGCCGGTGGTGTTGATCGGTGCGTTGGGCGGGATGCTCACCAACGGCATCATCGGCCTGTTCATCGGCCCGGTGCTGCTGGCGGTAGGTTATGAGCTGTTCATGTCCTGGGTGGCACAGCCATTGGTTGAGGATAATCCTCAGCCGCTTGCCGGGCAGGATCATCGCTAAACCTGTGGACGGCGCAGGTCAATGTGGGAGCCGGCCTTGCCGGCGATGAGATCGCTGCGCTGTCAGGTATTGCGCGGCGTCTGCATCGCTGGCAAGGCCAGCTCCCACAGGGGTGACACATCAATGGAACGGGAAGATGTAGTTCATCCAGGCAGCCATGCGCAGGAGGATCTTGCGCATCATGCCGATATGCTCGAAGTGCTTGCTATAGATGGCCGCCTGCCCGTAGGCCCCGCCCGGCACCTGCGCGCTGTACTTGGCGTACTCAGGGTCAGTGATTTCGATGATCACCGGCACCCGTCCGGCCGGCGGTGATCCGGTGTAGCCGATCAAGGTGCCGGAAGGCTGTACCTGACCTTCGGCAATCACCGTAATCACGTTCTTCACCTGGCCCTTGAATACCTTGCCGGGAATACCGTCAAAGGCGACCTCGGCCTCATCACCGGCCACCAGCCGCAGCAAACTGTTCTGGCGCATCCAGGCGGCAAAGTAATGACCTTCCTCAGGAATGAACACCATCGACGGCCGTAGCGGCAGCCTGCTCGCCATCATGCCTGCGCGCAACGACACATGGGTGACAAAGCCATTGCTGGGGGCACGCACTACGGTGTTGTCCAGCTCGAACTGGGCGTTGTCGATCTGCGCCTGCAGGTCGTCGACGCGGGCAATCGCCGTTTCCTGCTCGCGGCGTGTACCGAAATTGCGTTTGATCAGTTCATTGATCCGGAACAGGTCACCTTTTGCCGCCAAATGCTGAGCCTGGAGTGATTTGAGCTTGTACTCAAAGGGTGCCGGGTCGATGCGGAACAGGACATCGCCGGTCTTCAACGACTCGTTGCCTTTCACCGGCACGTCGATCACCTTGCCGGTGACCACCGGAATCACCGGCACCGAGACGAAATAGGTACGCGCCACTTCGGAATAAGGATGGTTGTAGTTCATGGTGAAGATCAGCGCACCGATCAAAATCACCCCACCCAGTACAGCAGTAGGCACAGTCCACTTGTTCAGAGGAATGCGAAAAATCTTGAAAATCGCAATACAGATGGCGGCGTAGGTCAGGATCAGTAACAGGTCCATGGCTTACACTCCCCCGCCGGAATCAGGTCGCGCAGCACCCGTTTTGGCCCGCTCTTCCTCCAGATGAGCCACCCGTTGCTGCAACTCGAACACCTGGCGTTCGAGATCGCCAATGGCGCTCTTGTCGCCCAATCCGCCAATCCCCCAACCGCGATCCTCGCGATAGAGCATTGCCCAGATCCACAGGAACGGCCACAGCGCGTGCAGGGTGAACAGACTGACCCAGCCGGTGGCATGGATCGCATCCTGATGCGGGTGATTGCGATGAACCGCGATTTCATAGGGAATGTCATGCAGGACGATGATGCCGTAGAACAGCACCAGCCCGGCAAAGATCAACACCCCTAATGCAAAGTAATCAAGCATGGCTGCTCCAATAAGCGAAATTGCGAGATGTGGTTGTTGAAGTCTAATCAAACATTGCTGTTTCACTGCGAATTTCATCACTAGCAGCACTCGGGATGCTGCGCCGGGACTCAAGCAGTGTGACGAAACTCGACAGGCTCTGGGACACGGTGCCGCGCCGCCAGACCAGCCAGGTGTTGAGGTAACGGAAATCTTCGGACAACGGCCAGACACTCACCGTGGCGCAGCCTGGCATGCTCTGCAGCATGCTGCGCGGCATCAACGCCAGGCCGGCGCCGGCACTGACGCAGGCGAGCATGCCGTGATAGGACTCGATCTCGAAGATCTTCCCCGGCACCGCGCCATCGGTGTTGAACCAACGTTCGAAGTGATGCCGGTACGAGCAGTTCGACCTGAAGGCATAAATGTTCTCGCCGTTGACATCCTGGGCGCGATTGATCGGCCCATGGTTCAGCGGCGCAATCAGCACCATCTCTTCCTCGAACACCGGCACTCCGTCCAGCGCCGGATGCAGCACCGGGCCGTCGACAAACGCCGCCACCAGCCGCCCGGACAGCACGCCATCGATCATTGCCCCGGACGGTCCGGTGGAAAGGTCCAGCTCGACCTTGCTGTATTGCTGGTTGTAGGCAGCGAGCAAGGCCGGGATACGCACGGCTGCAGTGCTCTCCAGCGAGCCCAGGGAAAACGGCCCGCGCGGCTCTTCACCGGCCACGGTCAAGCGTGCTTCTTCGACCAGGCCAAGGATGCGCCAGGTGTAATCGAGGAAGGTCCAGCCCGCCGGTGACAGGCGCAGGCGGCTCTTCTCGCGGATGAACAACTCGACCCCAAGATCGGCTTCCAGTTGCTTGATCCGCGTCGTCAGGTTCGAAGGCACACGGTGCATATGCTGAGCGGCAACGCTGATACTGCCGTGCTCAGCCACCGCCCTGAATATTTCCAGCTGAACCAGGTCCACATCATTCTCCAATCATGAACGAAAGACTCATTATTATTCAGTTTTCAAAACATGAATAGCCCTCTACGCTGGCGCCGTTCCCTAATTTTTTGCAGGACAGTGCCATGACCGCGTTCTCCAGCCATACCCATGCCGTGTCGATCAACCCCGCCAACGGCGAAGCCATTGGTCACTACCCTTACCAGTCCGAGGCGGACCTCGATGCAGTGCTGACGCGGGCTGCAGGCGGTTTCGCGCACTGGCGGCGTACCGCCGTGTCCGAGCGCGCCGGGCTGATCCTTGCCCTGGCCAGCGCCATCCGTGACAACGCAGCGGCCATGGCGCGGATGATCACCCTGGAAATGGGCAAGCCGCTGGCCCAGGCCCGTGGCGAAGTGGAGAAATGCGCACAACTGTGCGAGTGGTACGCCGCCCAGGGCCCGGGCATGCTCAGCGCCGAATCGACCCTGGTGGAAAACGGCAAGGCGCGCATCGAATACCGGCCACTGGGCCCGATCCTGGCGGTAATGCCGTGGAACTTCCCGGTCTGGCAGGTGCTGCGCGGTGCCGTCCCGGCGCTGATCGCCGGCAACACCTATGTCCTCAAGCACGCGCCGAACGTGATGGGCAGCGCCTACCTGCTGCTCGACGTGATCAAGCAGGCCGGCCTGCCTGAGGGTGTGTTCGAAGTCATCAACGTCACCCCCGACGGTGTGTCCCAGGCTATCAAGGACCCGCGCATCGCCGCCGTGACCCTGACCGGCAGTGTGCGCGCCGGCATGGCCATCGGTGCCCAGGCCGGTGCCGCGCTGAAAAAATGCGTGCTGGAGCTGGGCGGTTCCGATCCGTTCATCGTGCTTAACGACGCCAACCTCGATGAAGCGGTCAAGGCCGCGGTAATCGGCCGCTACGCCAATACCGGCCAGGTCTGCGCTGCGGCCAAGCGTCTGATCGTCGAGCAAGGCGTGGTCGACGCCTTTACCGAAAAGTTCGTCGAAGCCACCCGTCAGCTGGTCATGGGCGATCCGCTGTCGGAGCAGACCTACCTGGGCCCGATGGCGCGTTTCGACCTGCGCGACGAGCTCGATGAGCAGGTCCAGGCCACCCTGGCTGAAGGCGCGACCCTGCTGCTGGGCGGGCACAAGGCCGAAGGCGCGGGCAATTACTACGCACCGACGGTGCTGGCCGATGTCACCGACCAGATGACCTCGTTCCGCCAGGAGCTGTTCGGCCCGGTGGCCTCGATCATCACCGCCCGCGACGCCCGCCACGCCCTGGAACTGGCCAACGACAGCGAATTCGGCCTGGCCTCGACGATCTACACCCAGGACCTGGAACTGGCTGCCCAGCTCACCGAGGAGCTGGACACCGGCGGCGTGTTCATCAACGGCTACTGCGCCAGCGACCCGCGCGTCACCTTCGGCGGGGTCAAGAAGAGTGGTTTCGGCCGCGAGCTCTCGCACTTCGGCGTGCGTGAGTTCTGCAACGCACAGACTGTCTGGCTGGACCGCCGCGGCTGAATGACCAGCGGTCGGCTCGCATAGGTACTGGCTCCGGGAGCGTTGCAGGCAATGGGCTAAACTCTAGCTCGGGGGCTGGCAATGCAACGCGACCGGAGGTGCACCATGAGCCAGTACCAACGCCTGTTCCTGATGGTCGGCGACGACATGCGCCACACCCCGGCACTGGAGCGCGCCGCCGCCCTGGCCCACGCCACCGGTGCCACCCTGCATATCTGCGCGATTGTCGAGGAGCTCGACACCCTCGGCCTGCTCAGCGGCGATGAACACCGCAACCAGACCCGCGTAGAAGACAGCCGCCAGTGGCTCGCCGATGAAGCCACGTTGCTGCATGAAAACGGTATCCGGGTCAGCACCGAGGTGGTCCTGACCCGTGATCTGCTGGGCGCGACCCTGGACCAGGTGGCGGAGATCGAGCCAGACCTGCTGATCAAGGATGTGCTGCACGAACCCGCCTACAAGCGCCTGCTGTTTACCCCGCTGGACTGGCAGCTGCTGCGCGAATGCCCGTGTCCGGTGCATCTGGTCTCGGCAGTACATTGCCCGCTGCCGCGCGTGGTGGTGGCCGCCGTCGACCCGACCCACCCCGAACACCCCCACAACGACCTCAACCAGACCGTGATCGAGGCCGCTGCCAGCCTCGCCCGCCAGTGCAACGCCGAGCTGCACCTGCTGCATGTGTGCGACAACGCCCAGACCCATATCTCCGATTTCGGCGCCGGCACCGTGACCATGCCCGGCTTCGGCGGCGATGTGCGCAAGTCGATCCACAAGGCTTTCGAGCATTTGGCCGTAGCGCACGGTGTACCTGCGGAACGTCAGCACTTCCTCTCGGCACCGATTACCCGCAGCATCGCCGACTTCGTCGCCCACAACCGCACCGACGTGCTGGTGATGGGCAATCATCCGCGCAAACTGCTGGAGCGCCTGACCGGCAGCACCACCGAGCATGTCATCGATCACAACCTGTGCAATGTCCTGGCGGTCAAGGCCGTGGCCTGAGTGTCAGTCGTATTCGGCTTCGGCATGCTCGCCGAGCAGGCGGCGCTGGCGTGGCGTCGCAGCGGCGAGCACTTCGGGGTTGAATTGCCAGTGCAGGTACGGCGAGAACTTCTGCGCAACCATGCGCCGGCCATAGTGCACCTGCAGCATCGAGCGCGTGCGATCGGTGCTGCGGTTGTCGCTGCCACCGTGCCAGAGTTCGCTGCGAAACATCAAAGCATCGCCCGCGCGGCAGAGAATGCTCCGCGCTGACTGCCCCTGCCACTGCTGCTCACCCGGCGCCGGCTTGCGCCCTGCCCTGTGGCTGCCTGGAACCACTTGGGTCGGGCAGAGCTCGGCGTCGATATCGTCCAGGTAAAACTGCACGGTACAGATCTGCATGGGCAGCTCGAAAGCGGGGTCGACCAACAGGGATGGCGGTAACTCCATCACCAGATAATCCAGGTGCAACGGCATGCCCTGGTAGCCGGGATGGCTACGCCAGGCGGTCTGGCCGATGATGTGGCAATCCTCGCCCAGCGCCGCTTCGGCCAGCTCGATGACCCCTGGCAGGTCGAGATAGGCCAGCCACAACGGGTCGCGGTTGAACACGCATTTGTAGTGTTCCAGCAGGCCGTTGTAGTCCCAGTGCCGGGGCACCAGGCTACTGATCGCGGCTTGCAACTGAGCAACCTGCGAGGGCGCCAGCACCCCGGGCAACAGCAGGAAGCCGTCACCCCGCAGAGCGCTGAGGCCCAGGCTCAGCAAGGGTTGATCGTCCATGCTGGCGCTCTACTCAGGCCAGTGCAGGTTGACCTTGACCGGCGCGGTACCGTCGATCAGCACCTGCTGACGCATCTGTTGCCCGTTGAGGCTGGCAATCACCTGGTAATGACCGGCCGGGACCTTGGCATAAAGCATCGGTCCGATATCCTGCAGGGTCAGTACTGGCTGGCCGTTGGCGGATTCGATGCGCAACTCGGCACCGCTCTGGTACTTGTTGTCCGGCCCGGACGACAGGGTGATTTGCAGGTTGTAGCCGCGCGTCTGTTGCAGGGCGCGGGACTCATCGATGCCAATGCCGCCCTCCAGGTAGCTGATGCCGTTCTGCTCCTTGGGCTGCAGGTGCACCGCAGACATATCGATGGGCTCTTCGGCGCTCGGTTGGGCAACCACTGCCGATGCCACACAGGAAAGGGCCAGCGCCAGGGCGAGGCCATTCAGAAGGCTGTTCTGGTAACGGTTCATGGCGAGACCTCCAAACAGTATGTGGCCCCCTTATTATCCCGTGCATTCCAGTGTCGCAGCCCTGCGCCTGACACGCGGCTCAGCCCTCGCGTAACCAGTCGATAAAACGCGCAAAAAGCTCCGATTGCGAGTTGATCTGCAGCTTCTGGTAGAGATTCTTGCGGTGCATGCGCACGGTTTCCGGGGAAATACCCAGTTCGCTGGCCGTGGACTTGGCCGAGTGACCGCGCAGGATCATGTGCGCCACTTCGCGCTCGCGATCGGTCAGCACCTGGCAGCCAAAACTGTCGAATGCGGCCTGGAGACTGTTGTGCCCGCCGGTATTGCCGGTTTGCGCCAGGCCATGACGGGCAAAGCGCGCCAGCAGCTCGCGAACCATCGGCTCGACGGCGCGCAACAGATGGACCTGCTCGGTGCTCAGGCGCGAACCACTGCAGCCCTGGAACAGGCTCAGGGAAATCTTCCGCGCATCACCGATATCGGCAATGAAATAGCTGTCTTCACTGCAGCCGGTGCCCAGGTAATAGGTCTTGTAATAGTCACTGTCGAAGAAGTGGTCCGGGGCGATGTCTTCGAGATGGTAGAAGCCTTGCGCCAGACCGCTCTCCACCGCCAGACAAAAGGGATCGAGCAGGTAGCCCGCGGCGAAGTAGCGATTGAGGATGGCGTCGCGGTGCTGCTCGGGAATGCCCTGCTGGTACAGCAGCTGCGGTGCCTGGCCCTGGCACTCGAGGCTGATCATCATCGACTCGACCGCCACCAGCTGGCTGATGGCCGCGGCCAGATGCCCGAGGGCATCCGGCGCTTCGCTATGGGCAACAGCGTTCTGCAGCGCTGCATGCCATTGCTGCAGGGCGCCAAAAGACAGACAGATCGGGGTTTCAGCGGATGCGTGGCTCATGCTCCGCAGTCTAACGGCTGGAGCACGAGCCTGCACCTGTGGGCCACTCATGTGCCGCTGTACAGCCCTTCACGGCGCAACTCGGTGGCGGTCTCGACAATGCACTGACGCAGCACCTCGACAATCTCGTCCACCTGCGCATGGGTGATGATCAACGGCGGTGACATCACGTTCAGGTGCATGATCGGCCGTACCAGCAAGCCTTTGTCCTGAGCGCGGCGGTGGATGCGCTCGCCGATGTTCACCGCATCGGCGAACAACGCCTTGCTGCGCTTGTCGGCGACGAACTCGACGCAGGCCATCAGCTTCATGCAACGCACGTCGCCCACCAGCGGCAGCTCACGCAGGCTTTGCAGGCGCTGCTCCAGGTAACCGCCGACATCATTGACGTGGGCCAGCAGGTTTTCCCGCTCGATGATCTCGATATTCTTCAGCGCCGCCGTGCAGCACACCGGGTGGCCACTGTAGGTAAAACCGTGGGTGAAGCAACGGCCCTTGCCCGGCTCGGCGATGACCTTCCAGATGCGATCGGAGAAGATGCACGCGCCCAGCGGCAGGTAGGCCGAGGTCAGGCCTTTGGCGGTGGTAATGATGTCCGGCTGCACGCCGAACAGTTCTTCGCTGGCGAAGAAAGTGCCGAGGCGGCCGAAGGACGTCACCACCTCGTCGGCGACGAAGAGGATGTCGTAGGTCTGGCAGACCTGCCACATGCGCAGGAAGTAATCCTTGGGCGGGATGATCACCCCGCCCGACCCCATGATCGGCTCGGCAAAGAACGCTGCGACATTGTCGGCGCCCAGCGAGAGGATCTTGTCTTCGAACTCGGCCACCAGGAAGTCGAGGAACTCGGCCTCGTCCATGTCATCCGGCGCCCGGTACGGGTTGGGGTTGGAAACGTGGTGGATCAGATCATGGGCGTAGTCGAACTCCGGCACACGGTCGGCCGCCTTGTTGCCGATCGACATGGTCAGGGTGGTCGAGCCGTGATAGGCGTTGTAGCGGGCGATGATGTGTTTCTTGTGCGGCTTGCCGCGGCAGTTCTGGTAGTACTGGATCAGACGGTAGGCGGTATCGACTGCGGTCGAGCCACCGGTGGTGAGGAACACATGGTCTAGATCACCCGGTGCCAGCTGGGCGAGCTTTTCGCACAGCTCGATGGCAACGGTGTTGGCCATGTCGGAAAACGGGTTGGAATAGGCCAGCTTGCGCACCTGGTCGGCGATGGCCAGGGCCATTTCCTCGCGGCCCAGGCCAATGTTGGTGCACCACATGCCGCCTACCGCATCGAGGAAGCGGTTGCCCTCGGTGTCACGGATATAGGCGCCCTCCCCGGCAACAATGTTCAGCGCACCCTGCTCGCGGTGCTCGTCGAACATGTGATAGCCGTGCATGTAGTGAGCCTTGTCGGCCTCCACCAGCGGATCATGGGTAAAAGCAGTTGCGACAGCGTTGTTTGACGTAGCCATGGTCTGTTCCTTGGCAATGGGAATTGAGGTTAGTCAGAAACCGGTCTTGACCGTGCTCCAGACCCGGGTGATCGCACGCATATCGCGGGCGTCCTGGGTTTTCTGGGCAAACAGGCGTTCGCGGGTAGCGTCATCGGGATAGATCGCCGGATCGTTGCGGATGTCCGCCTGCACCAAGGTCGTGGCCGCTGCGTTGCTGTTGGCGTAGCGGATGTAGTTGGTCACCTCGGCCATGGTCTGCGGCTGCAGCAGAAACTCGACGAAACGATGGGCGTTGGCGCTGTGCGGGGCATCTTTGGGCAGGTAAAGGTTGTCGAACCAGATCAGCGAGCCTTCCTTGGGGATGAAGAACGACAATTTGATGTCTTTTTTCGCTTCTTCGGCGCGGGCCTGGGCAATGGCGTAGTCACCCGACCAGGTCAGGGCCATGCACACATCGCCATTGGGCAGGCTGGTGAGGTAGTTCACCGAGTCGAATTTCTTGATATAGGGGCGGATATCCAGCAGCAGCTTTTCGACGGCCTTGAGATCAGCCGGCGCCGCGCTGCGTGGGTCTTTGCCCAGGTACTTGAGCGCCAGCGGGATCACCTCGGTGGGCGCGTCCATCAGGGTCACCCCGCAGTCGGCAAAGCGCGAGACGATCTTCGGGTCGAACAGCATGGCCAGCGAACCGATCGGCGCATCGGGCATGCGCGCTTTGATCTTTTCGACGTTGTAGGTCACGCCGTTACTGCCCCAGGTATAGGGCGCCGAGTATTTCAGGCCGGGGTCATAACCTTGCAGCGCCTGCACCACCTGGGCGTCGAGGTTGTGCCAGCTCGGCAACTGTTGCTTGTCCAGCGGCTGGAACACCCCGGCCTTGATCAGTGGCGGCACCAGGGAGGCGTTGAGCATGACCAGGTCGTAGCCGGAGCGGCCGGTGAGCAATTTGGTCTGTACGGTTTCGTAGCCATCGAAGGTGTCGTAGATCACCTTGATACCCGTGGCTTTCTCGAAATCGGCCAGGGTGGTTTCGCCGATGTAGTCCGTCCAGTTGTACAACCTGAGTGTGTTGCCGGCGTCCACTTCAGCGGCCAGGGTGGCCGTGGCAGTGGACGCCAGCAACAGACTGCACATCACCTTCAGTGCCTTGCGCATAGCAACTCCGTCGTGTGACTGCTCAGGGTGAGCCGATGGACTTACTATCAGGTGAATTGGTGGTGGCGACCATAACCCGAATGGGTGGGTGGTCGCTGCGCGTTCATCGCCGGCAATGCCGGCTCCCACAGTCTCCACTGTCCCCCCTGTGGGAGCCGGCATTGCCGGCGATGGCTGCGCCGCGAAGCGTTGGTCAAGCCAACGGATACAACGCCTCATCAAACTGCGACAAACGTGGAAACGCCAGCGGCTGGTCATCCGACAAGTGCTGCAAACGCTGCTGGTAACTGTGCAGGAAGTCTTTGCGCGCCTCCTCGCTGATATACGGCACATGCCAGGCCACAAACGGCTCCAGCACGTCAAAACCGACATACGCCAGGGTGCCACGCAGGATCGGCCGCAGCATATCCTCCAGCGGCCCGTGGATCGCCCCTTCGCCGAACATGTGCTCGCGCCCGCCAAGGGTCACGGTCACCAACGCTTTTTTGCCGACCAGGCCGCCCTGGTCGTAGAAGCGCTTGCCGCCATAGCAGACACCGGACACCAGCACCCGGTCGATCCAGCCTTTGAGGATGGCCGGGGCCGAGAACCAGAAGATCGGGAAGTTCAGCACCACCAGATCTGCCCACAACAGCTTGTCCAGCTCGCCCTGGATATCCGCGGCAATCGAGCCGCTCTTGACCCCCAGGCGCTGCTCCAGGGCATAGACCAGGTACTCGGGATTCTCCCGCGTGGCAAAGTCATCGGCACTGGCCACCGGGTTCCAGTTCATCGCATACAGGTCACTGACCTGCACCTGATGGCCCTGGGCCTGGAAGGTTTCCACGGCTTTGTCACGCAGGGCAGCGGTGAAGGACTGCGGCTCGGGATGAGCGTGAACGATCAATACATTCATCAGGGTTTTCCTTAAACAGGTTGCAGCGTAGAAGGAGCGGCGCGGCTGGCCAGCAGGCGATTGAGCCAGTCAGGGTCCATTTCCGGCTCGGAGGAGAACAACAGTCCGGTGTAGTCGCGATACGGCGGGCTGAAGATCGCATCGCGGCTACCGTGATCCACCACGCGCCCGCGCTGCATCACCAGCACTTCGTCGGCGATGGCGCGCACCGTGGCCACGTCGTGGGTAATGAACAGGTAGGCCACACCCAGCTGTTGCTGGATGCGGTTGAGCAGTTTGAGCACACCCTCGGCCACCAGTTGGTCCAGTGCCGAGGTCACCTCGTCGCAGATGATCAGTTGCGGATCGGCGGCCAGCGCCCGGGCAATGCAGATGCGTTGCTTCTGCCCGCCGGACAGCTCGCGCGGCTGGCGTTCCATGTACAGCGCCGGGTCCAGCTCGATCATCTCCAGCAGTTCGGCCACCCGTTTGCGCATGGCCTGGCCCTTGAGCCCGAGGTAGAAAGTCAGCGGTCGGCCGATGATGTCGACGATACGCTGGCGTGGGTTCAGCGCGGTGTCGGGGATCTGGTAGATCATCTGGATCCGTCGCAGTTGCTCCTTGCTGCGCTGACGGAAATCGGCCGGCAAGGCTTCGCCGTCATACAGCACCTGCCCCGCCGTCGGTGGCAGCAGGCCGGTAATCAAGCGCGCCGTAGAGCTCTTGCCGCTGCCGGACTCACCGATCACCGCCAGGGTCTGACCCCGGTGGAGCTTGAGCGAGACATCATGCAGCACCGGCTGCTGGCCGTAACTGGCGCAGGCCTGGCGTACTTCGAGCAATGGCCGTTGCTGCGCCGGACAAGGCTTGGGCTCGGTGCGAAAGCTGCGCACCGCCCACAGCGACTTGGTGTAATCCTGCTGCGGCGCGTCGAGCATGCTGCGGGTGTCGGCCTCCTCCACCAGCTTGCCGTGGCGCAGGACCATGATGCGATCGGCCATCTGCGCCACCACCGCCAGGTCGTGGCTGATGTACAGCGCTGCGCTGCCGTAGGTCTTGACCGCATCACGAATCGCCGCCAGCACTTCGATCTGGGTGGTGACGTCCAGCGCCGTGGTCGGTTCGTCGAAGATGATCAGGTCCGGATGACACGCCATGGCCATGGCGGTCATCACCCGTTGCAGCTGGCCGCCGGAGACCTGATGCGGATAGCGCTGGCCGATCTGCTCGGGATTGGGCAGGCGCAGCACGCGGTACAGCTCGACCGCTTCGGCCTCGGCCCGGGCGCGGTCGATGCCGCCGTTTTTTACTGCGGTTTCGACATGCTGGTCGATCAGGCGATGGGCCGGGTTGAACGATGCTGCAGCACTTTGTGCGACATAGGCGATACGCAGGCCGCGCAGCTTGCGCAAGGTTTCGGCGCGGGCGCCGACCAGCTCCATACCGTCGAACCGCACCGAACCGCCGGTGATCCGGCAGCCATCGCGCACATAACCCATCGACGCCAGGCCCAGTGTCGACTTGCCGGCCCCCGACTCGCCGATCAGCCCCAACACCTCACCGCGTTGCAGGGTCAGGTCGATGCCTTTGATCAACGGATGCCAGGCGTCTTCATAATGCCCTTCGATACGCAGATCGCGGATTTCCAGCAGCGGCTTCTGATTATTCACTTGGGTCATGCTCAGCACTCCTTGAGGCCACTGGATGCGTGCAGCACCCAATCCACGACGAAATTGACACTGACCGTGATCAACGCCACCGCCAGCGCCGGCAACAGCGGGCTGATATCACCGAAGGTGATCAGTACCGCGTTGTCGCGCACCATGCTGCCCCAGTCGGCGGTTGGCGGCTGGATACCCAGGCCGAGGAACGACAGCGCGCTGATGAACAAGAAGACAAAGCAGAAGCGCAAGCCGAACTCGGCGATCAAGGGCGCTGCGGCGTTGGGCAGCACTTCGCGGCTGACCAGCCACCACAGCCCTTCCCCGCGCAACCGCGCCGCTTCGACAAAGTCCTGGACCACCACGGTCATGGCCACCGCCCGTGACAGGCGAAACACCCGCGTGGCATCGAGCAGCGCAATCACCAGCACCAGCGAAGTGGCCGTGGTGCCAACCACACTGAGGATCAGCAAGGCGAAGATCAGCTGCGGGATGGCCATGAGAATGTCCACCACCCGCGACAGGCCCTGATCGATCCAGCCGCCCTTGATCGCCGCCACCAGCCCGCAAAAGCCGCCCAGAGCAAAGGCCAGGACGGTAGTCAGAAAGGCAATGCCCAGGGTGTTGCGAGCGCCGTAGACCAGGCGGCTGAACATGTCGCGCCCGAGGTTATCGGTGCCCAGCAGGAACTCGCCGCCCCAGGGTGCAAAGCCCTCGCCGACCACCTGGGTCTCGCCATAGGGCGCCAATACCGGGGCGAACAGCGCCACCAGCACATACAGGGCAATCACCAGCAGGCCGAACTTGGCGCTCAACGGCGCGCGCAGCAGTTGTTTGATCAGGCTCATGGCTTACCCCTTCGGATGCATCAGGCGTGGATTGCTGGCAATCGACAGCACATCGGCCGTGGTATTGAGCAGGATGTAGGTCGCGGCGAAGATCAGGCTGCAGGCCTGCACCACCGGGATGTCACGCTTGGCCACCGAATCGACCAGCAACTGGCCGAGGCCGGGATACACGAACACCACCTCGACCACCACCACGCCCACCACCAGGTAGGCGAGGTTCAGCGCGACGACGTTGATGATCGGCGCCAGGGCATTGGGCAAGGCGTGGCGGAAGATGATCCGCGCCGGGCTGATGCCCTTGAGCCGGGCCATCTCGATATAGGGGCTGGCCAGCAGGTTGATCAGCGCCGCGCGGGTCATGCGCATCATCTGTGCGATCACCACCAGGCTCAGGGTCAGCACCGGCAACAGGGAACGCTCCAGCACTTCGGCGAAACTCGCTCCTGGGGCCAGGTTGGAGATGCTCGGCAACCAGTTGAGCTTCACCGCGAACACCAGGATCAGGATGTAGGCGACGAAGAACTCGGGAAACGACACCGCACTCAAGGCACTGGTATTGAGCAGGCGGTCGAACCAGCTGTTGCGGTACAGCGCCGCGAGCATGCCCAGCAACAGCGCCACCGGTACCGAGACCAGCGCCGCCAGCGCCGCCAGGCTGAAGGTGTTGGCCAGACGGCTGCCGATCAGTTCGGCAATCGGCCGCTGGTTGGCCAGCGACAGGCCGAGATCACCGTGCAGCAGTTGCCAGGCCCACTGGCCGAAGCGGGTCAGTGCCGGTACATCCAGGCCCAGCTGGATCCGCAGCGCCGCTACGGTTTCCGGGGTGGCGGCCTGGCCGAGCATGGCCTCGGCAACGTCGCCCGGCAGCATGCCCACGGCCAGAAAGATGATCACCGCCACCGCAAACAGCGACAACAGGCCCAGGGCCAGGCGCTGCACAAGCAGTTTGTAAAGACTATTCACCGGACAGTTCCTCGAACAGACACAACGAAAGGTGGCACTGCGGGTTCAGCCCTCAGGCCTGCCACCAGCGCTCGATCAGGCGCAGACCGTCCAGCTCACCGTAGGGCGCAGTCACCCCGCCATGGGTGACGCGCTTGGAGCGGGCAGCCACGGAGCTGGCAAACAGCGGCACGATCGCCCCGCCTTCGTCGCGGCACAGGGCCTGCATTTCGTTGTACATCTCCTGGCGCAGCGGCGCGTTCATCTCGCCACGGGCGGCATTAAGCAGCTGGTTGAAGCGCGGGTTGTCCCAGTGCGTTTCGTTCCACGCCGCGCCTTTGGCGTAACCGATGCTGAACATGCGGTCGGCGGTCAGGCTGCTGTAGAAGAACGAGGTGGTGAAAGGTTGCTTCATCCACACGTTGCTGAAGAAGCCATCGGCCGGCTCGCGCACCACGTCGATGTCGATACCGGCTTGGCGCGCCTGCTCCTTGAACAACACCGAAGCGTCCACGGCACCGGTGTACGCGGCATCGGAGGCTTGCAGACGCACCTTGAGCGAATCGACCCCAGCCTGGCGCAGGTAGAAGCGTGCCTTGTCCGGGTCATACGCGCGCTGCTCCAGCGCGCTATTGATAAAGCGGCTGCCGGGCTGGATCGGGTGATCGTTGCCGATCTGCCCGTAGCCGTAGAGCACCGAGGCGAGCAAGGTCTCGCGGTTGATCGCGTGCTTGAGGGCCAGGCGGATGTTGTTGTCCTGGAACTGCGTGCTGTCGGTCAGCATCGGGAAGGTGTAGTGCTGGGCACCTTTGGTTTCTTCAATGGCCAGGTTCGGGTTGCGCTTGAGCAAGGCCACGGTTTTCAGGTCGACCTTGTTGATCACATCGACTTGACCGGTGACCAGCGCATTGACCCGCGCCGCGCCATCGGCGATGGCCAGCAGCTCGGCACTGGCGAAATGCGCCCTGCCCGCTTTCCAGTAATCCGGGCTGCGTTCCAGGTCCATGCGCACACCGGGCTCGAAGCCCTTGAGGCGGTAGCCGCCGGTGCCCACGCCAGACTGCCAGTCGGCGGCACCGTCCTTGGCCGGCATGATCGCCAGGTGATAGTCGGCGACCACATAGGCAAAGTCGACGTTGCCCGAATGCAGCTCGAATACCACGGTATCGTTGCCTTCGGCGCGCACCTGGGCGACGTCGCCGAGCACGGTCTTGGCTGCCGAGGTGGACTTGTCGCCGAGGTGATGCTGGATCGACGCTACGACATCGTTGGCATCCAGGGTCTTGCCGTTGTGGAAGGTCACGCCCTTGCGCAGGGTGAAGGTCCAGATCCGCGCATCGGGGCTCAGTTCCCAGCGCTCGGCCAGTTCCGGAATGGCGCTGCCATCCACGGCGATTTCGCTGAGGGTGTTGTACACTGCCGAGAAGCCGACAAAGGTGAAGGTATCGGCCCAGGTGCCCGGGTCACGCGAGTCGGTGGTGCTGCCACCGGCCAGGCCCATGCGCAGCACGCCGCCGGCTTTGGGCGTGGCCTCCTCGGCCCAGCCGCGCATCGGCAAGCCAAGGCTGAAGGCGCCAGCCACCGCGGCTGCCGTGGCGCTGTACTTGAGAAAATCGCGACGCGGCAAGCCGCCGTCGTGCATCGCTTGAGTAATTTTGTTGTTGTTATCGCTCATGGCATTGCCCCTGTTGAAGCGCAGAGAAAAGGATTCAGCCGACTTCGCACGCATCGATGCTGCAAATATTTGTATTTGTCATCGTGACAATTACATTAGACTCAATCACACACCGCTGCCAAGCCCCTTTCAGGATGGAATTTTTCAAAGGACTCTACCGACCATGAGCCAGTCGACTCGCCTGATCACCGCCTCGTACATACTGTCGTTCGTGGCCGCCAACGCCCCGCAGAAGCTGCGTACCGAGACCATTGCCAAATGGGTCAAGACCCACCCTACGCGCGTGCGCAGCCTGGTCTCACTGATGGTCAAGGCCAACATCCTCAAATCCTGGCGCGGTGCCCACGGCGGCTTGACCCTGGCCCGTCCGGCCAGTGAAATCACCTTGCGCGAGGTGTATGACGCGGTGCAGGAAAGCTCGTTGATCGCCGAGAAGATCGACAACCCCTTCTCCGGTCTGGAAGACCACTGCAAGGTGTTCGAGGTGTTCACCCGGCTGTTCGCCATGCTGGAGGCCAACATGCGCCTGGACCTCGGTGCGATCACCGCTGACCAGTTGTTTGTGGCGTTCGACAAGCCGCTGGAGAAGGCCGAGCAGGCCTGAGCCTGCCCGGAGTACCTCAGATCAGATCTGCATGGCCTTGATCTCGACGAACTCGGCCAGCCCCTCCTCGCCCCACTCCCGGCCGTTCCCCGACTGTTTGTAGCCGCCAAACGGCGCCTGGTAGTTGAAGGCTGCGCCATTGATAAAGCACTGCCCGGCACGCAGTTGCCGACCCAGTTGCAAAGCGCGCTCGCGATCACCCGCCCAGACGGCGCTGGACAAGCCAAAGGGTGAGTCGTTGGCCAGGGCAATACCCTGCGCTTCATCGTCGTAGCGAATCAGGCACAGCACCGGGCCGAAGATCTCCTCCTGGGTAATGCGCATGCGGTTGTCGACGTCGGCAAACAGGGTTGGCTGCACGTAGAACCCCCGTTCGAAGCCTGCTGCACTGTCACCACCACAGAGCAAACGCGCGCCCTCTTCTTGGCCGATGCGGATGTAATCCTGCACCGTGCGCCGCTGCGCCGCCGAACACATGGGCCCGAGGAAGCTTTGCGGGTCTTGCGGATCGCCCATCACCAGTTTGCGGGTCTCGTCCAGAGCGATCTCCACAGCCTCGTCATAGCGACTGGCAGGCAGCAGCATGCGGGTCAAGGCGGTGCAGGTCTGCCCGGAGTTGATCATCACGTCCTGCACGCCGTAGCGCACAGCGGCGTCAAGGTCGGCATCGGCGGTAATCAGCAACGGCGACTTGCCGCCCAGCTCCAGGCACACGCGTTTCACCGTCGGCGCAGCGGCTTGCGCGACACGCACACCGGCACCGGTGGACCCGGTGAACGAGACCATGTCGACCTGCGGATGCCGGGCCAATGCTTCGCCGACTTTCGAGCCGGGCCCGCTGACCAGATTGAATACCCCGGCCGGCAAGCCGATGGCTTCGATCATCTCGGCCAGCAGGAAAGCGTGCAACGGGGTTTCCTGGCTTGGCTTGACCACTACAGTGCAGCCCGCGGCCAATGCCGGGGCGAGTTTGCCGATCAATTGGTGCAGCGGGTAATTCCACGGGTTGATGAACGCGCAGACGCCGACGGCTTCGCGGTACACCAGAGAATTACCGACCTCGCGCACTTCATCCATCAGGCCGGCCAGTTCGATGTATTGCTCAAGCCCGGCGATCGGCCCGTCCACCTGCACGGGACGACACCACTGCACCGGCATGCCCAGCTCGGCGGTGATAACACTGGCCATTTCCTCGGCACGTGCGGTCAGTTGCGCAACCAAGGCGCGGATGTAACCTGCGCGTACGCTCGATGGCGTGCGCGACCACTCGGCAAATGCCTGGCGCGCTGCCGCTACGGCACGGTTGACGTCCTCTTCGTTACCCAGTGGCACGCGACCGGCGACCGTCTCGCTGGCCGGGTCGATCACTTCCGCCATGCCCTGTCCGGACGGCACCTGCCAGGTGCCATCGATAAACAGCCGCGAATATTCACGCATGGGCCTTGGCCTCCATCAGTTCCGCCGCGCAGCGGGCAATGCGCTGGCAGGCATCGCGCAGTGGCTCATCACCCAGCACCAGGCCCAGGCGGATATGCCCCGCCGCACTCGGGCCGAAGGCTTCACCGGCCAGCACCGACACGCCATGGCGGTCCAGCAAACGGTTTGAGAAGTCCTGAGCGCTAAGGCCGGTTTCGCGGATATCGACCATCACGAACATGCCGCCATCCGGCTTGAGGGCCTTGAGCCCCGGGCAATCGGCCAGGCACTGGCAGACCAGGTCGCGGCGCTGGCGGTAGGCGTCGCGCATCGCCACCAGCTCTGGCAACTGTTGCTCCAGAGCTACTACTGCAGCGTCCTGAATGAAGTCCGGCGAGCCGTAGAGCATGCACAGCGCGAGGTTTTCCAGATGCGTGGCCAGGGCTGTCGAGCCAACCACCCAGCCCACGCGCCAGCCAGTCATGGCATGGGACTTGGACAGGCTGTTCAAAGTCGCCGTGCGCTCGGCCATGCCCGGCAGGCTGCCGGGGCTGATGTGCTCACCTTCGTACAACAGCTCGCTGTAGACCTCATCGGAAATCAGCCACAGGTCATGACCAATGCACAGCTCGGCCAAGGCCTCCCAGGTCGAACGCGGCAGGCTTGCACCCGAGGGGTTGTGCGGGCTGTTCAAGGCCAGCGCACGGGTGCGCGGGGTGATCCGCGCGGCAACATCTTCAGGGCACACGCGAAAGCCGTTCTCGGAACGTACCGGTACCGGCACTACGGTCGCGCCACAGGCGCCGAACACGGCTTCGTAGGTGACATACATCGGCTCGGCGACAATCACCTCATCGCCGGGGTTGAGCACGCACTGGGCGACGCAGAACAGCGCGCACTGGGCACCCGCCAGCACCGTCACTTGATCGGCGCTGACCGTCTGGCCACTGCGCTGCTGGTGACGCCGGGCAATGGCCTGGCGCAGGGCCAGTTTGCCGCGTACGTCCGAATAGTGGGTGTGGCCGTTCTGCAGGCTGTCGATAGCGGCCTGGACGATGGGCGCCGGGGTGTCGAAATCCGGGTCGCCGACCGACAGCAAGAGGATGTCCTGGCCTTGCGCCTGCAGTTCGAGGGCGCGGTAGTGAATATCCCAGGCGGCAGCGCCGTCACCGGCAATGCGTTGGGTCAGATCGGAAAAGCGCATGGCAATCTTCCTGAATAGGGTTGGACGTCAGCGAGCGCAGGCGTGCTTGAGCTCGATCAGGGTCACGCTGTTGCGGGCGAAGCCGGCGCGCAGTTCCTGTTGCAGTTCATCGAGGCTGCCTGGCTGCGCCACGGTGCAGCCGAACGCCCGGCCGAGCCCGGCAAAATCGGGGTTGCGCGGCAACACGCCGATGGGCTCGATATCCAGGCTGAGCATGTCGTCGCGGATCTGCCCCAGCGCGTCGTTGTTCCACAACAGCACGACCAGCGGACGGTCCAGCTCTTCGACGGCCGTGGCCAGTTCCTGGGCGGTGTAAAGGAAGCCGCCGTCACCGACCAGCACCAGGCCCGGACGGTCTTCGGTGGCGAACATGCCGCCGATGCCCGCTGGCAAGCCGTAGCCCAGGGTGCCGTAGCCGGTAGGATGCAACCAGCTGCGCGGCGCCCGGCTGGCGAAGGCGTAGTTGCCGGTGTAGGCCAATTGGGTCATGTCGGTGCTGATAAAGGCGTTGTCCGGCAGCTCGGCGGCAATCCGGTCGAGAATCGCCTGGTGGATCGTCTGCAGCGGGCCATGCCCGGCCTTGAGCGCCTGACGCAAGGCAGCGACCGAAGCGATTGCCGTCTCGGGGTCGCGCTTGATGTCTGGCAAGTGCTCCAGCAAGGCGCCGACAGTGAGCCGTGCATCACCCTGCAAGGCCAGTGCGCACGGGTAGAAATCGTTGAACTTGCGGGGGTCGATATCCACCCGCAGCAGCTCGCCATTGAGCTCCAGGCGTTCACGCCAGAAGTCGGTATCGGCCATCTCGGTGCCCACGGCCAGGACCACATCGGCCTCGGCGATCAGCTTCCAGCCAGGCTCGACGCACAGGCTCGCTCCGGCATTCAGCGGCGCCTGCGGAGCCAGCAGACCCTTACCGGCAACGCTGGTGAACAGCGGCGCCGCCAAGCGGGTACTCAATTGCTGCAGCGCATCGGCAGCCTGCAACGCGCCGCCACCGGCGATGATCATTGGTCGTTTAGCCGCTGCCAGCTTGGCCGCTGCCTCTTCCAGCAGGCAACTCGCCGGCAAACCACGGTTTGGGCGGCGGACTACTTCATTGCTCCAGTCACGCTTTACCGGCGCCGCCAGCACATCCAGTGGCACGGAGATATGCACCGGGCGTGGCCGCTCACTGTCGAACACCGCATAGGCGCGGGCAATCAGCTCCGGCAAGTCCTCGGCGCTCAAGGCCACGGCAGAAAACGCCGTGATCGGCGCGGTCATGGCGCGCTGGTCCTGGGTTTCGTGCAGACAACCCCAGCCCTTGCCCAGGCTGGCCGTGTGGTTGACGCTGGAAATCACCAGCATCGGGATCGAGTCGGCATAGGCCTGGCCAATGGCGGTGGCAGCGTTGGTGACACCCGGACCGGTGATGACAAAGCACACACCGGGCCTGCCGCTGACCCGGGCATAGCCGTCAGCCATAAAGCCTGCGCCCTGCTCATGACGGGTGAGGACGTGACGGATGCCGCTGCCGGGCAGGCCACGGTACAGCTCCAGGGTATGCACCCCGGGAATACCGAACACCGTGTCGACGCCGTAGTTGGCCAACAGGCGGACCAGGGCCTGGCCGCCGGTCAAGGGAGTGTTGTGCATGTTGTGCTCCTTACGCCTGGCCGAGGCGAATCAACGCATCGACCGCGGTGGTGCCCTGGGCACCGACCATTAATGGGTTCACATCCAGTTCCAGTAGTTGCCCGGCGTTTTCGCAGGCGTAGTCGGCCACGGCGCGGATTGCCGCGACCAGAGCATCGAGGTCGGCGTGCTCGCGGCCACGGAAGCCCTGCAGCAGACTGGCGCTGCGCAAACCGAGCACGGCCGCGCGAATGGCGCCGTCGGTGGTCGGCAACAGCAAGGTCTTGCTGTCCTTGAGCAGCTCGACGAGGATGCCGCCCGCACCGATCACCAGCGCCAGGCCAAAGTCGATTTCACGCTTGATGCCGACGATCAGCTCGGCAAGCGGCGCGCTGGCCATGGGTTCGAGCAGCACCTGGTCAAACGGCACCTGCGGCGCATAAGCGCCAATCCGTGCGCGCATCTGTTGCACGGCGCTGTCCAGTGCTTGCGCATCACGCAGGTTGAGCGCCACGGCTCCGGCTTCGGTCTTGTGCGGCAACTGTGCGCTGACGGCCTTGAGTACCAATGGAAAACCCACAGTCTCTGCGGCCTGGACGGCTTGATCGGCAGTACTCAGGACGCCTGCGGGAACCGGCAGGCCGAAGGCCCTCAAGGCCTGCTTGGAGTCCCATTCATTGAGCAGTTCGCTGTCGCCTGCAAGCGCCTGCGGGCACAGCGGCACCAGCGCCGACTCACCGAGATCCAGCAAGGCCTGACGGTTGCTCTGGTAGGCCGCGATCCGTCCCCAGGCCGCCAGCCCGTCCTCAACCCCCTGCAACGCCGCGATGCCATGGCCATGCAGGCGTTCGCGGGCACTGGCCGGGAGCAACTCGGGGAATGCCGAGGTGACAAAGCCGATCTTGCCGTGGCGCTTGAGCGCAGCGCTGTACAGTTCCAGCAGCAGGTCGCATTCCTTGCGCTCGCCGGTAAACTCGGCCGGATAGTCGAGCACCAGCATGGCCGCGTCGGCCTCGCTGCGCAGGGCGCTGTCGAGCATGCGTTCAAGGGCGCCGCCGTCACCCCAGATGGCCGTGGTGAAGTCCAGCGGGTTGACCAGGTTGGCGTACGCCGGCAGTACCTGGGCCAGCTCATCGACCTGACCGGCATCGAGTTTCGGAAGGGTCAGTTCGTTGCGTTCGGCATAGTCGGCGATCAGCCCGGCATCGCCACCGGAACAGGCCAGGGCAATCAGGCTGCGGCCTTTGGGCAAGTTGCCGCAGGCGGCGGCCTTGAGGGTTTCGGCGAAACTCACCGGGCCGCTGACGCGGATCACTCCCAGACGCTGGAACAGGCTGTCATAGAGCGCATCGGAGCCGGATAGCGAGCTGGTATGACTCAGGGCCAGCTCGGCACCGATCTGCGACACCCCGGTTTTCAGGGCAATGATCGGAATGCCCTTTTCCAGCGCCTTGTGTGCGGCGCGGGCAAAGCCCGGAACGTTCTTCAGCCCCTCCAGGTGCAGGCCGATGGCGGTCACCCGCGGTTCATCCAGGAGCACATCCATCAGCTCGGCGATGCCCAGCTGCGCCTGGTTGCCCACCGAAGCCATGTAGGCCACTGGCAAGGAGCGGTCGCTCATCGACAGGTTGTAGGCGAAGTTACCGCTCTGGGTCAGGATCGCCACGCCCTTCTCCACTGCCTTGCCGCCGTGCGCCACCGGCCACAGGGCGCTGTTGTGCAGGTAGTCGAGCAGGCCGTAGCAGTTGGGGCCGAGCAAGGCCATGTTGCCGGCGGCCTTGAGCAGTTGCTGTTGCAACGCCAGGCCTTCGGCGCCGGCTTCGGCAAAGCCCGAGGCATAGCAAATCGCCCCGCCGGCATCGATGGCGGCCAGCTCGGCGACACACGTCAGCGTCAGCTCACGGTTGGTGGCGATGAATACCGCGTCCGGGCCGCAGGGCAGCTCGGCAACACTGCGCACACAGGGAATACCATCAATGCTGTCGTGCTGCGGATTGACCAGCCACATCTGGCCTTGATAGCCGCCTTCGGCACAGCGTTTGAACGCCCGCGCCATGCTGCGGCCACCGACAAAGGCCAGGTGACGCGGCGCCAGCAGGCGTTTGAGGTTGTCACGAATCGACTGCGACATAAGAATTCTCCGACCCGATCAACGCAACAGAGGGCGCAACAGTTCGCGGGAAATAATGTGCCGCTGGATCTCCGAGGTGCCCTCCCAGATCCGCTCGATCCGCGCATTGCGCCAGATCCGCTCGACCGGGCCTTCATCCATCAGGCCCATGCCGCCGAAAATCTGCACGGCTTCGTCGGCGACCTTGCCCAGCACTTCACTGGCAAACAGCTTGGCCATGCCGGCCTCGCCATCGGTCATGCTGCCCTGGTCCATCTTCCAGGCGGTGTGCAGGGTCAAAAGCTCAGCGGCGCGGATCTGCGTGGCCATGTCGGCAAGTTTGAACGACACGCCCTGATAGGTACCGATCGGCTGGCCGAACTGCTTGCGGTCGGCGGCCCATTGCAGCGAAACGTCCAGCGCGCGCTGGGCCTGGCCGACGCAGTTGGCGGCGACCATTACTCGCCCGGCGGTGAGCCAGGCGTTGGCCACTTCCCAGCCCTTGCCCACTTCACCGAGCACTTTGCTGGCCGACACCCGGCAATCGTCGAAGAACATCTCGTAGGTGTGATAACCGCGGTTGCTCACGCACTTGGGACCGCGGCGGATGGTCATGCCGGGGGTGCCACGGTCGACCAGGAACGCGGTGACCGCGTTGCGCTTGCGGCCGTTGTGCTCATAGGTGTCGGTCACGGCGAAGACAATGGCGAAATCGGCGTGCCCGGCGTGGCTGATGAAATGCTTGCTGCCATTGAGGACGAAGTCGTCGCCTTCGCGCACCGCGCGGGTCTTGATCGCGTTGGCGTCGGAGCCTGCGCCCGGCTCGGTCAAGGCAAAGCAGTCGACCTTCTCGCCCTGGATGCATGGCAGCAGGTAGTCGTTGATCTGCTCACCCTTGCAGGCCATGAGAATCTTCGACGGACGCGCAACAAACACATGCACCGCCCACGACACCTTGGACAGCTCACGCTCGATCAGCGCCTGAGACAGGTAATCGAGACCGCCACCGCCGACTTCCTCGGGCATGTTGAACGCATAAAAGCCTGCGGCGATGGCCTTGCCACGAATCTGCGCGGCCAGCTCCGGCGACACCTCGTCGGCGCGGTCCACGGCCTCCTCATGGGGCAGCAACTCTTTGGCGACGAAACTGCGTACCGCTTCCACCAACATTTCTTGTTCTTGGGTCAGTTGGAAATTCATGGAATGTTCCTGAAGAAGGTCGTGTAAGTATTTATTTACCAACGAATTTTGCTGCGCGCTTCTCGACCGCTGCACGCAAGGCTTCGGCGCCGTCCTCGCTGCGCCCGCACAGCAACCCGGCGGCAAGCTCGGCCTGCAACTGCTCGCCGAGGGTGCGCTGGGCGCCGTCACGGATCAGGGTTTTGGTCTGGGCGAAGGCGAAGGTCGGGCCGTTGGCCAGGCGTCCGGCCAGTTCTGCGGTGACTGCCAGCAACTGGTCATCGGCGCACACCTCACCCACCAGCCCGGCGGCCAGCGCTCGTTCGGCGCCCCAGAGTTCATCGAGGAACAGCAGGCGCTTGGCCTGTTCGCTGCCGATCAGTCGTGGCAGATGCCAGCTGGCACCGGCGTCGGGGCTATAGGCCATGCTGGTGTAGCCCGCCTTGAAACGGGCTGATGCGGCGGCCACGCGCAGGTCACAGCACAGCGTCAGGTCCATCCCGGCGCCGACGGCGGTACCGTTGATGGCGGCAATCGTTGGTTTGTCGAGGCTGTGCAGGCGTTGCATCAAAGCGTGAGCGGTCTCGGTCCAGCCATAGCTTTCCAGCGCGCCACGGGCCTCGGCTTCAGCCCATTCGGCCAGATCCGCCCCGGCACAGAAGCTACGCCCGCTGCCGGTCAGCACCACCACGCGCACGGCGGGGTCGGCGTTGCAGTCATCGAGCAAGACGTGGAGCTTCTTCAGGCTGGGGATGTCCAGCGCGTTGCGCTGGTCAGGGCGGTTGAGAGTGATCCAGGCAACGCCGGCTTCGACTTTGCTCAGCAGAGATGGGGAACCAGTCATGGGAGGCCTCGAATTATTGTGGTTGGCGTGAGGGGTAGGACTTGAGGCCATACTAAACGAGTGTTCAACAAGGAGACAATCGGGAAAAAATAGTGATGTAACAGATGAAATTACACTCTTAATTAACTGTTTTTATTGAATAAATACTTACAGAAACACAAAGCGACCTGAGCGCTGTTACAACTTCGCACAACTGCCATCCCCATCGCGAAAGCAAGAGCGAAGCGAATTGTGCTTTTGATCTTGATCTGCTTTTGATCTTGATCCACCGGCCCCGTTAACCAGTAGGGCTGAGTGGAGGTGTCGTGGAGGGGCTAGCGCGCAGCGCCTTCGGCGTAGCCGAAGTTGCGAAGCGTAGAGTTGCTTGCAACTCGTAGCTCGCAATGCCCCGTAGCGGCACCGGAGCGAAGGAACCCGAAGCGCAGCGTAGGGCCCCTGGTGGGGCGAGAATTTTGCTTACTTTTTTTCGACTGAAAAAGTAAGCCGCCGTAAGGGCGGAAAGGTGACTCAGCGCCACCTCCGCCAATGGATATGTACTCAAACCCGAGGGCCTCATCGCGGGGCAAGCCCGCTCCCACCGGGTGGGAGCGGGATGCGTTAGACGGACGGCGCCAACACCACTTGCCGCTTGCGATTGATGATGAAGTACGCCGCATAACACACTGCAATAAAACCAAACCCCCAGTACAACGAAGGCCGCTGCGTCTCATCCAGCGCCAGGAACACAAACAGCGAGCTGCACAGGGTGATGCACAGCAGCGGCACCAGCGGATACAACGGCGCACGGTACTTGAGGTCGGTCAGCTTGCCGCCATCACGCAGGAACGCCTTGCGAAAGCGATACTGCGCCAGGGCAATCACGATCCAGGTCACTGTCCCGGACATCCCGCTCACCGCCATCAGCACCATGAACAGCGTGTCGGCAGCAACGAAGCTGGTCATCAGCGACACCAGGGCAAAGCACAGGGTGATGCTCAGCGCCCGCAGCGGCACGCCGCGCTTGCTCAGCGGCGACAGGCTCTTGGGCGCCATGCCGGTTTTGGACATGGCCCAGAGAATCCGCGTCGAGGCATACAGCCCGGAGTTGCCCACCGACAGAATCGCCGTGAGGATGACGAAGTTCATCAGGTCAGCCGCATAGGGAATGCCGACCATGTCGAACACCTGCACGAACGGGCTTTCCATCAAGCCGGCCTGCTGCCACGGAACGATGGCCGAGAGCACCACGATCGCCAGCACATAGAAGATCAGCACGCGGAACACCACGTTGCGCACCGCACGCGGGATGCTCTTTTCCGGCTGGTCGGTTTCACCCGCCGCCACGCCCATGATCTCGCAACCCTGGAAGGCATAGACCACGGTCATCATCACCGCGAACACCGCCGACAAGCCGTTGGGGAACAGCGAATCGCCAATCAGGTTGCTCATCATCGGTGCCGGTGCGCCGCTGCTCAGCGGGATGGCACCGAAGATCACCAGCACGCCAACAATGATGAAACCGAGGATCGCCGCCACCTTGATCCCCGAGAACCAGTACTCGGCTTCGCCAAAGGCACGGGTGGCCAGGGCGTTGAGGCCGAACAGCACCACCACGAACAGCGCCGACCAGTACCAGATCGGCACCTCGGGGAACCAGCGCACCATCAGCATGCCCGCCGCGGTGAACTCCAGGCCGACGGTGGTGGCCCAGCTCATCCAGTACACCCAGCCGATCATGAAGCCGGTGGCCGGGCCGATGTACTTGGTGGCGTGGGCCTGGAACGAGCCGGACACCGGCATCTGCACCGACAGCTCGCCCAGGCAGACCATCACCAGGTACATCAGGAAGCCCGCCACCAGATAAGCCAGGATCGCACCCACCGGCCCACCCTGGTTGATGGTCACCCCCGAGCCCATGAACAAGCCGGTACCGATCACGCCGCCCAGCGACAGCATGAAAATATGCCGGCTCTTGAGGGCGCGAGTGAGGTGAATGCCTTTACGTTCGGTAGATTCGCTCATGTCGGCACCTCAACAGTGGCGCAGGGGCGAAAGGGACTGGCGATAACGCGGGGACGGCTGAGCTTTACGGCAGTTCATTATTATTATCTCCAATAAGCTTCGAAGACCGCGTGCAGTGCGGTTAGCGTCGATTATTGGAAAGCGATGTAAGGTGCAGTTGTACGTAAAGATCGAAGATGTAAAAAGTCGTAAGATTTTTGTACGTCAGCGCTGGATCAGGCGTTCCAGCGTCTGCTGCGCCCGTTGCATCTGCACCTGTAAAGCCTCCCGCACGCCGTCGATAGCGGTCAGGTTGCGTGCCATCGCCGCCTCCTCCAGGGCTCGCAACACCCGGGCCAGGCCACAGAAGCCAAGGGAGTCGCTGCTGCCGGCCAAACGATGGGCCAGGTGGACTATTTCAGTGCAGTCATGCGCAGCGATGGCCTCGGCCAAGGCGCTGCGGTGCTGGGCAATCAGCGTCTGCAAGACCTCCAGCAACCCTTGCACTTTCTGTTCGCCCAGCAACTGGCGATGGGTGTTCAGCAGTGCGTGGTCCAGGTCCGAGTCATCCGCTGCGTCCTCCGGCAGCGGCCGCTCTGCGGCCAGGGCCTGACGCAGGCTTTCCAGTTTCAACGGCTTGGCCAGCACTCCGTGCATGCCTGCTTCGAGAAAACCCTGCACCAGTGCTGGCTGGACGCTGGCGGTCAGCGCCAGAATCCGCGTGTGTTGGTTTGGCCCGGGGCTGCTGCGAATCTGTCGGCACAGCTCAACGCCGCTGATACCCGGCAAATGCACATCGAGCAGGATCAGGTCGAAACGCCGTTCATTGCACAGCGCCATGCCCTGCCCGGCTTCCTCGGCCAGCCAGACCCGGTGGCCATCGCGTTTGAGCAGGCCCTCTACCACATCACGGTTCAACGCCACATCCTCGACCACGAGGATGTCCAGGGCCGCGACCACCTGTGTGGGTACCTGCGTGAGCGGCTGTTGCTGCGCGGATGCCAGACCCAGCTCGAACCAGAAACAACTGCCCTGCCCCTCGGTGCTTTGCAGGCCAATCCGTCCACCCAGTTTTTCCACCAGATGTTTACTGATTGCCAACCCCAGGCCGGTACCGCCATAGCGCCGCGCCACGGCTTCGCTGGCCTGGGTGAAACGGTCGAAGATTTTCGCCTGCATTGCTTCGGCGATACCGATGCCGTTGTCGGTGACACTCACCCGCACCCACTGCTGGCCGTCCTGCTCGCCCAGCACCTGGACCTGGACACTGACCTGCCCGCCTTCGGTGAACTTGATCGCGTTCGCCAGCAGGTTGCTCAGCACTTGACGCAGAAACTGCTCGGCGCCCTGCTGACGCTCGGCCAACTGCGGATCGATATGGCACGTCAGGGTACTGCCGTTGGCCAACGCCCTGGGTTCAAGCAGGGTGATGACTTCGTCGCACAGCTGACGCAGGGAAAAAACCACGGCTTCGGGATGGGTTTCGCCTTCTTCCAGACGGGCGAAATACAGCACTTCGTTGAGAATGGTCAGCAACCCTTCACCGGCCTTGTACAAGGCATCCAGACGCTTGCCGTCCTGCACATTGAGTCCGGCGCCGCGCAGCAGTTCAGCCATGCCGAGAATGCCGTTGAGCGGCGTGCGCAGTTCATGGCTCATGGTCGCCAGAAAACGCGATTTGGCCAGGTTCGCCGCCTCGGCCTCATCCTTGGCGCGCATCAGGCTGGCGGTACGCCGTTCGACCATCTTTTGCAGCTCGTCGCGTTTGTCCTGCAAGGCCAGACGGTCCACTTCGCGCCGCTCGATATCGCGGAGAATCGCCCGGCGCATGTCATCCAGGGCATGCGCCACGGTGTCGATCTCATCTAACCGGGCTGAGCGACGCTTATGCAGGCGCAGCGGCTCCTGCCAGTCGCCGGCGCCAATGCGCCGGGCGAATTCGGCCATGACCTGCAGATGACGGGTGACCAGACGATAGAACAGGCCCGACAAGGCCACCGCCAAGCCACAGAGAAACACACTCATCCATAACAGGCTGGTCAGCCCGGTGGCGAACAGACGCCGATGCACCGCGCCCAGATCGATGCTCACCTCAAGCTCACCGAGATGGCGCAACGGCCCCGACGGCGGCTGGAAATCCAGGGGGAAACGTTCGATGCGCAGCGGCCCCGGCGGGTTGGCGTCACCCTGCAGCAGGTTGAAGTCGGCGCTGCTCAGTCGCACCCGGGCGACATCGGAAAAATCCACCAGGCCACGCAGCTGCACGCTGATCTGCTCCTGGTTCAGATCCCAGAGGCTGCGTTCCAGGCTGGCCAGGTAGCCAACCCGGATCAGCGCCATGCGCGCATCGATATCGCGCATTTCCCGGCGGTACTCGAAATACAGCTGCACGGTGCTGGCCAGCACCGTGAAGCACAGACTGAACAACAGAATGAACAGCAACAGGCGGCGCAGCAGGCCATCAGCGTGCAGGCGGATCATCGCGCGTCTGCCGGCAGGTTGATCATGTCGCGGTAGGTCACTTCGCTCTGGTGCAGCCAGCGCTCGATCTCACCGCTGTCGGTCATGCGTTGCAACTGCTCGTCTATCTGCGCCATGTGCTGACTCAATCTGGAGTGACGCGAAACGGCGACACGCAGGTAATCCACGCTGAGGGCCGCAGGCAACGCCTGGATATCCTCGCCACCGGGCAGGCGTTCCACAAACAGCTGACCGGTGCGCCGCTCCTGAATGACGAAGTCGATACGGCCGCGAATCAGCTTGCCGAAGTTCTGCTGACTGGATGACACCCATTCGATGTTCTGGTGCCTGGCGACGAACTGGTCGAACTCAGGGCCGTAGCTTTCGCCAAACAACAGCCCACCGCGATAGCCGGCCAGATCTTGCAGGCGCTCGAACTTCACCGGTCGCTGGCGATTGACGAACACCGCCACTTCTTCGCGCAGCACCGGCACCCTGGAAAAACGCATGCCCTGGTCACGCTGGTCACTGTTGTAGGCCAGCACCACGTCTACCCGGCCTTCGGCGGCGTCGAGCAAACAGCGCTTCCAGTTGCCCAGCACAACCATCTCGACCTCGTAGCCCAATCGCCCGAACAGCTCGCGCACCACGGTTGGCGCCAGGCCGCGCACCTGCTTGCCGTCGCTCCAGGACACCGGCGGGTACACCGGATAGTCGCAATAGCGGATGCGCTCGGCGGCCTGCAGCCACGGGGCCAGCACCAGCATCAGCAGGCCCAGCCAGCGGCCCATGGCGATCAGGCCGCCACGCTGGCGGTAAACAGGTAACCGGCGCCGTGGATAGTGATGATCAGCTGCGGCTCGGCCGGGTCGTCGTGCAGCTTGCGCCGCAGGCGACCGACCAGCACGTCGATGGAGCGGTCGTTGGGCACCCATTCACGGTTGCGGATCTGGTCCATCAACTGGTCGCGGCTCAAGGTGTGGCCGCTGTTGCGCAGGAACACGCTGAGCAGCTGGAATTCGCCATGGGTCAGCAGGGTTTCGCCGCCCTGCGGGTCGATCAGGCGACGGCGGTCAGTATCCAGTGCCCAGTCGGCGAACTGTTTGAGGGCGTGGGGGCTGGTGGCTACCGGCTTCGAGGCCTGGGCATGGCGCACGCGGCGAATCAGGTTTTTCGCCCGCGACACCAGCTCGCGAGGATTGAGCGGTTTGATCACATAGTCGTCGGCGCCACACTCCAGGCCAACGATACGGTCGATGTCGTCGTTGCGACCGGTGATAAGGATGATGCCGACTTCCGAGCGTACCCGCAGCTCGCGGGTCAAGGTCAGGCCGTCTTTGCCCGGCAAGCGGATGTCGAGCATCACTAGGTCGACGCTGTGGCTGGCCAGAAAATTTTCAGCCTGTTCGGCGGTGTCGGCGCAGTGAACGTCGTAGCCTTCCTGGGACAGGTAGGCGTGCAGCAAGTCGCGAATAAGCGGATCGTCGTCGACGATCAGTACCCGAGGCGTCATTGCGTGTTGTCTCTTATAGTCGTTGTTATGTAACTCGCGACAGCAGCCTACCCATTACTGAACGACCGATCAACAGCCCTCGGTCAGGGTGAAGCGCCGCCGTCCACCGGCTTGCAGGCCATCGACCCAGGCCTCACAGATCTGCACGCCCTGCTCGGGGGTGAAGGTGCCGGGATTGAGCCCCGATTCCAGCCACAAACCGTCGAGCAAAGCGCTCAGGCTGATGGCCGCTAGGTCGGCATCGAAGGCCTGCCAGGCCTCCTCCCGCGCCAGTTCACTGAGCAGGCGGCCCAGTTCATTGCGGTATTCCCCGTAGGAGTGATCGTGCACCTGGTTGATCGCTTCGGCGGTTTTCACCGCACCCCAGAACGCCAGCCAGGCATCGAGCAGTTGCGGGTCGAGCAGTTCAGCGCAGAACGAGGCGCGAAAGAACGCCGACAGGCGCTCGCGGGCATTCGGTGCGGCCTGGGCCATGGCTTCGCGGATCAGGCCCATGACTCGCCCGGTGACCGCCATGTAGGCTTCGGCCACCAGTTCGTCCTTGCCCGAATAGTGGTGGCTGATCAACCCCACCGAAACCCCCGCCTCGGCCGAAATCTTGCGAATCGAGGCGCCCTGGAAGCCGTGCCGCTTCAGACACACCAGCGTTGCTTCGACCAGGTTGGCCTTGCGCAACTCCGGGACCATACGGCTGTAACGGGCTTCCTGGCTCATCGACGGTTCTCTTCGGGTCTGGGGGGGAGCAGTAATCTTGTGGGAGCCGGCCTTGCCGGCGATGGGGCCCTCCGCATTCGGTGCGTAGCCCTCTGGCCCGGCTTTGCCGGGCATCGCCAGCAACGCTGGCTCCCACACGCTGTTGAACAACTGTACAGCAACTCCCAATCAGTCGCGATAGTCCGGTGCCACCCGTTCCAGCATCCTCAACAAGGCCTTCCACGCCAGCTGCATCGCGCCGCTATCAGTCAGCTCGCCTTCTTTGAGCTGCCGCGCGTGATCGTTGAACTGGCGCTCGGTATGGGCGCAGACCGCATCGGATGGCAGCACAATCTCACCGGCCGCTTGCGCTGCCAGCTGGATTTCACAGGCTTTTTCCAGGTAGTACATGCGCAGGAACGCCTCGCTGACGGTCTCGCCCACGGTCAGCAAACCATGGTTACGCAGCATCAACACCGGCTTGTCGCCGAGGTCAGCCACCAGGCGCTGCTGCTCGTCCATGTCCAGCGCCACGCCCTCGTAGTCGTGGTAAGCGACCTTGCCGTAGAACTCCATGGAGATCTGGTTGACCGGCAGCAACCCGCACTTGAGCGCGGCCACCGCACAACCGGCCTTGGTATGGGTATGCAGCACGCACTGGGCATCTTCACGGGCGCCGTGAATGGCGCTGTGGATCACAAACCCCGCCGGGTTTACCGGGTACGGCGACGGCTCGACGGCATTGCCCTGCAGGTCGATCTTCACCAGATTGGAAGCGGTGATTTCATCGAACATCAAGCCGTAGGGATTGATCAGAAAGTGGTGCTCGGGGCCAGGAATACGCACCGAAATATGGGTGAAGATCAGGTCGGTCATGCGGAAATGCGCGATCAGCCGGTAACAGGCGGCCAGTTCCTGGCGCAGGCGCAGTTCGGTTTCAGTTGGATTCATTGTTGTTGTTCTCAGGCAAATGGCTGGCCAGACAATAGGGCTGGACACCCGGCGGTGTCCAGCCATCAAGGGTTACTTACTGGCCCAGGCGTTGAAGCGCTCTTCGAGTTCATCGCCATGATCGACCCAGAACTCGACGTTCATCGCCAGGGCGCCTTCAAGGTTCTGCTTGGAGGTCGGCACCCAGTTGGCCAGCTTCGGATCAAGCTCTGCGGCCGCCTCGGTGTTGGTTGGCCCGTAAGGGATCGCGTTGACGTAGCGCACCTGGGTGTCGGGCTGGTTGGCGAAGGCGATCAGGCGCTTGGCCTGGTCGACATGCTTGGAGCCTTTGATGATCGCCCAGTAGTCCATGCCGTACAGGCTACCCGGCCAGACCACGGCCAATGAACTACCCTCCTGCGCGGCGACGGCGATCCGGCCGCTGTAGGTCGAGGTCATCACCACGTCGCCGGCGCTCAGCCATTGCGCCGGTTGCGCACCGGCTTCCCACCACTGGATGTAGGGCTTGAGTTCGCTGAGTTTGGCGAAGGCGCGGTCGACACCCTGCGGGGTCGCCAGCACCTTGTAGACATCTTCGGCTTTGACGCCGTCAGCCATCAGGGCGAACTCCAGGTTGTACACCGCGCGTTTGCGCAGGCCGCGCTTGCCGGGGATCTTCTGCACGTCCCAGAAATCCGACCATGATGCCGGCGCCTGGGCCAGTTTGTTCTTGTCGTAGGCAATCGCCACGCTCCACACCAGCACCGCCGAACCACATTCCTGTGCGGCATCGGGAATCAACTGCTCGGCGCGGCCGATCTGCGCCCAGTCGAGGCGCTCGTACATGCCCTCCTCGCAGCCGCGCATCAGGTCCGGGGCCTCGATCATGACCAGGTCCCAGTCGACGTTACCGGTGTCGACCATCACCTTGATCCGGGCCATTTCGCCGTTGTATTCACTCTGGATCAATTTGCTGCCGTCCTGGGCGCTGAAAGGCTGGAAGATCGCCGCATCCTGGGCTTTCTGACCGGCGCCGCCGTAGGCGACGACCACCATGTCCGGTGCTGCCTGGGCACTGCCAAGGCCAAGGGCAAGCAGCCAGGGCGAGAGTTTGAGCAGGTTCGCTTTCATTCGTGGTTCCTCATGCTGGTACCGCGCCAGGCGCAGTCCGTTTTCTTGTTGTTGTGAGGTGTGCCCCAGGACTCGGGGTGAATCGAAAACTAGTCAATGCCAAGTAAAAAAACAAGTTGATTTTTTACTGGCGGTACACTTCTATAGAAAAATAAAAACAACAACCCGCTGGAGCCTGCACAGCATGTCGACCTTCACGCACCTGTTCGAACCGCTGCAAATCCGTGGCAAACGCCTGAAGAACCGCATCATGTCCAGCGGCCACGACACCTCGATCCCCACCGACAACCTGGTCAACGACCGCCTGATCGCCTACCACAAGGCCCGCGCCGAAGGCGGCGTCGGCCTGATAGTGCTGCAGGTGGCCGGGGTGCACGACAGTGCGCGCTACACCTCGCATGTGCTGATGGCCACCGACGATGCCTGCATCGAGGGTTACCGCCAGCTGGCCGAGACCTGTCATGCCCATGGCACGGTCGTGCTGTCGCAGATTTTTCACCCTGGCCGGGAAATAATGGAGTCCAGCGACGGCCTGCTGGCCGTGGCTTATTCAGCCTCGGCGGTACCCAATGAACGCTTCCGGGTGATGCCGCGGGCCCTCGACCAGGCGATGATCGACGAAATTGTGCAAGGCTATGCCGACGCCGCCCGGCGCCTCTATCAGGCCGGGATCGACGGCGTCGAAGTGGTCGCCAGCCACGGCTATCTGCCGGCGCAGTTCATCAACCCACGAGTCAACCGCCGCACCGATGGCTACAACGGCGAGCTGGAACAGCGCTTGCGCTTTCTGCGCGAAGTGATTGCGGCGGTACGCGCCGCTACCGCGCCGGATTTCATCATCGGCCTGCGCATCAGCGCCGACGAACGCGATGCCGAGGGCCTGACCGAGGACGAGTCGCTGGCGGCGGTACAGGCGCTGCAGTCGGCGCTCGACTATGTGCATATCGTCGCCGGCACCTCGGCCTCGCTCGGCGGCGCGGTGCATATCGTCCCGCCGATGGCCATCGAAGCGGCGTACCTGGCGCGCGAAGCCGGTACCTTCAAGGCCAGCCTGTCGATTCCGCTGTTCGTCACCGGGCGCATCAACCAGCCGCAGGAAGCCGAACTGATCCTCGCCCGTGGCCAGGCCGATGTCTGCGGCATGACCCGCGCGCTGATCTGCGACCCAGAGATGCCCAACAAGACCGACAGCGGCCATGCCGAGGATGTGCGGGCGTGCATCGCCTGCAACCAGGCCTGCATCGGCCATTTCCATCGCGGCCTGCCGATCTCCTGCATCCAGCACCCGGAAACCGGGCGTGAACAGCAGTTCGGCCAGCTTCAGAAAGCGCCGCAACGCAAGCGCATCATGGTCGCCGGTGGCGGCCCGGCCGGCATGAAAGCCGCCGCAGTGGCGGCAGCACGCGGGCACGAGGTGACCCTGTACGAAGCCAGTTCACAACTGGGCGGTCAGGTACTGCTGGCGCAACTGCTGCCGCGCCGTGCCGAGTTCGGCGGCGCCAGCACCAACCTGCAGCGCGAAATGCAGCTGGCCGGGGTCGAGGTGGTACGCAACACCCGGGTCGATCGCGCCCTGGTGGAACGTGAACAGCCCGACCTGGTGATCGTCGCCACCGGTGCCGAACCTTACTGGCCGGCCTTCGAGCGTGGGGGTGAACTACAGGTCGTCGATGCCTGGCAAGTGCTGCGCGATGAAGTCACGCTCGGACGTTCGGTGCTGGTGGTGGACTGGCGCTGCGACTGGATCGGCCCGGGCATCGCCGAACGCCTGGTCCGCGCCGGGCACCAGGTGCAGCTGGCGGTCAATGGCACCCACTGCGGCGAAAACCTGCCGTTGTACGTACGCGACCAGATGGCCGGCGAGCTGCATAAACTCGGCATCCCCATCACCCCCTACGCCCGCCTCTACGGCTGCGATGACAACACCGTGTACCTGCAGCACACCGCCAGCGGCGAGCCGATGATCTTCGAGGACATCGACACCCTGGTGTTGTGCCAGGGTCATCAACCGGTCGATACCCTGGTAGACGAGCTCAGCGGCCTGGTGCAAGTGAAGCGGATCGGCGATTGCCTGGCCCCACGCACCGCCGAAGAAGCCATTTACGAAGGATTGAAGGTCGCCTGGACGCTCTGAGCCTGTTTATACTCCGGGGCTTTGCAGCGTGCGGTTCGGAGCACCCCATGAGCAACAGCAGCAAGATGCCGCCCGCCGGCGCCGTTCCCAGCCAGGAAGGCGCCGCCGCCCCGCAGTTTCTCGGTACGCGCATTCGCGGCCTGCGCAAACGCCGGGGCATGACCCTGGCCGAGCTGGCCCAGCAGAGCGAGCTGACCGCTGGCTACATCAGCCAGCTGGAACGCAACCTGTCCTACCCATCGATTCCGGCGCTGTTCAACATCGCCCGCAGCCTGGGCGTGACCATCCAGTGGTTTTTCGCCAGCGAAAACAGCACCGACCCTGAAGACAACGGATACGTGGTACGTAAAAACAGCCGCCTGAGTGTCCACTACGAAGATGGCATCGTCGACCAGCTACTGACTCCGCAGCCGAACCGTGAGCTGGAAATGCTCCACTCGCGCTTCCCGCCTGGCACCTACAGCCAGCAGAGCTACAGCCATGAAGGCGAAGAAGCCGGCTATCTGCTGTCCGGCAGTTTCGAGCTGTGGGTGGGCGATCGCTACTTTCAGCTCAACGAAGGCGACAGCTTCAGTTTTTCCAGCCAGGAACCGCACCGCTACGGCAACCCTGGCGAGGTCGATGCCGTGGTCATCTGGGTGATCACGCCACCGACCTTCTGAACCCCAAGACAAAAACAATAAAGGCTTGCCATGACCGACCTGATTATCCGTGACCTGAACAACGGCTTGCTGACCCTGACCTTCAACCGGCCAGACAAGCTCAACGCCTTGAACAGTGCCATGTACAGCCAATTGGGCGAGATGCTGCAAGCAGCCAGCGAAGACC